>JGI26339J46600_10000177_pt1 | contig 22407 bp, 17 predicted proteins | sample BogFormECP12_OM1_FD_46600 | JGI IMG/M metagenome (IMG submission 46600) | reverse complement strand
TGACTGGAGAGCCGGATGCGGGAGATCCGCCAGTCCGGTTCGGAGGGAGGGGGAGTGGCTCATCCCACTCTCCCTACCCCTATCCTCAACCTCGGAATCCAACGCGGCACTCGCCGGCAGTACTCGTCGTAGTTAGCTCCAAACTTCTTGCGCAGCGTGGGCTCCTCATAAAACATCACGAACAAGTTGAACATCACCGCGAGTCCCGCCGCATAGATCAGCAAGACTCGCGAGCCGAACATAATCGACTCTCCGAGCACCATCGACGCGACGCCCACATACATCGGGTTACGAACGAATCGGTTGAGCCCGCTCACCACCAGCTTCTTGGGCGCATCGATGGGCGCCGGGGTACCGCGGCCGTCTTTGACAAACTCCCAGGCACACCGAAGGTAGACTCCGAGGCCAGGCACCGAGAGGCACAAGCCGGCGGCCAACGCGACCCATGAGGCAGGCCTTGGCACCCGATCCAGCAGCCTGTACGGCACGTACACGGTCACCGTGCCCGGCACCAGAAGCGTGAAGATCAGCGTCTTGATCAGAGCCGCGCTCCGGTCCGTCATCAAGTTCTTCCCTTTTATTCATCGCCTCATCATTCTGTCCGAGTCGCGCCGCGCTCCGTCATCGGGTTCTTCTCTCTGTTCATCATCCATCATTCATCATTCATCATTCATCATTCTGAATTCATCTCCACCACTCCCTTGATATAGTCCGCGCGGGTGAAGTCGCGCTCGAAAGCGTGGTGGATGTCGTCGAGACCGCGATAGCGGTGGGTGATGAACGGCGCTACCCGCACCTTGCCGGAGACGATAGTCTCCAGCGCCCGGCGGTAGGTGGTGGGCCGGCCGTCGGCATCGAATCCTCCGGAAGCGCCGATGGGGGCAACGAATGTAGGCTCCAAGAAGAGCACGGCGTCGATCAGCGAGAGGTCCTTGCCGTGGTGGCCGCCGCCGTAGAGCAGCACCGTCCCCTGTTTGGCCAGCACGCCCGGAAGGTCCTCGATCACCCCGGCTGCGCCGCACGCGTCGATGGCCAGGTGGATGCGCTCTCCGCGGGTCAGCTCGCGCACCGCCTCGGCCAGGTTCAGGCGCGACACGTTCACCGGCGTGCCGCCCAATTCCGCCGCCAGCCTCAGATTCGCCTCGCGCAGGTCCGCCACCAGCACCAACCCGTCGAACCGCCGGACATTGCGCAGCACTTGTAAGAAGAGCAGGCCCGCCGGGCCGGAACCGAAGATCAGCACGTTGCGGATGGCCGGTTCGCCGCCGAAGGTGTAGCGCGCCGGAGCGCGGTCCAGCCGGTCGTTGGCGTGAGTGACGCAGCCCAGCGGCTCTACCAGCGCCGCCTGCTCGGCGGGCATAGACTCGGGCACCTTGACGCAATTCACCGCCGGCATGGCGATGCCGTCGGCCATGGCCCCCTGCAAGCCCATGATGCCGTGCTCGCGGTAGTAAAGGCACTGGTGCGAGTCGCCCGAGGCGCAATAGGGACAGACGGGCGTCCGCCCGCGGCTGTGGCAGTTGAGGCCCTGGTCGCACAGGACCCGGTCGCCAGGCTGGAGGTCCGTTACCTCGCGCCCGACCTCGACGATTTCGCCGCTGAACTCGTGCCCGAGGATCTGCGACTGTACGGTGAGCGGAATGGGGCGCCCGTTGGCGTCGAAGTTCCAGTTTCCGTGACCGCGGAAGATGTGCAGATCGGTGCCGCACACGCCCACCGCCTGCACGCGGATTAAAACCTGGCGCGGAGGCACCTCGGGGTCGGGGATTCTGTCCACCACCATTTTACCGGCGTCGATGAGAATGGCCGCCTTCATTTGATCACCAAGAAAAGGAAAATCAAAAATCAAAAATGAGAAATCAAGAATACCAAACGCAAGAAAGAACGCCCATCCCGAAGCAGGGCCGATCCATAAGAGCAAGAAGAATCAATCACTGTTCCCGTATTTTTGATTTGCCATTTTTGCTTTTTGATTTTTGATTTGCTTTTATCCTTCTCATCTCTTGCCGCCCTCCTCGCCCTTAGCCGCGTCCTCAACCGGGGCCGTCTCTCTTGGTTTTGCTTTTCCCTTGGCTTTGGCGACGGCTTTCGATAGCATCGCCACCAGTTGGTCCGACTCGTCAACGAGCAGCTCAAGCCTTCGCTGCGGCAATTTTTCAGCCTTCGAAACAACGCGAAGCCAGTACTTGGCTTCCCGCGCTTCCTTCAATGCGATCTGTAGCTTGTGTGCGAAATCGGCCGTCGATTCCGCCGCCTGAGCCTCTTCGAAATTGGCCGCCACGGACAACCCGCTGCGAAGAACCTGGTCTGCGATTCTCCGCCCCACGAGCGTGTTGGGCAGCGCCTCGACAACCTTAATAATCCTCGCGCCGTAGTCGAGTATGCGCTCACTGATTCCGTCTGCGCCGCGATTTCCCAGCCTCTCCCATCCCTGCTTTTATTTCTTATTTCTCATTTCTCATTTTTGCTTTTTGATTTGCTCTTGTCTTCCTCACTCCGAAAGGTCCTTCGTGTCAAGCCGCCTCTCCTCGCGAAGCCGCGCAAAGATCCCCGCCGTCTCGCGAATGCCCTCGGCCAGCGGCGTGCGCAGTGGTTCTCCCAAGTCCCGGACCAGCGCGCTGTCGTCGAGATCGGACGCGATCGGCAACGGCTTGCCCTCGGCGCGGATCGTTCGTCCGGTTTCGCGGATACTCGGCACGATGCTCGCCAGTTTTTCAATAAACGCTTCGATCTCGATCACCGTGCCGCGCAGGGTATACACATTCGCGCCTGTCACTCCGGCCTCGGTGGCGCGCAGGAAAGCCTGTGCCGTGTCGCGCGCGTACTGCAGGTCGAGCCCGCCCGTGAAACGGATGGTGTAGGGCCGCCCCAGCACCGCCGCCTTGATGGCCTTGGTCGGCCCTGAGCTGATGCCCTGATCGCGGCCTACCCCGTAGACCGCCCAGGGCCGCAAGCCGACGCTGGAGATGCCCTCGTTGGCATAGTAAACGCGGGCGTTGCCCTCATTCGCTTGTTTGAAGACGCCGTAGTGCGTGCCCGGAAACAGGGGCGCGCCGTCCGGAACGTGGCTGTGCCCGTAGAACTCTTCCGGCCCGAAGACGGCGGCCGAGCTTGCGTACACCACACTCCGCACCAAGTCGCGCCGCCGCTTGGCCACCTCAAACACGTTGAGCGTGCCCACTACGTTCACCAGCGCGCCGAGCGGCGGATTGGCGGTGCAAGGCGGCACCTGCAGCGCGGCGAGATGAATCACGTGCGTGATGCCGTGCTCGGCCACAGCGCGGTCGACGTCTTCGAGCCTGGTCACGTCGCCGGCCACAAAGCTGACCACGGCCCTCTGGTCGCCTGAGAGCAGGGCCTCAAGACGACGCGAGTCGGTGTCGAGATCGAAAATCCACGGGCTGTCGCCGCGCTCTACCAGGCTCTTCACTACCCAAGCTCCAATGAATCCCTTGGCGCCGGTGATGAGAAATCGCGGCCGGGCGGTGCCGCCGGTAGATGATGAATTGGATTGGTTCATGCCCTGCATTATTATGTCTTCGTTCTTTAGAGTCAAAAACTATTCGGGCATCCGCCTTATCGAGGTCAAAGCGAAGAGAAGAGAAATCAAAAATCAAAAATCAAAAAGCAAGAAATGAGAAATCAAGAATGAAGACGGCCATTGCGCAAATTGCGGACGCGTTAGAGGTTGAGGTCGAAGATGTCAGGCAGGCAGTGCTATACTGAAGGTGTTCTTTCCCATGGAAACCATTTTAGCAGCGGTTGACGACCTGTTTTTCCTAGGCAAGATCCAGCAGACGGCGAAGCTGCTCGGTATCGGTGTTGGGGCAACCGATCCGCGTAAACTGCGACAGGAGATCGCCCGGACTCCGGTCTGCGCCGTGATCCTCGACCTAGACCATCGCTCCGGCGCAGCCGTAGAAGCGTTGCGCGCATTGAAGTCCGACCCCACAACCAGCGGAGTCCCGGTGCTCGGGTTTTTGTCGCACGTCCAGACAGACCTCGCGGCGACCGCGCGCGCCGCCGGATGCGATATCCTGCTCGCGCGCTCGGCCTTCAGCCAGCAGCTTCCTCAGTTGCTCGAGAAGCTCGCCGGCAAGAATCAAGTCGAAAGTTGAAAGTCGAAAGCGAAGGCGCTCCTGACTCTTGATTTTCGATTATAGGCTGCGGCTCGAAAGTCGAAAATCGGAACTTGAGAGCGAGGACGCTCTTGGCTTTTGACTTTTGACTTTCGACTTTGGACTGCTGTTATAATATCCGGGCATTCTTATTGAGGTCATCGGAAGGTATAACACCATGACTGCTGCTCCCAACGTGCTCATCGATAACCTCACCCAGCGCCACAGCCGCGTGCTGGACGCGCTCTGGGTGGTCGGATTCAGTCTGCTCACCGCGCTGCTGGCGCAGATCCGCATTCCTCTGCCCTTTACGCCGGTACCGCTCACTGGACAGACGTTTGCAGTACTGCTGTCGGGAGCGGTGTTGGGAAACCGGCGCGCCTTCCTCAGCCAGGGGCTCTACCTTGCCGCTGGCGTAGCGGGCTTGCCGGTGTTTGCGGGCGGCGCCGCCACTGTTGCTTACCTCCTGGGCCCGACGGCTGGGTACCTTTGGAGTTTCCCGCTGGCCGCCGGGCTTCTCGGCTGGCTGGTAGAGCGTGGCGCCGCTCGGCGAGTCTGGACCCTGGCACTGAGCCTGGTCCTTTCCGACGCCGTCATCCTGGCCGCCGGGGCTCTGTGGCTCCATGGCATCTTAGGGGTCGCCAGTCGGCAGACGGGGTTGCAGGGCTTCTACCCCTTTGTGGTAGCTGACGTCTTGAAAGTGTTGCTCGTGGGCCTCACGCTTCCCGCAGTGCTGAGACGCTATGAGCAGCCTGCGAGCCGCTGAGGGTTAAGTTCTCAGAAGGTGTGAGGAAACTGAACACAACCAGTCTCCGATGTCAATATTACAGATTGCCGATGAAACCGCAGTTCTCGCTGCCAATGACGTGTTCTACAAAGCCCTCGAATCCTTGAACATCGCCCGCATGAACGCCGTGTGGTGGCACGAAGATTGGGTTCGTTGCCTCCACCCGGGTTGGGACTTGTTGGTGGGCTGGAAGGCGGTCCAGGAAAGCTTTGCTTCCATCTTCCAGGCTACCGCCCAGATGCATGTCGTGCTCAGCCGTGTGCTGGTTCACGTGGTGGGAGACGTCGCATGGGTTTCCTGCATCGAGCAGGTAACCTCGACCATCGAGACCGACTTCAGCACGGTGCTGGTGGAAGCCACTAATCTGTTTGTGCGTCGCGGCAGCGAGTGGAGATTGGCGCATCATCACTGCACGCCCATGCCGGCCCTCGTCACTTCGGGGGCCACCAGTAGCGTGCAGTAAGCAGTAGGCAGTAAGCAGTAAGCAGTAAGCAGTAGGCAGAAGGCAGTAGGCAGTAAGCACAAGGCAGGCAGCAGCGGGCGGTGGAGGAGAGAAGGCGGAAGGCAGGAAATGATGCGCCACGAACGAAAACCAAGACGGTATCCTTTTCTATTCCCTGTTCCCTATTCCCTGTCCCCTGTCCCCAGTTCTCTATTCCCCATTCCCTGTTACCTGTTCCCTATCTTGTTGCTTCTGACAATGCCACTGAGAAGTGTAGCCTTGGGGGCGCAGGGGTCTAGTTCGCAGGCTCCGCAGGAGTCGCCGTGGACAGCGTTGCTCAAGAGCCCGAACGTCGACACTCGTGTCAGGGCTGCGCACGACATCGGCCAGAGCGGCGACGCTTTGCAGATCCCAGCCCTGATCGCAACGCTGGCGGACCCGAGCGTCAAAGTGAGAAAAGAAGTGGTGATTGCCATCGCTCGCCTCCACGCTCCAAAGTCGATCGACGGGCTGATTCAGGCTACCAAGGACCCGGACTCAGACGTGCGCGTGCTGGCCGTGAACGGCTTGGTGTACTATTACACTGGCCAGAGCATCGAGACCGGCGTCACGGGATTCTTCAAGAAGGGCTACCACCAGGCTAAAAGCCACTTTGAGACCGACGTCACGCAAGTCGAACCGGGAGCCCAGGTGGATCCGAAGGTCGATGCGGCGCTCGACGCGACCATGAACGAGACGCGTTCGATCGAGTCGGCTCGCGCCGCCGCCCATGGCCTGGGCGTGCTGCTGGCGCGGTCGGCGGTCCCCGATCTCGTCAAAGCGGCACATTCGGTGGACGAAGACCTGGCCCGCGAAGCTCTGAACGCCCTCTCCAAGATCAAGGACCTCTCGGCCGGGCCTCGGCTCATCGACTTGCTGGATTCCACCAGCACGGGCATCCTCGAAGACACCGCCGTCACCGTGGGCGTACTGCGCACCCAGGCCGCCGCGCCGAAACTGCGGTCGATCTACGAGAACAACTCCGACAAGAAGGTGCGCGAGAACGCACTCCAAGGTCTCGCTGACCTCGGGGATCCGGCTTCCGTCTCACTGTTTACACGGTCGCTGGTGAGCAACGACAAGACCACCCGCGCGCTTGGCGCCGAAGGCTTGGGCCGCGCCGGCGATGCCAAACCGGTGCCGGAACTCGAAAAGGCAGTCGCCGCCGAGACCGATGTGAACGCGCGGCTAGCCATGGAGTTTGCGCTGACGGCCTTGGGCAGCAAAAATTATCTGAACGGCCTCGTCCAGGGTCTGGACTCCCGGATTCACGGCGACGTCGCCCGGACTTATCTAATCGAATTGGCCCGTAACCCGAAGATCCAAGCCAGCCTGTACCCTTACCTCGACAGCGGCACCGACACCGAGCGCCGGAAGCTTTGTGACGTTCTGATGTACTCGGGTAATCAGTCGAGCCTCGTCCCCCTGGAACGTGCCAGCCACGACCGCAACGACGACGTCGCTACCGAGGCCCTGCACGCCCTGCGCGTGATCCGCGCGCGGCTCTCCGCGGGCGGCGGGACCACGTAACTCTTAGAACGACAACCATCAGGTGGGGAATTGCCGATTGCCGATTGCTGATGGACGATTGAAAGAGAAGAATCAAGCCACTCGGGTCTTCCAATCGTCAATCGTCAATCTGCAATCGGCAATTCCTCAGGAGCTACGGAGGAAAACGTCGGCTCGCGGGAGACCGGCGCCCGAAGTTGTAGGTCCAGGTAAGGCTGAGATACGACTTCATCGGAACCCCGACGATACGCTCGAAGGGAGCGGGGTCAGTGGGCAGAGCCAGCGTCTCGAGAGTCTGTCCGCTGAAACCGCTGGCCAGAAGAAAGTTGATCCCCAGGCTCATCCGCCCTTCGCCGAAGGATCGCAGCATCGCCCCGCGCACCTCGCGAACAGGGACGCCGGTGAAGCCATCGCCTAGCGGCTTGCGGCCCACGTACTCAAACTCCCACCGAGCGCGCAGCCGCAGTGGCAGGCGGTCCCAGTGCCCTACCGTGTCCCAGATCAGGCGTGGCGCTTCGGGTACGGGCTCTCCGGTGATCCGATCGTGGGCGTCGGCCCGCGAGAACGACGCCTCGATGGACCCGGCGCTGAAGACGCGCTCGACGGAAGCCGTCAGGGCATGGTTGACTGAAGGCCCCACGTACATCTGCAAGCCGGTGTCGGCATCGATGTTCGCGGTCTCCTCCGAATTCGCCACGCGCACCAAGACCAGACGAACCCTAGTGTCGCCAACCTCCTTCTTGAGCGTGGCTTCATAGGCTCGCGACGTGATGATCAGGTTGGGCGGGATCAAGTTGGGCTGCCTTGACGTTCCCGAATCCGTGCTGATGCGGGGATCGTCGGTGTGGAAGGCCTCGCCGCCGCTCAAAGAGAGGGAGGGAAGGGGTGTGCCGTTGGGCGGAAGAAAGGTCACCGTGGCCTTGGGCAGGGTTACGGAGAGTTGCGTCGTGAAGGAATTCGCGGGTGTCAGCAGATTTTGATTCTGAATGCTGATCTCCTCATGCCTGATGCCGGCGTCGAAGTGCACGTGCCGACCCAGGTTCCCCTCCAGCGACACGAACGGCTCCGCGAAGCTGAAGGCGAAGTTGTTGCTGGTGACGAGCTGAAACAGACCCCGGTCGTCGAGGTGCTTCAGGTCGAGGTTGCGGGGCGCATCGCGACGCAAATCAATCCCGGCGAGCAAGGAAACACCGTGGCCGAGCTTGGCGAGATACGCTGCCTCGCCGCCCGCCACGGTGCGGTTCTCGCGCTGCTGGATCAGCCCGTCACCAAAATTCGATTGCAAGGTGAGGTCGTAGTCGCGAAAGAAGCCGCCCAACAGCAACTGGCTCGTGCTGTTCAGTTGCCACGTGTCCGAGACCACCGCCAGGACGGTGTGCGTTCGATCGAGTTGCCGGTAGTCGACGGTCTCGTCGGGCACGGGCACGCCGATGGGGATCAATCCCGGGATGCGCGAGAAGCCATAGTACCCGATGCCGAACAACGAGATGTCATGGCGTTCGGTTTTGATCTCGCGGTAGCCGTTCAACTTGTATTGGTGGCGGTGCTCCAGGCGCTCCAGGAGGCCGTTCCCGAAGGAAGCCTCCAGAGCCACCCATTCATGAACCGCCGTATCGCTGGGGCTCCAGCCTCCGACAAGGTCCACGTCGCGGTAGTCGGCGGAGACCTGGGCGAAAGGATAGAGGCGTGGCCGCAACTGGTAGGTTGCTGCCAGATCAACCGAGTGGTCGCCCTCGCGCACATCGTAGGCGCCGTCATCGACACCGACCCCGCTCAGTACGGGCGGGATGAGGATATTCGGGTCACTGTAACCGTTGCCGTGAGCGTTCGCCGGAAGATTATTCGGGTAGAGGAAGTTTCCAACTTGAACAAACTGGCCAATAGGCTCGCCGTGGTCGCCCGCCACGCCCGGCGCAAAGTACTGAGGCGCTTTGATGCCGCCAGAAGCCGTTTCAATAGGAAGCCCGGGAATCGAGATGGGCGCGCCCGGCCGGCCGGGATTGGCGTCCAGCACCTCGTCTTGAGGGACGATACGCGCGGCAGGATCGGGGGTCAGGACCGGCGGCGCTGACGCTACCACCGTGACCACTTGCGTTCGAGGAGCTAATTGACGAAATTGGAGATTCACCTCCACCGGCGCGCCGGACCCAACCTCCACTACAGCGCTCACGGGCGCGAACACGGAAGCTTCTGCCGCCACCGTGAATCGCCCGGACTCGACGGGGCCGCAATCGAAATGCCCTTGCGAATCGCTCCTTCTTTCGCAGATGATGTTGCCCTTCTCGTCGGTCAACGTCACCCGGGCAGCCGCAACTACGTCGCCCACTGGGTCGGCAGTGCGTCCGGAAAGATGCCCTATGGTTTGGGCGGCCAGGCCTCCGGGAAAGAGCAACAGGAAAAGCCACACAAGCCCCGACAGCCTTCCCGACAGCGGGTGGTCGATAGTGGCGCAATGGGAGTACACTGGGTCTTTCATTCCGATCGCTGGGCCGACGGTCGCGAGGCCCCCTTCTCGCGGTTCAATGGAGGTACGGGGTAACGGGGATTCCGGATTGGCCACATTGTCAGTTGTAACACGAATTGCAGCAAGATCGTCGCCGCGACGCACGTCCACCCGGACCGCCACAACTGCCTGGAAATGGTCATCATGAAGTGGGGCCCATCGCCGATCAGATTCTGAGCAGTCGCGGCGTCAAGCACGGCATTCGCTATTGCTATTCATTGCTATTCTACTTCGCTATGAATTGCAAGAGTGGTACGCTACACTGTGACTTATAACTCTCAGCCAGAGGAGCAATAATGTTCTTCAAGGAAAAAAGGGTCACAGTTTTACGAGTGCTCGCCGCTGCGCGGGGAGTATTCCTTGTGGCAATCGCCGGGACTTTAGCCGCGGGTCGTTTTCCCGTGCTGATGCACGCGGAGATGCCCCTGGCTGCGAATCCGGGGATTGATTCCGCTTGCCAGGCTGTACTGGATGCAAGCGATAAACTCTTTACCACGCCGTACCACATGTATACGACGGAAACCGGCGCCGGGGTCGGAAACGGAAAACCCGTGAGCAACGAAATGGTTTTTTCGGGCGGTGTCCAGTACATTCTGTTCAACGGCAAGTGGGGCCCTAGCCCTCTTTCCATGGAAGAGCTGAAGGCCATGGACGAACGGAACCGGAAAAATGCCAAGAACATGTCCTGTCATTATGTGCGCGATGAATCAGTGAACGGCGAAAGCGCGGCGCTCTACAGCACGCACGAAGAAACCGCGCATGGAAAGACCGATAGCCAGACCTGGGTTTCCAAGAGCAAGGGACTCATTTTGCGCCAAGAGATAGATATAGACACGGGCGGCGCGAATGGCAAGACCCACATGTCATCTCGATACGAATACAGCAACGTACAGGCGCCGAAACTCTGAAGAAGTGGCCGCTTTCGCCGTACTCGCTGAACCGGGCGAGTAGGGTACCCCTCGCCTACAGGATTCTCTTGCAAGCATCCGCGCCCATTCACTTTCGGGTAGTAGAAGAACTCAGATTAAAGGGCAAAGTATAAGCAGGGAGAGGTCAAAGATCAGAGAAGCAATTAACTACCAATGGAGCCTATCAATATTGCCACTCGCGATTCGACCTTCGACCTTTGACTTTTCGACTTTTCGGCAGCAATGAAGATTCCCCGGCACCATTTCCGCGTGTCGCGGCCCATGCGGTGGGTCTGCACCTTCATTGGCACGATCGTCGCCCTTTACCTGGGCGCAGCGACCGTGATGAGCACGGCGTGGTTTCGCGGCATTCTGCGGCGCGAGATCACGGCCAAGTTNCAGGACCTCACGGGAGCGCGGGTGGAAATTGGCGAGTTGGAGTTTCGCCCGCTAGTATTCCAACTGGCTCTTCGGAAGCTGGCTCTGCACGGCNTCGAGGGCCCTGCCGAGGCGCCTCTGCTCGAGGCCGGCGCCATTGTGGTGACGGTCGACCCGGCCTCGCCCTTTCGCAAGAAGCTCCTTTTGCACCGATTCGACCTGGAAGACGCCGAAATCCACCTTCGCACTTACCCGGACGGATCCACGAACCTCCCCGGTACCCAAGGACAGGGAGCGCCAGGCAACGCGGAGCTGATCGACAGCCTGCTTGACCTCTCCGTGGGCGATCTGACCGTTTCCCGTACCGCTGTCTTCTGGAACAACGAGCAGATACCGTTGCATTTGAGCGCGCGTGAGGTGGCGATCGTGCTGCTGCGCTCGCGGCTGCGACGGCAGTACACGGGCTCGGTGGCGTTGTCCAGTCTTGAGCTTCGGGACCAGCGCTGGGCGATACCCCCGCTCACGTTTTCCACCCGGATCGAGTTTTCCCGCAGCAAACTAGCCCTGAGTTCGCTCGCCTGGCGCACTGCCGGTGAGCCACCGGGCGTCTGGGGCTCCGGCTCGCTTAGCCTCGACCGATTTCCTTCGCTCACGGGCGAGGCTTCATTGCGTGCCCGAGGTAAGATCGACGTCCTCGCCCGAGCCCTTGGAGTAACAGAGGTCAAAGGCGGCAGCTTCGATTGGGACGGCCACATCGCCTTCAGCGGCGGCAAGCTAGCCACGCAAGGGCGGGCCGAGGCGCTTGAGGTCCGGATTCAGTCCTCCTCTTTTGTAGCGGGCCCGATCAGCGTTGCGGCCGAGTACACGGGGACGCCTCAGCGCGTCAACGTGTCGAGTTGCGGCCGAGTACACGGGGACGCCTCAGCGCGTCAACGTGTCGAAGCTGACGGTGTCCCTTCTTGGCGGTTCCATGCGCGGGCGGGCTGAGGTCCTGCTACGGCGTCCCGCTCCCAAACTGGAGTTGCACGCCACGCTGGCGGACATCGACCTCTCGGAGGTCTTCCGGTCGTTGGTCATCGAGCGGCCGGTCACCAGCCGCCTCGGCGTCGCCGCGAAAGTCAGTGGGACCTTGGAGGCTAGCTGGATTCCACAAGCCCCAACGGGCGCGCTGTCGACCCGGTTCAGCCTGCACTTTAGGCCGCCCAGTGAGTCGGTCGTCGGACTGAGGCCGCTGGCAGGCTTCCTGGCCGGCGCCGCCACCGTCGCGCCGAAGCTTGACCTCGGTCTCGACCAGGCCGAGTTCCACCTGCCGCACTCCTCGCTTAAGGCCCAGGGGACCGTCGGGTCTGACGAATCGAACTTGCAGGTCCAGTTCGCGACCACCAACTTTGAAGAAGAGCGATCGGTGGTCGAACTCCTGGTCGGCGCCTCGGCGCCCTTGCCGCTCGCCCTGAAGTCTCAGGCGACCTTTTCGGGTATCGTCAGGGGCGCCATTACCAGCCCGGCGATCACCGGGCACGTCAAGATCGACGGCTTCGAGTATGGGGGCTGGGCATGGGATGGCTTCCGGGGCGACATCCTGGTGGCCGAGCATTTCACCAGGATCACCTCTGGACGGCTGGTTGCCGGCGCAAGCTCGCTCGACTTCGACGTCACCGCGGGACTGGAGCAGTGGCAGGCAACGGAATCGTCGCCCCTGCATATTGTCGCCCGCGCGAATCGGACTCCGCTGCAAGGCCTGCTGGACGCCCTGAATTTGAGTTATCCGATTGGCGGCAAGCTCACGGCACACCTGGATCTCTCCGGGACGGAATCGAGCCTGGAGGGCGACGGTGCAATTGCTATCGCGAACGGCATGCTGCGCGGCGAGCCCTTTGACTCTTTCTCCTCTCAATTGCGGGTCGCCAAGTCGGTCTTCGACCTGACGAGTATCCAGGTCGCCAAAGACCACGGCAAGATAACTGGGCGAGTTATGTATGATGCAGGGCGCCAGGCGTTCTCTGGTCAGCTTCACGGCGCCGGCTTTTCCCTTTCCGATTTCAGGCTACCGGTGGCCCAGGACACCGAGGCGTGGCGATTCCCCGAGTTGGCCGAATTGGGTGGTGTCGCTGCCTTCGATCTCGACGGCGGCGGCACGGAGCAGGATCTCCGGCTTCACGGTACTCTCAGCGTCCACGGGGTTACGGTCAACAACAGCCCGATTGGGGACCTTGAGTCGCGGGCTGACTGGCAAGGCTCCGCGGTCCGCTTCTCCGGCCAAATCACCGGCGCCGAGGGCGAACTGCACTGGACTGGCGGGATCGAGGCCAAGGGGAATTGGCCGATCCAGGCGAAGGGTCAGTACAAGGGCTTGCGCCTTGAATCCTTGGTGAATCGGCTGGAGGGGGCTCGGTTCCCGGGACTGGCGCTGGCCGACGGTTCGTTCGAAGTGTCCGGTCCCCTGAAGACGATCTCCCGCAACCTGGCACCGGGCCTTGGCCCGGCGCGCCTTGAGGTCCACAGTGTCACCGACAGCTTGCAGGTGCAGTTCCCTGGGGTCAGGCTGGCTTGGCGCAACGCGGGCGCGGTCGACATCACTTACTCCGGAGAAACCCTGCGTGTGAACCGGTTTCGCCTGGAGGGGCCCTCCACCGACTTTACGCTGGAGGGTTCGGCCAACTTTGGGGAACCAGCTTCGCTGGCGCTCCAGGCGCGCGGCCGGGCAGACGCGAGTTTGCTGAACCTGATTGATCCCTCGATCGCCGCCACCGGGCGGTTCGACCTCGACTTCCGCGCCGGCGGCACTCCCGGCCAGCCGCTGCTCTACGGCACGCTCACCGTCGCCGATCTCAGCCTGGGCTACAGCGATTTCCCGTTCCGCCTGGCAGGCCTCAACGGCGAGATTCAGGTGGAGGGCGATCGTGTCAACATCAAGACCTTGCGCGGCGCGGGGGGCGGCGGGACCGTCAGCTTGTCGGGATTCGCCACGTTGGCCCTGGGGGGAGGGGCTCCGCATTACGATTTCCGGGTCCGGCTGGACCAAGCGCACTTCGAGTTTCCCATCAGCTTTACTTCTGTGCTGAGCGGCGGCCTCCACCTGGTCGGAACGGCCGAAAATGGCACCTTGAACGGCGATCTGGGCATAGGCCAGATGTTCGTCCCGGACAGTTTTGATCTGTTGAGCTGGATCGGACGGGTCGTCGATGCGTTTGCGTCCCATCCCGGCCCTGCGCCGCCCTTCGGAGGCAAGGTGCGGCTCGACGTCCAGGTGGCCTCGGACCCTGAGGTAAGGATCGAGTCGCGAAACCTCAACGCGGTGCTCAGCGTTCACACCAGCCTGCGCGGTACTCTGTCGAATCCGGTCGGCTTCGGAGAGGTCCACATTGCGAGCGGCGAAGCCAAGCTACGCGGCAACGACTACAAGGTGACGCGCGGCGACATCAGTCTCACCAACCCTTTCCGCACCCAAGCCAACGTCGATGTCGAGGCCACCACCCGCATTCAGCACTACGACTTGACGCTCGACGTGAGCGGTCCCCTCGAGAACGCGCGTCTGTCGTACCGGTCCGAGCCCCCGCTGCCCACCCAGGACATCCTCGCCCTTCTCGCGCTAGGCTACTCGCATTCCGAGGAATCGATGGGAGTCTCCGGCAACCAGACTGGCTTCGGGACTCTAGGCGCCAGTGCCCTCCTCTCCCAGGCGCTCTCCAGCCAGGTTTCCGGCCGCATCCAGCGGCTTTTCGGGGTCAGTCAGATCAGCATCGACCCCAGCGTCGGAGGCCCGGCGGCAACTTCCAGCCCGCGCCTGACCCTGGTGGAGCGCCCGGTGCGCGACTTCACCATAACGTACTCCACCAATACCACGAACTCCCTGCAGCGCGTGATCCAAGTGGAGTGGGACCTCACCGACAAGTTGTCGGTGGTCGGCGAGCGTGACCAGAACGGGGTGTTTGGATTGGAGTTGAAGTTCCGGCGGAGCTTCAAGTAGAGAGCTAAACGGAGCGTCTAAAGCAATGCCGCACAATCGACGCAGCACCGAGCACGGTGACGCAAGAGATAGCGAAGGAGGCTGCTAAAAGTGATGCCATCAAACTTGCGGTCTTGTTGCATGATCCGTTGCCCGGGGCAAAGCGACAGTTGCCGGCGGCACGGACAAAATCCATTTTAGGTAACCCTATGCGCGTCTTTGGTACAAGCCCCGGTTCTTACTGCCTGCTGCTTTCTGCCTTCTGCCTACTGCCTACCATCTTCTGCGTACCGCCGGCCCGCGTGATCTTGTCGATGCGGGCGGCGGATTCGTGGCAGGTGAAGCCGGCGAATGCCGCGCCGCTCCCGCAGGGCGGGATCGCCTGCCGGGTAATGGAGGTGTTCGAGGCCGAACCCCCTGGGGCGACCGTGGTTATTTTTCATCAACGCGACAAGGCAGACGGTCCGCGGCTGGGCGAGTTGCTTCTTGCCCACACCGGTCAGCAGGCGGATTTCGCGATTGACGTCGGCAAGCCGCATCGCGCCAAGGTCTTTCGAGTCAGGAGCTGTTTTGGCCGGGGGCTCCTGGTTTTCGCCTCCGGCGAGGCGAAGCTCACCGCGGGTGACGATTTCGTGTTGCGGTTCTCGCAAGAAAAGTGAAGAGGTGCCGACTGCCCCTTGACAGGTGCTCGGCGCACACGTAATGTCGGATTGCTGATGAGGTCCATTGATTTTTGGTTGGAGCCACCGCCGGAGACAGTGCGTCTTGATTCTGACTCCTGACTCCTGACTCCTGACTTCTGACTCCTTCTTGGAGGATCTGCCCATGGCCACCCAGACCGCGACCATTCCGCCGGGTCCGAAAACCTACGAGTTCGGCGACCCCACGCCCAACGCCGTTGGTCGAAAAGCGGCTGTGTCGCACGATAGCTGCGTGGTGTACCTGGAGAAGAAGTCGGCGCCGCGCCTCCTGTGGCACGGCGAAGACCTGCTCTCCGTGAAGATGCCGGAGGGCACGCGCGAGGTTTACCCCAACCCGACGATTCCGGGCCTCAAGGACCGCGACGGAGCCATCCGCTACGCCCTGGCCCATCCCGAGGAGATGGAACCGCTCGACGCGCTGCTCCGGCCGGGGATGAAGGTCACCGTCGCCATGGACGACATCTCGCTGCCGCTCCCCAAGATGCCACGGCCCGACATTCGTCAGTCGGTCCTGACCATTCTGCTCGAGATGTTCGCCCGCAAGGGGATCACCGACTTTCACCTGATCATTGCCACGTCGCTGCATCGCCGTATGGCGCCGTTTGAAATCAAGCATGCCGTGGGAAGCAAGATCTTCAGTCAGTATTACCCGGAGCGGCTTTACAACTTCGACGCCGAAGCCCCCAATGGCATGGTGGAGTTAGGCGTCACTGAACTGGGCGAGCGCGCCCGCATCAGTCGCCGCGCCGCCGAGTCGGACCTACTGATCTACGTCAACATCAACCTGGTGCCGATGGATGGCGGCTCCAAGTCCGTGGGCGTGGGCCTGTGCGATTACCTCACTCTCCAGGCGCACCACACTCCTCGGGCGATTCTTGACTCCGATTCCTATTTCGACCCGCCCCGCTCGGCGATGGCGCACTCGTGCAACCGCATCGCCAAGATCATCAACCAGAAGCTGAAGGTGTTCCACATCGAGACGGTTCTCAACAACGCCATGTTCGAGAAGATGATGGCGTTCTTTTACAAGAATGAAGATCAGTACTCGCCCTACGACGAGATGATGTTCGGCACCACGCGGTACGCCCTCAGCAAGATGTCGCGTGCATTGAAGCGCCAGATCCTGTTCGCTGTGCCGGCTCCCTACCAGGTGATCGCCGTCCACGCCGGGGCCATGCAGCCCGTGCACGACAAAACGCTCGCCTACTGCTTCTCCCAGTACTGCGTCCCCATTCAGGGCCAGACCGATGTGGTGGTGCAGGGCATTCCGTTCATCTCACCCTATAACGTCAACTCGATTCTGAATCCGCTACTGGTACAGGTGATGGCGCAGGGCTACTTCCACAACATGTACCGCGGCATGCCGGTGGTGAAGAAGAACGGAGTCTCGATCATCACTCATCCGGTGTACGACGAGTTCCATCCGCTGCACCATCCTTCCTACATCGAGTTCTTCCACCGCATCTTGCCCGAGACGCGCGATTCGTTCGAGCTGCAGCGAAAGTACGAGCCGGAGTTCGCCCACAATCCCGAGTACATCCGCATGTACCGCACCGGCAACGCCTACCACGGCGTCCACCCGTTCTACATGTGGTATTGGGGCGAGAACGGCCGCGCCCACTTGGGCAAGACGATCGTGGTGGGAGCTGAAGACCCGAAGGTGCCCGCGGTGATGGGTTGGGACAGCGCGAGCAGCATGGAAGAAGCTCTGGAGATGGCCGAAAGCCACGTGGGCCATAAGCCAAGCATCACGTTGATGCACAACGCGCCGATCAATATGGTGGACGTGTTGGGTACGCCGGAAAGCGTGTGACCGCTATGAGCTGATTGACCCTTCTCATCTCGCATGAAATCGATCCTGATCACCGGCGCCACGGGATTCCTGGGCAAGCATCTTGCTGAAGGGTTGCTGCAATCGGAACCGGAAACACGGCTGCGAGTTTTGTGCCGTGGAAGGTCGCCTTGGGATCACAATCCGCGGGTGGAAGTGGTTCACGGTGACATCACGTCGGCCGAGGATGTTCACCGGGCGGCCGAAGGCGTAGGCGAGATTTATCACCTGGCGGGCATCGTCTCGCGCGATCCTAAGGACGTCCTGCTGCTCTATCGAACTCACATCGAGGGCACGCGCAACGTGTGTGAGGCGGCTCGCCAGCACAGTACGNCGAAGGTNGTGATCGCNTCCACCTCAGGAGTGATGGCCGTCAGCCGGGACGCGATCGTGCACCGCGAAACCAGCGGCTACAAGCACGAGGTCGTTGGAGAGTGGCCGTACTATCTGAGCAAAATCTTCGCCGAGAAGCTCGCGCTGGACTACTTCGAGCGGTACCAACTGCGGGTGACTTGTGTGAACCCCAGCCTGATCCTGGGTCCGGGCGACGATCGCCTTTCGTCCACGCGCGACGTGGCGTTGTTCCTGCGCGGGCAGATCATGGCCATTCCCGAAGGAGGGTTGAATTTCGTGGACGTTCGGGACGTGGCCCTCGCACTGATTGCGGCCATGCGCCGGGGCCAACCGGGCGAGCGCTATCTCTTGGGCGGCCCAAACTGGAGCTTCGGCGAATTCCTCGACGCCCTCGCGAAGGTATCGGGCCTGCGGGCGCCGAAGCTTCGCTCGTCCGTGCGACTGTCGCTGGCGAGCGCGCGTCTGCTGCGGCCGATCCTGCCGCTTGTCGGCAAGTCATTCGAGCTCGACGACGCATCGATCAAGATGTCGGCGCTTTTCTGGTACTGCGACTCGAGCAAGGCGCGCGCCGAACTTGGTTTCCAAACGCGTGATCCAATAGCGACCTTGCGGGATACGGTCGAGGACCTGCGGCAACGTCGGGTAGTGTGATGATTTCGGACGGGGCCAAACCGGCCTTCGTCAGTACTTCTTTCCCGCCAGGACCGGTGCCGGGCGTTGCCCCATCTCTCCCGACGTGGCGCGTCGCATCATGTCCTCGAGTTCGTCGCGGTTGCTGGCCGCGTTCAAGGCAACGTCCCGGTTGATCACTGCCTTCTGCCAGAGCCAAAGCAGGGACTGATTGAAGGTTTGCATGCCCAGCTTCTCCTGCCCCGCCTGCATGACGCCGTAAATCTGGTGGATCTTGTCTTCCCGGATCAGGTTGCGGATGGCGGCGTTGGGAATGAGGATCTCCATCGCCATTGCCCGACCCTTGCCGTCGGCGCGTGGCAAGAGGCTTTGGCAGAGGACACCCTCCAGAACCAGGGAGAGCTGGGAGCGGACCTGGGACTGTTGCTGTGCCGGAAAGCTATCGATGATGCGGTGCACGGTGGAGGAGGCGTTGTTGGTGTGGAGTGTCGCCAGCGTAAGGTGTCCTGTCTCTGCGATGCGCAAGGCGGATTCCATGGTCTCGAGGTCACGCATTTCTCCGATCAGCACCACGTCCGGATCCTCACGTAACGCGGCGCGCAAAGCATTGGGGAACGATCGTGTATCGTAGCGGACCTCCCGCTGGTTCACCAAACACCGCTTGTGCTGGTGCAGGAACTCGATGGGGTCCTCGATGGTGATGATGTGGCTGGCGCGCGACTCGTTGATGGAGTCGATCATCGTGCTCAGGGTGGTGGACTTGCCGCTACCGGTGGGGCCGGTCACCAGGATCAGGCCCCGAGGCTTCTTGCAGAGGTCCCGCACCACCGCCGGCAAGCCCAACTTTTCGAAGCTGACAATCACGAAAGGGATGGTGCGAAAGACGCAGCCCACCGCGCCCCGCTGGAAAAACAGGTTGCCGCGGAAACGAGCGACGCCCTTCACGCTGAAAGAAAAGTCGAGTTCCAGGCTCTCTTCAAAGAGGTGCTTCTGTGAGTCGGTGAGAACGCTGTAGGCGAGCTGCTTGGTATCGGAGGGGCTAAGGGCAGGGAGCCAGTTGCAAGGGGTGAGCTCGCCGTGGACGCGCATCCGCGGCGGCGAGCCGGTGGTAATGTGCAAATCCGAGCCCCCGGCATCGACCATCACCTTCAAGAGTTCCGTCAGGGTTGGCAGTGGCATTCTCTTTCCTCGCTCGACTCGCCGCCTACGGCTGTTCGCGCCAAGTGTAGGGTATCAGCGGACTGTTTCGCGCAGGACTTCGTCCAGCGTCGTCCATCCCTCCTTGACCTTGTTCAGGCCGCTCTGGCGCAGCGTCAGCATTCCCTGCTCCAAGGCCTTGCGCTTCAGGTCGAGCGCCGAGCTGCCCACCAGGATCATGTCTCGAAGGTCGTCGGTGATTTCCAAGACCTCAAACAGTCCGATCCGGCCCTTATAACCTGTTTTGCCACAGAGGTCGCAACCCTTGCCCCGATAAACTCGCACTGTTCCAGCTTCCTCAGGAGTGAAGCCGGCCTCGAGCAGCGCCTGGAGGGGAACATCCTCCGGCGCCTTGCATCGCGGGCAGATGGTGCGGACCAGGCGCTGGGCGGCGATCAGATGCACCGAGGTCGCTACCAGGAAAGGCTCGATTCCCATGTTGATGAGCCGGGTGATCGTCGAGGGCGCGTCGTTGGTGTGCAACGTGGAAAGTACCATGTGCCCGGTCAACGCCGCCTTGATGGCGATCTCCGCCGTCTCGAAGTCCCGGATCTCACCCACCAGGATGATGTCCGGATCCTGACGCAGGAAAGAGCGCAGGGCGGCGGCGAAGTTGAGCCCGATCTGGTCTTTCATCTGCACCTGGTTGACGCCCGGCAACTGGAACTCCACCGGATCCTCCGCAGTCACGATGTTTACGTCGGGCTGGTTCAAGGCGAAGATTGCGGAATAGAGCGTGTTGGTCTTGCCGCTGCCGGTCGGCCCCGTCACCAGAACAATTCCGTAAGGCTTCTCGATGGCCGTCTTAAACTTGGCCAGCGGGTTGGGTTCGAAGCCGAGCCGGGTCATGTCGAGGCGCAGGTTCTCTTTGTCGAGCAGCCGGAGAACAACCTTTTCGCCGTGCAGCGTAGGCATGATGGAGACGCGGAAATCGATCTGCTTCTTCTTGCCGTTGTGGACGAGCCTCACCATGATGCGCCCGTCCTGGGGCAGGCGCTTCTCGGAGATGTCGAGCTTGGCCATGATCTTGATGCGACTCACCATGGCATCGCGCAGCTTGAGGGGCGGGTTCATGATGTTGCGCAGCAGGCCGTCAACGCGGTAGCGGATGCGGTACTCCTTCTCATAAGGTTCCAGGTGAATGTCGCTGGCCTCGCGATTGACTGCATCGGTGAGGATGTAGTTGACCAGCCTGATCACCGGGGCCTCTTCGGCCGCCTTCTCCAACGCCTCCAGGTTCAGCGCCTCGGCATCTTCCGCTTCCAGCTCGAGGCTGTCCGCGTCGGCCTCGTCGATGAAACCAACCAGTTCCTGAAGTTCCTTTTTGCGCTCCACCTCCTCGAAGGAGCCGTAGTACTTCTTGATGGCGTCCATGATGGCCGTCTCGCTGGCCAGCACCGGCTCGATATTGAAGCCGGTCATGAACTTGATATCATCCATGACGGCGACATTGGTTGGATCCACCATGGCCAGGGTGAGCGTCGAACCCACCCGGCTCAGAGCCAGGGCCTGATGCTTGGCTGCCACCTCCATGGGGATCAGATTCATCAGGTTGGCATCGACATCGAAATAAGCGAGATTGATGGAGGGAACACCGTATTGACGCGAAAGGGCGGCCGTGAGGTCGTCCTCGTTGATCGCTTGCTGGCGAATCAGAATTTGTCCCAGACGGTCGTTGCTGTTCTGCTGCTGCGCTATGGCGCGCTCGAGTTGATCCCCGCTGATCAGTCCTTCGCGGACGAGGATCTCACCGAGTCGGCTCTTCGCCTTCCACCCCGGCTTCGGGCTCCGATCTGACGAAGGCACCTCTGGACTGGGCGTGCGCGACAATCTCTCGAGAACCGTGTCCTTGGTCATCGCTCTAACGTCACCCACTGTTTCTAACGACAGAATGGGACAAATACTTTAGACTCAGTCCAGAAACAGTCTAGATTTGGGATGGAAGACCCGGATGAGAAGACGTCCGTTGTTTAGGTGCAAGACCCGCCATCCNGTGAGGGCCGCGGGACCAGTGATAACGGACCACGACCCGCTCGGAGCAGTTATTCAGCACGAGGGGATCAGGTGAAAGAGTCGAAGCCTTCTGCTGCGGACCACGGACAACACACTACAGACGTCTTGATCGGCTATTACCAGAAGATGCTGCTGCGACTCAGGCCGCAAAAGTGGTGGCCGGCACGCACCCGCCTGGGAGTGATCCTGGGCGCGATCCTCACCCAAAACACCAGTTGGGCGAACGTCGAACTGGCCATGCGGCAGCTTCGCCACGCGGGCCTTTTGAAGCTGGGGAGATTGCGCCAAGCAACCCGCGCCGAGATCGAAGCCGCGATTCGACCGGCTGGCTTTTACCGGCAAAAGGCGCAGACGATCCAGACCTTCATTGCCTGGCTAGACCGGTCCTATCACGGCTCCCTCCACGCCCTCTTCGCGTGCCCGCCGCAAGACCTCCGCCGTGAACTACTGCTTTTGCGCGGACTGGGCTCCGAGACGGTCGACGCCATCCTGCTCTATGCCGCGCGGAAACCTTTCTTTGTAGCCGACGCCTATACACGGCGCATCCTCTCGCGGCACGGACTGGCGCCGCAGGGCGCGGACTACGACTCGGTGCAAGAGTTCCTGCACCGTCACTTGCCGCCCGACCCGGCGCTGTTCAATGAGTTTCACGCCTTGCTGGTCGAAGTCGGGAAACGACACTGCAAGCGCCAGGCCGCGTGTTGCCAGGGCTGTCCGCTGGAGGAGTTCCTGCCGGGCGGGCTACCGGCCTGGTGATTGACGATTGTCGATTTTCGATTGACGATTGCAAGACGCCCTCCTGCCAATGCCTCTTTCAATCGCCAATCGACTACCGGTCTAGCTGAAGTCTGGCGAAGTGGCGTGCGCGCCCTCAGCCACATTGACGCGGAGGCTGGGACCAGGTATCCTCAAACCGGGAGGTGGGGTCATGATCAACGCAGCCCATGTGGTAATCTATACCCAGGACGCAGAGGCCGATCGGGCTTTCTTTCGGGATGTGCTCGGGCTTCCTTGGGTTGACGCCGGTCAGGGGTGGCTCATCTTCGGGCTG
>JGI26339J46600_10000176_pt1 | contig 22411 bp, 22 predicted proteins | sample BogFormECP12_OM1_FD_46600 | JGI IMG/M metagenome (IMG submission 46600) | reverse complement strand
GATAATATGCCTTGAATGACTTCTTGCATTTGGAACAAACAAAAAGCTTGACGTGGAAATCGGCAAATTCCCACTCCGTCGATGAATCTACTGCTTCGTTTTCACACCTAGGACACAACACCATTGTGCGATCATATTTCAGTATCGGCGAAACCAAAGATAAAAGTTTCGAAAACAAAGCTCGTTACTCTTTCCACTTTGGTTTGAGCAAGCTTCCCTAGGTATTTCACAGCTCGCACTTGGTATAACCTAAAAACCTTCGATAGAAAAAAGAAGTAGTTACATTGCCTTATCTTAGCAATTTCATGCTTTCTTCGAGACTCATTGCTAATTTGATTTCGCTCGTGTTCCAAGCCATCCATTTTATGATATCTGGTTCCATAGAGAATTCATGCAGTGCATCTGAATTTGGGGCTTCATACACCCATACAAGCAGATGCTCCGGAACCACGGTCCATGCTCCAACCCTCTTCACTCTATGTTTCTTCTCAAGTCCGACCAATTTGGGCGGCAGTTCCAGCGTCATTTTCTTCATTTTCTCGTTGTTAAGCGGACAGTTTTCTGCGGAATGCCTGGAAATAATCAGAAATGTCGGCATACAATCACTCCTAAAAGGTTAGAGTTTAGGAATGCTAGATATAAGCTATTCGTACGCATAAACTCTAGTCCAAGCCTTCTTGGTATAATCCAAAATGTGTTCATACCCATTACATGCTAGCGCGCGCTACTGCGTATCGGCATGCGAAATGATTAATTTGTGGGGGTCCNTTTATTGGTTGAGTGAGAGGTCGATTGTNGTTTGGTAAGAGTGTTGTGGCATGGTCATTCTTGTTTTGAATTGCGTGGGAAGAGCATCACAGTTGTGACTGATCCCTTCAAGATAGGGTTTGGAGTTCCGGATCCGAAGGCAGCCGCTGACGTCGTGTTGGTCTCTCACGGCCACAGAGATCATAATAATGTGAAGCCTGTTTTGGGGAAGGATGGTGAAGTGTTGGAGAGTTTCGTCGGTGTCAAGGATGTGAAAGGCGTCACAGTGAAGGGTGTTGGCTCGTCTCACGATGACGCCGGGGGCTCTAAACGGGGGAAGAACAGCATTTACACGTTCGGGTTAGATGCGGTCCAGTTCTGTCATCTTGGAGACTTGGGGCATGAACTGTCATCTTCAACCGTTGAAGATATCGGTAAAGTTGACGTGCTGTTTGTGCCGGTCGGAGGTTTTTTCACGATAGGACCTGAAATGGCTACCCGCGTCTGCGAAAAGCTCAATCCAAAGATAATATTGCCCATGCACTATCGTATGCCTGGACTTCGGGCGCGTGTCATGTTTGGTTTCTTAAAGCCTGTGGACGCTTTCTTGAAGGAAAAAAGCAATGTCGAAAGGATAGGAGAGCCTTCTGTGGACGTCGACGCTGACACGTTACCTGCAGAGACAAGAATTATCGTCTTATCTCTGAAATAAGCGTGCACTGGAAAAGATCCTATCGCGCGTGCGGTTTTACTTCGCACTCCAAATAGTGCCTGAGACATTATCAACCGCTATTTTAATTTCCTTCAACAGTTGAGTTATTTCGTTAAGCCGTTCTTCTGTTGTCATTCTATCACTATCTCTTTTTGGTCGAGCGCACGCTAATAAACACGCCGTTATTGCTGCTGACACTTTTTAGCGCGCGCTGAATGTGTCTGAGTGAGTAAGTGAATAATTGTAAGCATGATTGAATTTGTGTGTTAATGAAAGTCTGGGTTTCGGGACAAAACTTTATCTCCGTCCAACGCAATCCTATGCTTGTTGAATCGTAACTATAGTGATGAGGTCTGCTGAATGGGAATCATTCAAAAGAAATGTTCAGTTTGTGGGAAAGCCTTTACGACATTAGATAACAAAAACAAATATTGCAGTGCCCAATGCGCCAAAAAAGCAAATAAGAAAAAATAGAGACGTCTGAAAAAAGATACAGTAGCGCGCTGAGAAACCAATAAATTAGTCTGTGCCGTACCGAATCTTGAGGCTTCACATTTGGTTACTGAGAGAATAAAGCATTTTCACGCATGCCAGATGGCAACCACTAATTCTGTAAAACAGCACAAACTGAGAAAGTTCATAGCGTGGTTATCAGAAAAAGAGGGAAGAGGAATGGAGTTCATTTCGCTCTACATCCCTCGAGAGAAATCAATAGACGAGATAGTTGCCGTTCTAAAGAAGGAGTCTGATTCCGTCGTCACCAAATCTACTAGCGTTAGGGATCGCGTTCAAGACGCCCTCAAACATGTCATCCAGCGTNTAAAACTGCAGAAGCAAATTCCAGAGAACGGNCTCGCAATGTTCGCTGGAACTTTCGCCCCGAAAGATATGGAAAGCGAAGCTGTAAACGTCGAAGAACTCATTCCACCAGAACCGATTACAACTTATCTTTACGAGGTTGACGACCACTTCCGGTTAGAACCGCTAAGGGAAATGCTCAGAGACCAAAAAGTTGTAGGGCTAATCACCATGGATTCAAAGGAGGCCAGCTTCGGGATACACGATGGTGAACGCCTCGAAATAATCGAAAACATAACATCTGGAATTCCGGGAAAATCTTCAAAGGGCGGCGAAAGCCAAAGGAGATACGAAAGAGAACGCGACATGGACCTCACAAACTATTTCCACAGGATTGGTAAGCATGCAGAAAAGGCGTTTCTCGAGAACCATAAAATCAACGTTTTGATAGTCGGTGGACCCGGCCCAACAAAGGAGGATTTCTCAAAGGGCGAATATCTTCATTATGAACTAAAGAACATGCTCCTCTCAATAGTTGACACCCAATCCGCCAGCAGAGAAGCACTGAAAGAGACACTTAGCAAATCATCACAGGCACTGAAGAATATGTGCGCGCCGGAACAGAAGAGAACCTTGCAGCGCCTTCTGACAAGCATAGGAAAACAAGACGGCTTGGCTATTACAGGCCTAGATCCGGTGCTAAGCGCGCTCAAAAATGGTGAAGTGGAAGTTGTCCTCACGACAGACAATACCAACAAGGTTGAAATCGTTGCACTGTGCAAAAAATGCGAACTATCGAGGGCCAAGATAATAGATAAAGACAATAAGGTTCAGACTGTACGAGAAATGATATCGAGCCCCTGCGAAAGATGCAGCGCAGCAGAATACGAGGTAGAGGAAAAGGACATAATAGACGTCTTAGAAGACGCAGCTTCACAGACAGACGCCGCGGTTGAAGTGATATCTCCAGAGTCGGAAGAAAAAGCAAAGCTCACAGCTTTAGGAGGCTTTGCCGCTCTCTTGAGATACAGACCCAACAAAATGCAATGAGAATCGCGAAAAACCCATCACCCCTGCTCCAGGCGTCGCGTGCGCAGGAACTGCAAATACATGTGTTCTCAAGTTCCTTTCCACTTCAAATCTATCCATTTAACACGAATAGGGCAAAAATGAGATGATTTCAAAGATGCTCATAAGATTTGGTCCACTAAAACGCGAAGACTCTTCCTCCTCTCGCACGGATGAAGTTCTTTATTAAGAGGCGTACCGTGCACAAAAATTCTCTTGCAAATCAAAGGAGAAAGGGAGTTTCCATGCACGGGACGTCTTAAAAGTATTATATGATACAACCAATTTAAGCCTTATCAACAAAAACCTTCGAAGAAAGTCTCAAATTTCCCAAAAGATAACGAGAATTTGTTTCTTTTCAAAAATTCACGGAGGCACAACATCCTCACTGCAAAGCACAAAGAAACAAGACCTTGAAGCCTCTTGATAAAGAGACCCGTCAAGCGTGTGCTGGTTACCTGATTCAACATATTGTGTTGCAAAATCCAATTGAACCCAACCAGTGCTGCAAGAGATAGAAACTGATGCCGTGACGCGTGCGTACTAGTGTCAGCGACGCTAATAACAACATTATCAATAAGAGAAAGAAATCGCGCCGGCCCGGAAGACGGCTTGCCCACTATATTTTCAGCAATGTTTGAATCCATGAAACTTCGATTCACCTAGAAACTTCTACGGATATCTCCTTACGACCGAAGTTTTCAGAATCCGCCCGTTAAGAGCATACTTCAAACGAAAACAACAAGGTCCTTTCAACCCGCAGTGATATTGCAAATCTGGAAGGCACTTAGGGATATCGGCTCCAGAAATAGGCTTAAATACAAAATGCGTTAATCTGGACTGTATTCATTGACGTTTGAGAAGGGATTAGCCGTGAGCGCTGTGGCCTTTGATTCAGGAGACATCGCGTGGGTTGCTGCTTCGACCGCCCTCGTAATGCTTATGACTCCTGCGCTGGCATTCTTCTATGGTGGGCTTGTCCGCAAGAAAAACCTGGTTTCCACCTTATCCCAGTGTCTAACGATTTTTGCCGTCGTAAGCCTCGTCTGGGCCATTTGGGGATATAGTCTTTCATTCGGTCCAAGCGTCGGCGGCTTCGGCTTCATCGGCGACCTATCCAAGGCGTTTCTGAACGGCATCACGCCCACCACGCCCATACCGCTCAGTTATGCGCCCATCATAAATGGAATACCGCAGCAGGTGATCCCAGAGCTTAGCTATTTCGGTTTTCAACTCAAGTTCGCAGCGATCACGCCAGCCTTAATTATTGGAGCATTCGCAGAGAGAATCAAATTCCGCACCATGTTGATATTCATAGTTCTCTGGTCGACAGTAATATACTCGCCAGTCGCCCACTGGGTCTGGGGAGCCGGCGGCTGGCTGCACACGATGGGCGCCCTCGATTTCGCAGGCGGAACAGTCGTCCACATGACCGCAGGCTTCACGGCATTAGCCGCTTCTATAGTCATTGGCAAACGTAAAGACTTAGGGCTTAAAGAGTTCAAACCAAACAACATTCCCTATGTGATACTCGGCGCCAGCCTCTTATGGTTCGGATGGTTCGGTTTCAATGCTGGCAGCGCATTAGCCGCAACACCCCTAGCCGTATCCGCGCTAGTCACGACAAACCTTGCAGCAGCAGCAGCAGCAGTCAGCTGGATGTGCGTAGACTGGTTTATCAAAGGAAAACCCTCGGGAGTCGGCATTGCAGTTGGCGCAGTCTGCGGACTGGTCGCCATAACTCCTGCATCCGGCTTCGTAGGTATTCCCGCAGCAATCATTATAGGACTATTTGCAGGAATACTGTCTAACCTAGTGGCAAACTGGCGGGGCAGCAGAAAAAGGTTCGACGACACTTTGGATGTCTTTGCATGCCATGGAATGAGCGGAGTTTGGGGATCCCTTGCAACGGGTTTGTTCGCATCAACAGCAATCAATCCCGGTGGAAATAACGGATTATTCTTCGGCAATCCACACCAGTTTCTGGTGCAGGCTACTGCTGTGGCCGTCGTTGCCATATTTGCCTTCGGGGGATCATTTATCCTACTGAAAATCATTGACAAAGCTACACCTCTCCGCGTTAGCCCCGAGGAAGAAGAGAAAGGCTTAGATCAAAGCCAACACGGCGAAGATGCGTACAGTGAAGAAGACTAACACCTCACATCCCTTCGTCTTCATTTCCAACTCGTCTGATAACATTTGAACGAGAGCCTAAATCTTGATTTGGGTTGGACAAAACTTTACCCTATCTCTCTCTCGCTTCTAACTAACGCACTCCCTTTCTTATCCTCTCTGCAAAAAAACAAACAAGTAAAAAACACGCACATCACATTTGTTATTGTGCCGACATATGCCTGACAAGCGCGCGCTACTCTAGACAATTAACTCTCGAGCGCCCGATAGCACATCTTCGAATTCCCTGCTTGGATAAAGGATGAATTAATTTGTCTTATGAATCTCGATAGCGGCAGAACTCAAATGTCCAATTCGCAATGCAAAACTTCAATGCAAGACAGATTCGCCGAAGATAGCAAGCTATGTTGACCTGATTCTCGGTTTGTTACTATACACATTACTTTTGAGGTAACAAAAACGAGCCGAGTCAGCTCTGAAAGGCATTTCAGACCGGTTTTCAACATTGTTTGTTACCACACACATTACTTTTGACATTACAAGTAAAAATGATCGGGGCAACTTCCAAAGACCAAGAAAAAAAGATGTTTCTTGACTGCGGACGGGTCATCGCGCGCTCCTCATATACTTATTATTCTTGACCTAGGTGTGCGCTGTTTGGCGCGCATTAGTGCTGAACCCAGCGCGGATACTATAAAGGACAAATGACTCCAAAAGTACCCATGAACAATTGTTCACCATTCGTGACATAGCTTTAAATAGAAATCGAATCGCCCTAAGCATTTGTCAAAAAGGCAAACGGAAGGGATGAGCAGTGAGTGCTGAAGTCGGATCTGATATTGCCTGGGTTACTGCCTCGACCGCCCTCGTAATGCTAATGACTCCTGCGCTGGCATTCTTCTATGGTGGGCTTGTCCGCAAGAAAAACCTGGTTTCCACCTTATCTCAATGTCTAGCCACCTTTGCTGTCGTCAGTCTCGTCTGGTTGTTCTGGGGTTTCAGCTTATGTTTCGCTCAAAGCGTCAATTCTTGGGGCATAATCGGCAATCTTTCATTGGTAGGATTAAACAATGTCACTCCTTCCACGATAAATCCGATTTACGCCAAAACAATTCCTGAGTTCTTGTACTTTGCATTCCAACTAAAGTTCGCCGCGATCACTCCCGCCTTGATCATTGGGGCGTTTGCAGAGAGAATAAAATTCCGCTCGCTTCTTATCTTCATAGTTTTGTGGTCGACTTTAATATACTCGCCAGTTTGCCACTGGGTCTGGGGCGATGGAGGATGGCTTCGCTCATTAGGTGCCGTTGATTTTGCTGGGGGACTAGTCGTGCACATGACTGCAGGTTTCACAGCGCTGGCCGCTGCACTGGTCATCGGAAAGAGGAAGGATTTGGGATTGAGAGAATTCAAACCAAATAATATCCCATATGTCGTGCTGGGCGCTGGATTGCTGTGGTTCGGATGGTTCGGCTTTAACGCCGGCAGCGCTCTCGCCGCGAACAATGTTGCGGTTCTTGCACTCGTGACAACAAACTTGGCGGCAGCAGCCGGAGCGGTCAGCTGGATGGCTGTTGACTGGATCCGAAAAGGGAAACCTTCAACCGTAGGCATTGCCGTCGGAGCAGTCTGTGGATTGGCCGCTGTCACTCCAGCTGCAGGATACGTAGGCTTGTCCGAGGCCGTTATCATCGGATTATGTGCAGGCATTTTCTCGAATCTCATAGGGAACTGGCGGACAACCAGACAAAGATTCGACGACACATTAGACGTGTTTGCCTGTCACGGCATTAGCGGATTATGGGGTTCACTCGCCGTGGGCCTGTTTGCATCAGCGGCAATCAACCCCACCAATGGAATCAATGGCTTGTTCTTTGGCAACTCACATCAGTTTCTCGTGCAGGTCCTTGCAGTCGCAGTTATAGCAGTCTTCACTTTCATCGGTTCCTTCATACTATTGAAAGTGATTGACAAAATCACACCCTTGCGGGTAAGTCCCGACGAAGAAGAGAGAGGCCTAGACCAAAGCCAACACGGCGAAGATGCGTACAGCGAAGAAGACTGACAACTCGGAACTCATCTTTTTTCCATGAACACCTTCTCAGACCTCATATTGCACCCTCTGAACTCCAGCTCACTTTCACTCAAAAATTAACTAGAAAAGCAGAGAAGACTTTTAAGACGGAAGCGAGCTGGATGGACAGTTGAAATGGGCACAGGAAGTGGATGAAATTGCCTGAAACTCAGACTGAAAACTCTCCCTCAATCGTGAAAGTTGAGGGTCTCTCGAAGGCTTTTGGCAAGTTGAAAGCCGTCGACAACGTGAGCTTCGACATTAATGTTGGGGAGATCTTTGGTTTCGTCGGTCCCAACGGGGCAGGCAAAACCACTACTATCAACATGCTCACAACTCTGCTTAAGCCTACTTCCGGGAACGCGGAGGTCTGTGGCTACGACATATTCAAGCAGCCGAATGAAGTGCGCAGAAACGTTGGAGTTGTGCCTCAAGAATACACGGCAGACGAGGACATGACAGGAATCAACAACGTCCTCCTCTGCGCCGATCTCTACGGTATTCCGAGAAGCGACTCCAAACCGCACGCAGAAGAACTGCTCAAACTGGTAGAACTTCAAGATGCAGCCCAAAGAAAGGTAAGCACTTATTCAGGCGGAATGCGCAGAAGACTAGAACTCGCATGCGGTCTCATCAATTATCCAAAACTGCTGTTCCTAGACGAGCCAACCCTAGGCTTAGACGTTCAAACACGCACCGTAGTCTGGAAATACATCAAAATGCTAAAAACCCAATACCACATGACCCTTTTCCTAACAACCCACTACCTCGAAGAAGCAGATTCTCTCTGCGAAAGAATCGCCATAATCGATCACGGTCAAATAATAAAAATCGGATCACCTGAAGAATTGAAGCAAAGCATCGGTGGAGACGTCATCGTCGTCACCCTCCAAGAGGCAGAACCTGACATTTCATCCGAAATCTCCAAGATCAAACTGGTCAAGGACGTTCAAAAAAACAACAACGACTACCGCATAAAAGTGGAACTAGGGGAGGAAGCTTCCCCACAAATCACGGATTTAATAAGATCCAAAGGCCTCCACGTAACAAAAATCTCCCTAACCAAACCAACCCTAGACGAAGCATACCTGGAATTCACAGGTCGGACGCTGAGAGAAGAAGAAGGCGACAGAATGCAGATGTTCAGACAACGAGTTACCGTCAGGAGAGCAAGGGCTTAAGGTGAATGAACATGGAAAAACCTAAGATGAAAGCAAACAAAGACGTAACACAAGAAGAAACGGCTAAAGCTTCAGCAGAGAACCAGGAATCTTCCCGGCCCTCTCCAAAACTCAGTAGAAGCCCACTGCATGGGCTATGGGCGTTAACAAACAGGGATCTCAGGAAATGGTATACCAACCCTGTTCAGCTAATCACCTCATTGATCCAACCCGTAGTATGGCTCGGCCTTTTCGGCAAAGCCCTAAACTTTTCAAAATTCATTCCGCCAGCAGAGCAGCAGATCTATTTCGGTACAACCAGCTATTTTTCGTTCCTGGCTTGCGGAATGCTTGCTTTCGTCGTCTTATTCACTTCTGCGTTCAGTGGAATGTCAGTCGTTTTTGACCGCAGATTCGGTTTCTTGAACAAAGCTCTTAGCACGCCCGTGGCGCGCGGCGCAATCGTGATGGCAAAAGTCCTCCAAAGCGTAGGCAGGTCGTTGATCCAAGCGACCATAGTTCTCCTGATCGCAGTAGTACTTGGAATGGACACAGGACATTTCACCGTCGTCGGAATCGCAGGCGCATTCGTCATCATCTTCCTTCTGGCCACAGGACTGTCAGCATTGTTCACCATGCTCGCTTTGAGATCAAGTGATTGGCAGACACAGGTGGCACTCATCAACCTCATCAATTTGCCACTGCTTTTCGCAAGCAACGCGCTGTTTCCCAAGTCGATAATGCCCACTTGGCTTCAAGACGTCGTGAACGTCAACCCGGTCAGTTACGCTAATGATGCAGTGAGACAAATGTTGATAGGTGCCACGGGCATGACTAACCTTTGGGTGGACTTCGCGGTGTTGATTGGCTTCGCAGCCGTGCTGTCTTCAATAGGCATAATTCTCTCTTGGAGACTCCTCTCCAAGTAACCGCAAAACACAGAAGCCGGCCAGCAAACAGAACGAGTCAACGCGCGCTAAGAAAAGTAAAGAACGGAAAATTGTTGAGGCAAAGCAAGATTAATGGGATGAACCAAATGTTATATGAGCATTGGTTCCAACAGTAGCTGCAGCCTTTGGCAACACAGTTTTTGCATTCGGGTCTCTCAAAAAACTTGACCATTCCGACCCCCCATTATTCTAAGCGTTAAACCAAAATTTGTACTTTATGGTATTACCGTGTGACCCACACTTGAAATGAAACATTGTGCAATTGTAGACAAACGCGGGTCTAGAGTTCGACGAGGGCGTCTTCGTTTTCAACTTTAACTTGATAGTCGGTTCGTCACTTGCTTTGGGATGAAAAACCTCATTTCTGGGGGCGCGCGAGCAAAAGCTAATAGCAAACGTTCGGCTTCTAGCTTTCTTGGAACTCCTGAAGAAAACAAACGGTGCAATAAGAAAGGAGTATAGATCGTGCTATTCCAAAATATAGAGTGTGTGAAGAAAATGAAGGCGAAATGGCTTGTTGCCACAATACTGGTCGTTTTCTTGGCTTCAGTTGTCACCACAACACAGATTCATAGCGTCAGGGGAGCAACTACCCACAACTTCACATTGTACGGATCTTACACTCAAGGTTGGGGTTTCACAGCATCAAACATAACAAGTCCTGGTCCAACAATCGAAGTCGAGCAAGGCGACACTGTGAACCTGACTCTCATAAGCAACGATGGAGTCACTCACAGGTTTTTCGTCAGCTACACCAATGCTTCATCAGCTAACTCCACCGAGCCACANTCCCCAAATTTTGCAGCTACTCAGAGCTATCAGTTTGTAGCNACAGACATTGTCGGAACATACACTTACGGCTGTTACTTCCACTATAGTNTGGNGATGTACGGATCTTTCCAAGTCGTGCCGACGGGTACAATCCCGGAATTCCAACCGTTGATACTGCTATCACTGCTAATTGCAAGCACTGCTGTCGCTACTATGGTTTGCTTAAGAAGAAGGCGTAGCTAGTCAACCATTTTCCTCCCTTTTTCTGCTGTCTATGCTAGCTTGTCGTTTCAAGTCTTAACCTGACCTTTGCTGGGCGCGCACTTTGGCACGCGCTTATAAGTTTGGTTAGAGTGCATATTATTGTCCAAGGAAGACGTCAATGCAAGTCAAAAAGGTTCTTTTGTCAATAATACTGATTGCATTAGTTTTGGTCATTGGCTTCGTCGGGATTCAAATCTGGACGGCTTTGAACACTCCAACAATTACAACACATTACGCGGAAATCAGGGAATACAACGGAACAGCACTGGATTCGATAAATGATTTCAGAATCGAGGCAATAGCGGGGGTTCAGAACATAAATGTAAGCAGCTACAGCCTCGTTGTCGACGGACTTGTTCAGAATCAAACTGCCTTGACATACGATAACATCGTCAACAATCACACAAGTTACCTTAAAGTCGTCACTCTCCATTGCGTCGAAGGATGGCAAGTCACAGCGTTGTGGCAGGGCGTACGCGTTCAAGACCTGCTTGAAAGCGCGGGATACGATCAAAACGCTCAAGTTCTGATATTCTATGCTCAAGATGGTTACACTACAAGCCTACCGCTCTCCTATATAGTGAACAACAACATAATGATAGCCTACAAAGTCAACAACGTGACCCTTCCGCCTGCAGAAGGCTACCCCTTCCAATTGGTAGCTGAAGGAAAACTCGGTTACAAATGGATAAAATGGATAACTCGAATATCAGTATCCAACGACACGAACTTCCGAGGCTACTGGGAAAGCAACGGATACAGCAACGACGCCAATTATCCATAATTCACCCCCCCCCACAGAAATTTCGCGTAAACCGCCATCATCCGCCAGCTTTGATATAAGCATGAATCAAATGGCTAACTCGCAGTCACAGGCTCCTCAACCAAACTCTCTTGTTTTCACTCCAACACGAATAGAGAACCCGGAGATATTGGCGGCCGAGAAGATTTTTATTTGCTACCGAAGGATAGCTGAGACAAAGGTAATCTGACGATGAAAAAGGAAGGCGGCTATCTACAAAGATTTAACCGCTTGCTCGCATGGTTTACCGTAGTGCTTTTTGCCCTTCTTGCGATTTCAGGGTTCGGCATGACTAACCCAGGATTGACCAGTCGATTAACCGGGGGTATCATGACCCCAGTTTTTTCACTGTATCTGCACGCCAATCTGGCCGCGCCTGTCCTGATACTTCTGCTAATTCATGTTTTGATTGGCCTGAAAAACGCTTTGACTAGATTCGGAATTGCCGAGAGCAAGACATTGTATGCTACGTTGATAATTCTGGGTGTCTTCCTCGGAACATTAATCATCCTCGCGAGATACGTGATGCTTCCAGAAACATGAAAATCATCAACCTGCCATTTGCTGTCTCAACCAAGCCAAGCTGCTAGAATTAAGAAAATGAGGGGATACGAGGGTATTCAGATTATGATGTAGCCGTCTGGTTGAAAGTCTCTTGGCCCTCGCCCACCAATCTTAATGTATAGTTGCCGCCAACTATCGGAGTCACAACCATCGCTGGGCCCTTCATCATGCCCATTTCCGGCTGAAGCGCAATGGTCCCGCTGTAACTCAACGTCGCATTCTGTCCAGGCTGCAAAATCAACGAGGTTCCTATGTCCGCGTGATCATCAGGGTCGATTCCGAAAAGCGGAATCAGCGATGACCCGTTCGCTTTGAATGGAATGGTATCGGGGTGAATTCTCTGGATTTCAACCTCGCGCATCCATCTGCCCATGTCGCTCTCCGTTTCCCAAGTTCGTGTTGCGTTGAATTCACCGTGAAGCGTCAGTCCGAAAATCCTGAAAGTCACGTTGCCTTGGTTCACTATTGTCACATTAAGATNCGTAACGTTACCGTTCACCGAAAGCGAAGCCGAAGTTATTGTAACGTTGTTCGAGAAGCTCTCCACGACCCGAACCAGTNTTTCTTTGTTGTTCTCCCCAAGCCTGACGATAGTTCCCACCTTGATTTGTTCTCTGCTCAAGCTAGTCACTACTGCGGCTGTCGCACTGGGGACAAGTACGTAATAGTTCACCAGTGTTCCGTTGGAATCGGTTGCCTGTATCTGCACTAACGTTGGGTTGAAGTCTACAAGTACTCCTGAGAGTGTCTCGTTAACTTGGCTGTTTGCGATAGACATGACCAGCGCATTTGACAAAGCCGTCACAGGATATAGTGTGTCGTTAACTTCTGCGTTGACACTCGCTATCGTGAACTGAACCTTGTCCACTGTTGAACCACTAGGAATCGTTGCAGAAGCAATTGTTTGACTCATGTTGATCAGCGAGAACAAATTGACCGTGCCTGATCCATTGACATCAAGCCAATAAGCAGTTCCGTTTGTATCAAGAACGTGAAGCAAAACATCAGAGTATGTCAAGTTAAGCACTGTAGTTCCAGCTGGCACAGTTGGAGGGTCAGTCAACATAACCAGAAAAGGCGCGGCAGAAACTTGGTTAGGTCCTAGGGAAGATAATGGATTAGTAAATAAGACGATAGCAATGATTGCGATCGATATTAGCACTGCGGCCAAACCATACTTCATAGTCCATTTTTTCGACGACATTCTAAATTTCCTCTCCGCAATATCAGGGCACGAAAGGATAATAACCTACATTTTTGAAAACTCTTTAAATCCTGTTGAACAATGTTTTCAAGAGTCTTTAATCATGCATTCGTCGACCGATTTTCGAAGCTAGGCTGCTAATCTGCGCCAAAGCCTGACTGTCTCGAACCAGAACACTAGAACCATGACTGCGCAAACAACCACCAAGTAAACTGTGAAACTCGAGGCGTTCAAGGCCTCAAACGAAAAGAACGCTACCAGAACAGTGAAAAGCACCGCAAAGAAGAACAATTGAGGCACTATGGCAGGCCCCATTCTCGAATAACCCTCAAGAACCCTGTCCGACGATTCCTTTATTGCCGAATATTTCCCGCGTTCATCCTGCACGACGAACCCAGCTTCAGTAAGTTTTCCCAGATGATACGATGCAAGAGAAGCCGAGGACAAACCGACTCCCCTTTGAATATCGCGAAGATCAGAGGATCCATGCCTCAGCAGGTACAAGTAGACTTTCAGTGCGTTGCCCCTAACTTCCTGACTCATTGACATTCGAGAGCATACATGAACGACTTTTATCATTTAACACTTATGACCTCCAGGTACATGCCTAACGAACTGATAAATGCGCCCAACATAATTCCTGCGAGTGATATAGGAGCTCCTGCCCCTGTTTCGCTAATAATAGCTGTTTACGCCATCGTGTCCATCCTAATGGCGTCATTCAGACTCCTTAATTCCGACATCACAAAGAAAGCAGCCCAGCGCGAGCTAAAAGAAACTCAACTCTCAAACTTTGAAAACGACGAAAGGCACTCACTCTCTAGTTCTAAGAGAAGGGATATAGTCCAGTTTGGCTCTTTTACGAATCGACGTAGAAGGCAAATTGTCTGAACAAATATCTGATTGTAGATAGAATCGAATTCATCGTAACCTATCTCTGCAACTCAAGCTGCAGCCATTGCCAACTTGGTGAAGAGGAGAAGACGAAGTTCCCAAGCCATATTGACAAGGACAAGGTTGTTGAAATCATCAGAAAGATCGGTAAATCATATGCTCCAAAATCAATCATGACGTTTGGTGGAGAACCTCTGCTCTATCCTGAAATTGTCTACGCAATACACGAACAAGCAAAGAAAACCGGTATTCCTATTCGAGATGTCATCACCAACGGTTTCTGGCCCACAAGAGCTGAAAAGATTCAGGAAATCGCCCAGAACCTAGCGAAATCTGGCGTCAATGAAGTCTCAATTTCAGTTGACTGCTTCCATCAAGAATTCATTCGGCTCAAAACCGTTGCCAAGACCGCAAATTCACTCATTGCCGCAGGAATTGAGCGCGTAAGCTGGAATCCATGTTGGGTCGTTTCCAAAAATCATGACAACAAATACAATCGCAGAACAAAAGCAATCTTGCAGAAACTCGGTAATCCGCAGGTGGAAGAGAGTAAAGGAAACGTGGTGCAGCCCAAGGGAAGAGCTCGTTCATCGTTGGCAGAGTTCTTTCCACCGAGAACGCCAATGCCAAAGGGAAAATGCGGTGAAATGCCCTACACGGAAGCGCTTGATTCGATCAAAGCAATTTCTATAGAACCAGACGGAAGAGTTGCTGTCTGCGAGAATTTCTACATCGGAAACGCGTTTAAATCAGACATCATTGATATCTTGGAGAACTATGACCCATTCAAAATTCCTGAAGCCAAGTCCATTCTCGAAAAAGGCATGGACGGACTAGTAAGATGGGCAAAGAAGAAAGGCGTAGAACCACAGCCAGAGGGATACTGCAACATCTGCCACATGTGTACAGATATTCGAGAAAGGGCACACGCCATCCACCAACATCCTTACAGCTAAATATCTAGCGTGAGGCCGCAAAAGGCATTTTCCCCGAGGCATAATTTTGAAAAATGAATTGTATGTCACTAACAGAAAGAACTGGCGTTCTTGGCTTGAGAAAAACAATGATGCCGCAAAGGAAGTCTGGTTGATTTACTACAAGAAACACGTCAGACAACCCAGCATTTCATACGAAGCTTCGGTTGAGGAAGCGCTTTGCTTTGGCTGGGTGGACAGTATAATCAAAAGACTAGACGAAGACAGGTGTGCTCGGAAATTCACCCCTCGCAAAGGCGACAGCGTCTGGTCCGAATCTAACAAGAAGAGGGCAGAAAAAATGATCCGCGATGGAAGAATGGCCGAGGCAGGCATGGCGAAAATCAGAGAAGCTCAAGAAAGAGGCGAATGGTCAAAGAATCGACAAGTCGGTAGAGAGCTCATTGTTCCCCCTTTTATGCAGAGGAGTCTGGCACAGAATGAAAAAGCCCGCTTGTTTTTCGAGACTTTGGCGAACTCTTCCAAACGGCAGATTATCCGGTGGGTTTCAAGCGCCAAGAAAGAAGAGACCAAGGCAAGAAGGCTAACAGAAGTGGTCAGTCTATTGGAAAAAAATCAGAAGTTGGGACTAAAATAGGACGTGCTAGACGCGCGAGTTGGAGTTCCCAGCCCGACTAGCTACTAACAAGAAACGAAACATTGGCCTTTCCACATTCTCACTACTGCCTGAACATTTCATCTCGTTCGCTCGCAAAAAACGCGCAGGCACACACCGCAGTTGGTTCGAAACAGCAGGATAATTGAACTAGTACAACTCAAGTTTCGTTCCTTTCATCTTCCTTCACATAGATTATGAGAGTTCCAATCAGTGGAGCGATGAATAATGGTAGAAAATAATAGGTAATAGCCGGCCATAAACGTGCTAAAGGCTGGATCAACGAGACGACGAAAACACCCGCGCCTGAAACGGTGCAAGCTATCCCAGAAGCCAGCACTGGCAAAAAGTTCTTCTTGGAGACTAAAAACGAAGTAGCGAAAGTTCCAAACAACACCCCCAAGAACGAAAGAACCGTGAAAAGCTCATCATAAATAAACCATTGTTGAGCGACGAATGAAGGATACCATCCAAAGATGCCAAGCAATGCAACGACTGAAAGGGTGAACACAACTAGCGAACCCACTGTCGCCACCACTAACATCATTCCCGCAACGGCCACGTACACAATTCTTCTTTCAGAATCAAGCCTATTTCCGTGAAACGCATCGTTGACTGAGGAGCCCGCGCTGCGGTTTAGACGCTGCTGAACCATGGAAACAAGTCAGTTCCAGTTGAAGTTAAAATTTGCGCAAGTCTTATAGAAAGCAACTCTGAACTCTCCATGTGAGGGATCACATTACTGAAACTATGCAGCTTCACTGTGCCCTTGCTTTTCATTTTGTGCGCATTTCCTATTTCCACGGCAAAAGGCTCCAGTTTGTTCCAAATAACCCCCACGACTGAACACCATGTTGCCGCGCTTAATTCCAATTTACCTTATGCTGCGGGTTTTCAAGTGATAGCTGATGACTTGAGCCTTCGCGAAACCGTTAATGCCACCGAGGTAACCGTCAGCTTCCCTTCAACCCAGCCAGGGTCTTTCCCACTTGGCTGTTGGCTCGGTGGCGGAATGTTCGTCCAAGGTCAAGACCATTATTTTCGAAACGTGGACTATGGTTTTTACATGATGCTCGTGCTTGACTCCTCGGGCAGGCTTTTCGTAGATCTGGGGCTTCATCAAACAGAGGAAGGGACGCTTCCACTTCAAAACCCCACTTCCTCTCTCGCCTACAGCTACAGTTGGCAAATCCAGGGAATCGACCCATCAACGCCTATCACTCTCCTCCAAAGCTGGGAGGGCAACGGCATAGTGGATTATTCCCTCTCCTTTTCCGGAATTACATACGTGCTCACCGCGGTGAACGTGACCAACATGCCCAACTGCCAAAACATAATAACAAAATTCTACACTGGAAATGTGGTCATCGATCCCTTTCCATTCAGCCGATACATCAACTACTTTCAATTCGGCATCATAAGTAGTCAACCAATAACCAATTCTCATTGGAGTGTCGACTTGAAGGAACCCAAAATGCTTAGGCAAACAGGTTGGGCACTCGTGGATAAGGCATGGTCACTTCAAGGCGACCACTCCTACCTCGACCACGATTTAATGTGGGGAGGCGCAACCTATCCCGGCGTAGATACGCAATATTATGAGCATCCTCTCCAAAATCCTTACGAACTCATCTTTTCCTACAGCAATAGAACGCTGGCTTCTGGAAAAGTCTTATGGGATCTTTCGAACGTCAATACCACCACTTCCGAGCCCTTCGCATTCGAAAGCCAAGACTTGACAATGGTTGCCCGACGCTTTCTGCCATTAGTACTGACTGCATTGGGGGTCACTCTAGTTCTTCCCTTTTTGCTGGCGAAACGAATGAAACGCAAAACCAAACATCGCAAGATTCATTAGTATACATGAAATGCAGTTATTCTAGTTACACATCATAAATTGGGGAGCGGCTTCGAGCAATTGCGTGCTTTTCATAGTTTTACGTGCTGGGCAAATGCCATGTTGCTCTTGTTATATTCTTACAGTGTCTTTCCTTTATAATGAATGGAACCAGGGCATCCAAGGCATCTGTCACTCGTGTAAAACGTGCACACGCTGCATTCAGCTCCGCACGGAGTGGTCTTTTTTCTTTCCGTTTGCGGTTTGATAGGCATGACCAGAGGCCGAGTTGGGGATACAATCACGTCGAACTCTATGTTTCTGACTGGAAGCATCTGCCTTAAACGGTAATCAACACATGACATAATGGATCTTATGTTTTCTCCGACAAACAAGCAGCTCATATTATGTTTTCCTGACGTCAAGAAACAGTTGAGATACAATGGACAACTCTCCAGTGCCTTCAACACTTCCTCAACGCTGTTCGTGGACAGATCCACTCTGGCAAGGAAAAGCTGCGTCTTCTTTATGTCAGTGCCAATAACGTGGGCGAGTGTTCCATTCTCTTCCAGCTTGCGTATTCTAGCACTCACTGCCGGCTGAGAAATCTTCAAACGCTTTGAGAGTTCAGCCTGAGACATATCCGGATTCTCAGACAACATACCCATTATCTTTCTGTCAATATCGTCAACCTCTCTAACCAAGATATTTCAACCTCCGTAAACACCGAATTATGAAGACTTCAAAACTTGTTTGAACAAGCAGACTTTTGGAAATTAACCATTTCCCTCCCCAAACTTATTCTTCAAAGTATTAACGTCTATATCCCAACATAAACGGCACGCAATATAAGAGTCTTGACACCCTGCCGAGCGCATATCTTCCAAATCACATTCTAAGAGTACAATGAGATGTTGAGGTTCATTGTCACCGCGTTCAGTTTTTGGTAAACATCGTCGTCAATCTTGATTTCCGTTGCGCGACAGTTTTCTTCGACTTGTTCTATGCTTGAGGCTCCCAGAATTGGAGCTGTTACAGCTGGGTTTCTCAATATCCAAGAGATGGCTAATTTGGATAATGAGATACCCATGCTGTCCGCTACGCCTTGGAGCTGCTCTAAGATTTCAAAATTCGATTCCTTGTTTACGCGTTGCCACAGCCTCGAATTATAGCTGAATCTACTGCTCGGCGGCGGAGGATTCGCCCTCGAGTATTTTCCCGTCAAGAAACCGCCCATGAGCGGCGTGTAGGTCAAAACCCCTAATCCTTCATGCTGGCAATACGGGAGAATGTCTTTCTCGATGTCTCTCTGGAGGAGGTTGTATGGCGGCTGGACAGCGGCAAGCTGCTCAAAATCATGCATCTCACAGATCTCGTGAGCCTTAGCTATTTGCCAAGCCGCAAAATTAGAGCATGCTATGTATCTTACTTTTTCTCCACGGACAAGATCATTTAAGGTTCGAAATGTTTCCTCAAGAGGCGTTTCAGTGTCGAAACGATGCAGGTAGTAAATATCGATGAAGTCTGTCTGCAAGTTTTTCAAGCTGTGTTCCAGCGCCGAGAGAACGTGTTTACGTGAAAGCCCACTTTGGTTAGGTCCTTCACCGAAGCCGAACCCCACTTTTGTGGCAACAACAACTTCATCTCTTCGACCCTTCAATGCCTTTCCAATTATCATTTCAGACTTGCCTGCAGTATATACGTTCGCCGTATCTATGGTGTTTATTCCACAATCAAGAGCCTTATTCACTATCCCAATGGAAACCTCCTCACTTACTTGACCGCCAAAATTATTGGCCCCAAGACAAATCCGAGAAACCTTGTCACCAGACTTTCCAAGATTCCTATAATCCATAACCACACATCCCAATTCACTTCTTAGTATTCTGAAGAGAGAATCAACCAACTCCCTTTCTTAATCGTTATCCCAGCGCCAGCCACAATCCAGAGCGTCGACCTCTTAACAAATGGTCCGAAACCACGATTCATGTGATCCCAGAAGGGAGTAAGGTTCAAGAGCAACCGCATAATCATCACTTGAATGGAGCAAAACCAACCTTGCAAGATGACTGGCACGACTTCTCCATGGGTTCATTCAATGAACGAGACACTGACGTGCTAGAATTCATCAGTAAGGAAGCTCTCGCCAAATTCACTTTCGATGGTCTCAAAAGGAGACTTGGAATCCACCCTGAAACGCTCTCAAGAATCCTTAACAGACTGGAACAGGAAGGCTTCGTCGAAAAAGGCTCCGAAGGCTACAGAGTGACAAACAAAATAAACGATTATGCAATTCCGCATTCTATGGCAAACAATAAGGACAACGTGCCTCTACTACAAACCTTCATACCCTCCAACGTATCAACCGACCAACTCGTCCAAGGCTTGAGGGGCAAATGGTTCGGCATACTCCGCTGGCTTGGCTCCGCAGAGACCGAGGAAGGCGTCACGTTGAAATGGGTGACTGAAGACGGCGGCATCCAAGTCAACGCTCAGATCTCAGAAACCGCTCTCACGATAACTGCCAAGTTCCTACATGAAAACGACCTCAACACCGCATTGACAGCCTCGCACCAGTTGATGGCTCATATAAGCCGCCTATGTCAGAGAAAGCAGCTCCTGGAGCACGTGGGCTACTACAACGATTACGACTTGTTCCTGACGCCTGCGTGACTAACTTTCCCTATTCCTCAGTCAACAAATACGACGCTGCCATCTCTGTTTCTCGAGGTGAACAGAATGAGTAATCAATTGAGCTCCTTACAAATATTGAAGTCACTCTCAGACGCCACAAGCGAACTCGTCAAGAGACTCGCACCATCCATAGTCAGTGTGAACACAAGAATGACAAGAGGCACCGGCGTCATCCTTAGCCCAGACGGGCACATAGTAACCTGCAGCCATGTCCTCGGCAGGGCGGCCCAAGTCAGAATCGGCCAAAAAGGAAGAACTTTTGAAGCCACCACCCTCGGATTCGATCCTTACTCCGACGTAGCCTTACTCAAGGCCGAAGAAAAGCACTTGACACCTGTCGAGCTCGGCGATAGTGACAAGCTCACCACTGGCCAATTCATCCTCGCCCTTGCCAACCCCTTCAATAGGCAACCTACGGCAACATCGGGCATAATTACAAGCGTAGGCGTCACACTGAGAGGCTGGAGAAGCACCGCCATGGAAAATGTCATAGCCACAGATGCCAAACTCAACCCAGGCTTCAGCGGAGGTCCACTCATCGATGTAACCGGCAAAATGATAGGCCTCAATGCGGCCTACGTTTGGCAAAGAGGAATAGCCGTCCCCATAAACCGCGTCAAAAATATCACCGACAGACTCATCACCGGCGGAAAACTAAGACGAGCCTATCTCGGAATAGTATCCAACACTATACAAATCCCCCAGGAAATCACGAGTCAAACAGGCCTAGAACAAGACACCGGCGTCATGATATTCCAAGTCGAACCCGACACCCCAGCCAAAAAAGCAGGATTAACCATGGGCGACGTAATCATCAAATTCAACAACCAACCCATAACAACCTTCTACGATCTCCCCAGACTCCTGACCGAAGACACAATAAACAAAAAAACAAAAATCACCATCCTCCGCGGAGAAAGAATACAGGAACTAACCATAACCCCCACAACGGCAGAGGACCAAAATGATGAATGAGACAACAATCGAAACAAAACTTGAAACTCCTACTGAAACGGCACTCAGCACATTCGAAATATCTATGATCAAACCAAAAGGCATCCAATCTCCCGAGCCTCTCCCACCACCTACACCATTACGCCCCTTCCCGCACCCTCTCAGACGAATCCAGAACTAGACAAAACATAAACCACACAAACAATTATACCCCCTATTTGATCCTTTCAGAAAAACACGAATATTGGGTTTCAAAAAATCCTGAATTGAGTAGTCAGGCAGGATCATGGCCATGCACCTCAAGACTTACATACTTAACTCCTTCATCTATTCACAGCGCACTTTGTCTCGGTGATTGTCATGTCGAAAACTGAAACTATAAAGCAGAAAGTCATCGTCTCTGCCTCACCTGCGGAAGTTTACGATGCATACATGGATCCCAAGAAACACAGCAAATTCACGGGAAGCAAAGCAACCTGCAACCCAAGAGTAAACGGAGAATTCTCAGCTTGGGATGGCTACATCTACGGAAAGAACATTGAGCTGCAGGCAGGAAAAAGAATAGTCCAGGAATGGTCTACCACCGAATGGCCTCCGAAGCAATCTCCGTCAAAATTGGAACTAACGTTCACGGAGGCCAAGGGCGGAACAGAAATACAGATGATCCATTCAAACGTACCAGCTGATCAAGCAGCTGATGTGGCACAAGGATGGATAGACTTTTACTGGAACCCTTTGAAGAAGTACTTCGAGAAGAACGTTGCTAAGTAAGCTTCCTGAGCACGTCTAATACTTCCTTTATGTCGGGGAGCTCACCAATCGGATATACCTTCACGAAAACAACTTTCTGCTTCTCACCAACGATGACGTTAGCACGCTTCGCCGTGCCTTCCTTATCCCTGAATAACCCATACAAAATAGCAACTTCACCATGCGGCCAGAAATCCGCCAGTAACCTCGTATCTGCAATGCCTAAACTCTTTGCCCAAGCCTTCTTCGACGGCACGCTATCTACGCTTAGGCCGACCGCTACGGTGTTGAGCCTATCAAAAGCTTCCTTGTTCTTCTCCAACGACTTCATTTGCTCGGAACAAACACCCGTCCAGGCTAGGGGATGAAACGACAACAGGACCCGTTTGCCCTTAAAACCTGAAAGAGCAAAAACCTTCCCATGCTGATCCTCCAAACTGAACTC
>JGI26339J46600_10000175_pt1 | contig 22490 bp, 12 predicted proteins | sample BogFormECP12_OM1_FD_46600 | JGI IMG/M metagenome (IMG submission 46600) | reverse complement strand
GAAGGCTTGCTCAATCTAAAGGACTTGCTAACCGCTCTTCCGCCGAGGCTTAAGGGCTTATTTGAAAACGAGCCCGTTTTGAAACGGGTTTTTGCTACCAAATCGTACCAAATTTTACCATTTTCGACCAAAAACGTGCAGCGAAGAGGCTCGAACAGGCAGATAACGGGCGCTTTTCAGTGGTCCAGAAGCTGGTGAAGCAGGCACTCGAATGGCCACCACGGAAAAACTCGCGGCTTCCGATCGCCAAGCATCGCTGGAGCGACCTCGCGACATGCTTGCCACAAATGTTGCGGAGGAGCCGGCCGGATTAACGGCCGAGGAGGCCGGCCAGAATTGCCTCCCGAAGGGCAGCCTGGCCCTTCTCGCCACCGCGATAGGACAGATCGGCGAGGCCATCGTCATCACCGATACCTCGGCCACGATTCAGTACGTCAACCCAGCCTTTACCAGGATAACCGGATACAGCGCCGAGGAAGCAGTCGGCCAGAACACGAGGCTCCTGAAGTCCGATCGTCAGGACCCCGCCTGTTACCGTGAACTGTGGAAGACGATCCTTTCGGGCCAGGTTTGGCAGGGCGAACTCATCAATCGGCGGAAGGACGGGACCCTCTACACTGAGGAAATGTCGATCACGCCGGTTCGCGACCCCAACGGCGTCATCACCAACTTCATTGCCATCAAGCAGGACGTGACGGAACGTCGCGCCACCGAAGCCGCGTTGCATAGAAGCAAGGAGGGCCTGAAAGAAGCCGAACACCTCGCCGCTCTCGGAAGTTGGGAGTTGGATGTAAGGTCGAGCGAATTTCGCGGGTCAGACGGCTTATTTCGCATTTTCGGTTGGGCCCCAAGCGCGACTTCCCTACCGTTCGGCAAGGTGATGGACGCCATTCACGCTGCCGATCGTGAACGCGTCAACCAAGCCCTCAAAGACACCCTCCAGACCCATGAACCTTTCGACGTTGAGCATCGAGTCGTGCGCGGTGATGGGACGATGCGTGTGGTCCGCAGTCGCGGTCAAGTTGTCGCCGACCCCAACCGCAGATCCGCCCGCCTGGTCGGTACCACTCTCGATATCACCGACAACAAGCTGGCGCACGAGGAACTCCGGCAGAGCGAGGAGAAATTCCGGTCTCTGGTCGCCAACATCCCCGATGTCGTCTGGACGAGCGACGCCGGAGGTAACCCGATTTTCGCCAGCCCCAATTGTGAGAGGGTGTACGGCTACACCCCCAAGGAAATTTGCAACCCGGGCTTCTTCTTTTCGCGAGTTCATCCCGACGACCATCCAAGGGCTTTGGAGGCCTACAAGGCATTCGTCAACGGCCATGGGGTCTTTGACGAGGAATTCCGGATCCAGAGAAAGGACGGCCAATGGATCTGGGTACACGACAGAGCGGTGGCCAGCTACGAGAAAGACGGCAAACGGTACACGGACGGGATGATTTCCGACATCACCGAACGCAGGCGGGCGGAAGAAGAGTTACGGCGCAGCGAGGCCTACTTAGCGGAGTCGCAGAGGCTTAGCCATATCGGCAGTTGGGCTTGGAACCTTTCGTCAGGAGAGCTTTACTGGTCGGATGAGACTTTTCGCATTTTCGGCTTCGATCCCGCAAAGACAAAGGCCTCAGTGCGCGACACCTTCCTCTCCAGGATCCACCCCGACGACCGACCCGGGATCGAAGCGGGGCTCAACGCGGCGCCCGCTCAACGAAGTGAGGTCGAAGCCGACTATCGAATTGTGCTTCCAGACGGCTCGGTCAGGCACCTCCATGAAGTCGTTTATCCAGTGACCAATGCTTCGGGCGAAGTCATTGAACGCTTTGGCGTAGTAAGCGATGTCACCGAACGCAAGCGGGCGGAAGAATCTGTGCGAGCTTCCGAGGCACGCTTCCGGTTGCTGTTCGAAACCAACGTCGCCTTGATCATCCGCAACACAATCGACGGCCGCATCGTCGATTGTAATGCTCCAGCGGCGCGCGTCCTGGGTTACGGGTCGCCCCAAGAAATGCTGGGCCGCAACATGAAGGACATCCACTGGGACGCTGACAAGCGTGTGGAGTTGATGGCCCGGCTGCAAACCGAGAGGATCGTGACCGGGGTCGAAGTGAAGTTCCGGCACAAGGATGGCAGACCCATCTGGCTGATTGTCAACCTCAGCCTGACTCCAGCCGACGACACCGGCGAGTTATTTGTACAGGGTACGCTGGTCGATATCACCGAGCGCAAGCAGGCCGAGCAGACGCAAGAGCAGTTGCAGGGGGAGCGCGATCGAGCCCTTACACGGCTACAGCTCCAGATTGATCGAATGCCCGTCGCTTACCTCGTATCTGATTCCGAAATGCGCTATACCGGGTGGAATCCGGCGGCTGAGCAGATCTTCGGCTACACACAGGAAGAAGCGCTCGGAAAAAATCCCTTTGAACTCATTGTGCCGCTGCAGTCCCAAGCCTATGTGGGGGAGATCTTCCAACGCCTGATGGCAGGGGACACGGAGACATACGGAACCGCCATCGGAGAAAACGTCACCAAAGACGGACGCACGATTGTGTGTGAATGGCGCAACACGCCTCTTCTTAAACCTGATGGCAGCTTCGACGGAATTCTTTCCATGGCCCAAGATATCACCGAGCGCAAGCAGGCCGAGGAAGCGCTGGCCAGCGAGCGCAATCTCCTGCGCACTTTGATCGACAATCTGCCCGGCTGCGTTTACGTCAAGGACACCGAAAGTCGGTTTCTTATTGCCAACGCCGGGGTTGCTCGTCTGATAGGGTTAACGAAGGGACAGGACCTGCTTGGAAAGACGGACTTCGATTTCTTCCCCAAGGAACTGGCGGCGAAGTACCACCGCGACGAACAAGAGGTGATTCGCTCGGGCCAACCCATGAGCGGCGGCGAAGAAACCACTGTGGACGCAAGTGGCCATATGAGATGGCTCTTAACCACCAAAGTGCCGCTACGGGATGCTCTGGGGAATATCGTGGGGCTGGTGGGCATTGGCCACGACATCACCGATCGCAAGCAAGCGGAGGAGGCGCTACGTCAGGGTGAAGCCGACCTGAGAGAGGCACTGCTGGCCGCCCAGATGGGCGTTTGGGAGTGGGCGCTGGCGACTAACACCGTCACCTGGGATGAGAACCTCTACCGTATCGCGGGCCTAGATCCGAACCTGCCTACGCCCAGCTACCAGGAGCAAGCACGCATGTTTGCCCCGGAGAGTCTGGAGCGACTGAAAGCGGCAGTGGAGAACGCCCTTGCCACCGGAGCCCTTTTCGAGCTCGATTTGGAACTGGTCCGCTCAGATTGCTCAAAGAGGTGGTTGATTGGCCGTGGGGAACCGACGCGCGATGCTAGTGGCCGCATCACGCAGTTCCGCGGCACGGTGCAGGACATCACCGAGCGCAAGCGGGCGGAGGAGCGACTCCGGAAGCTGTCGCTCGCGGTCGAGCAAAGCCCTGCGTCGGTGGTCATCACCGACGTCCAGGGTAACATGGAGTATGTCAATCCCAAATTCACTCGACTCACGGGCTATACGCCGGAAGAAGCCATCGGCCGGAACCCCCGCATTCTGAATTCGGGGATGCAGCCTGCCGCGACTTACACGCAACTCTGGGAGACGATACTCTCCGGGGGCGAGTGGCGCGGGGAGTTTGCTAACCGGAAGAAGAACGGCGAGATCTTTTGGGAATCCGCCTCCATCGTTCCCATAAAGGACTCCGGCGGCGTCATCACCCATTTCCTGGCCGTGAAGGAAGACATCACCGAACGAAAGTACGTCGAGGAGGCCATTAGCACGTCGGAGCGTTTCCTGCAATCGACCCTCAATGCCCTGTCATCGCACATCGCGATCCTGGACGAGAAGGGTGAGATTGTGGCGGTGAACGCTGCCTGGCATTGTTTCGCCGCCGCCAACGGTGGGAGCCCGTATGCCTGCGGAGTGGGCAGCAACTACCTGGAAGTGTGCCGAATGGCTTCCCCCAATTGTGCCGAGGCGAGCACCGCTGCCGAAGGAATCCGGCAGGCAATTGCCGGGGCACGGGACGAGTTCAGTCTTGAGTACTCATGCCACAGCCCGGAGGAGAAGCGCTGGTTTGTGATGAGGGTCACGCGTTTTGCGAATGAAGGCCCTAGCCGTGTCGTGCTCGCTCACGAAAACATCACCAAGCGCAAGCTCGCCGAGGAGGCGGTCAGAGAGTCAGAGGGGCACTATCGTCTCCTGTTCGAACGCAACCTGGCCGGGGTTTTTCGGTACACGGCAGAGGGCAGGGTACTGGATGCCAACGACGCTTACGCCCGTATCCTGGGTTATGCCTCTGGCGCGGAACTGGCACGCATTTCTAGAACAGAGCTGGTTTTTGACCCCGGTGATGCGGAACGCACCTGGGCGCAGTTGCAGGAACAGAAGGTACTCACCAACCTCGAGGTGCGCCTGAAGCGAAAAGACGGCAGCGCCGTGTGGGTCCTGGAAAACATCGGTTGGGTTGAGGGCGGAGCCGGGATCGCTCCCCTAGTGGAGGGCACCTGCATCGATATCAGCGAGCGCAGGCAGGCCGAGGAGGAAATGCGGAAAGCCAAGGAGGCCGCCGAAGCCGCCAACCGGGCGAAGAGCCAGTTCTTGGCCAATATGAGCCACGAAATCCGCACCCCGATGAATGGCGTCATCGGAATGACGGGTTTGCTTCTGGACACGGAACTAACCACGGAGCAACACCAGTATGCGGAAATCGTGCGCACCAGCGGGGAGGCGCTGCTGGCGGTGATTAACGACATTCTGGATTTCTCCAAGATCGAGGCACGGAAGTTGAGGCTGGAGATAACCGACTTCGATCTGCACACGGTGCTGGAGTACGCCGCCTCGGTGCTGGCGATCAAGGCGTCCGAAAAGGGGCTTGAACTGACGTGCGAGCTGGAGCCGGGAACTCCCTGGCTGCTGCGGGGCGATCCCGGCAGGGTCAGCCAGGTGCTCGTGAACTTGCTGGGGAACGCTGTGAAGTTCACACCTCAGGGCGAGGTTGCCGTCGGGGTGCGACTCGAGTCGGAGGGCGAACGCACTGCCATCCTGCTTTTTACCGTGAGCGACACCGGCATTGGCTTCCGGCAGGACCGGGCCTCCGCCCTCTTCGAGCCGTTCGTCCAAGCTGACGGATCGAGCACGCGTCGATACGGCGGCACTGGGTTGGGTCTGACCATTTCCAAGCAACTAGTCGAGATGATGGGTGGCCGGATTGGCGTCGACAGCGAAGAGGGCAAGGGATCGACGTTCTGGTTTACGGCGGTCTTTGAAAAGCAGCCCCAACCCGCTGCGCCAGCGACTGATGTACAGACCAGTCTGCAAGACGCGAAAGTTCTGGTGGTGGACGACAACGCCACGAACACTTCGCTGGTACGCAGACTGCTGAACTCCTGGGGTTGCCATACAGAAGAGTCCGCAGATGGAAACTCCGCCTTGGTTGTTCTCCGCCAAGCCGTCCGGGATGCTGACCCTTTTCGGATCGCGTTACTGGATATGAGCCTGCCGGGCATGGACGGAGAGGAACTGGGGCGGCAGATCGCGGCCGATCCTCAATTGAAGGATACGGCGCTCGTGTTGATGACTAGCCTCGGCCGGCAAAGCGACCCGGCACGCTTGCAAGCGCTGGGGTTCGCGGGACACGTTTCCAAGCCGATTTGGGAGCGCAGTCTGCGCGAAGCCTTGCTCGCCCTGAGCGCGCAAGGCAACGGGCCGGCACCCGCCGAAGCCGCCCCCACTCCGCTCAGCGTTGTCCGCGGGAATAGCCGCGCCCGAATCCTGGTGGCAGAGGATAACGGGACCAACCAGGAGGTGGCCGTCGCCATTCTGCGCAAACTCGGCTACGACGCGGACGTGGTGGCGAACGGCGAGGAGGCGGTCCGGGCGCTCCAGCGGGTTAACTATGATGCGGTCCTGATGGACTGCTTGATGCCCGAGATGGACGGTTACGAGGCAACGCGCCGCATCCGGGAGCGGCGGACAGGGACGCGCAACCCTCACGTTCCTATCATCGCCCTTACCGCTGATGCGATGACCGGCGACCGGGATAAATGCCTTCAGGCGGGAATGACCGACTATCTGGCCAAGCCGGTTGAGCCGCGGCAACTGGCTGACCTCTTGGAGAAATGGCTGATCACGCCCGCCGCTGGAGGCGAGGCAAGCTCTCCAACCGACCCTTCACCGGCAAGAACAGAAGCTGTTTTCAACCCGGGAGAGTTGCTCGGTCGTCTCATGGACGACAAAGGACTCGCCGGCAAGGTCATCGCCGGGTTCTTGAACGACGCCCCGCGTCAGTTACGCATCCTGAAGAACAAGCTGGAGAAGGGCGATGCCGACGGCGCCCGGCAGCAGGCGCATGCCCTCAAGGGAGCGGCGGCCACGGTGTCGGCCGAGGCCCTGCGAGCGCTCTGCTTAGAGGTGCAGGAGGCGGCTGCAGCGAAGGAGTTGAACCGCGCCTTGGCCCTGCTGCCCCGGATGGAGGAGCAATTGGAACTGCTCCAGGCCACCCTGAAGCTGTCAGGGTGGGTGTAGTCGACCTCAGGAGGAAATCACCGAGATGCGCACGCTTATCGTCGAAGATGACTTCACTAGCCGGCTTCTGCTGCAGTCGTTTCTATCCCCATATGGCGAATGCCACGTCGCCGTTAACGGTAAGGAGGCGGTGGCAGCGTTTCGTGCTGCCCAAGAGAGCGGGCACAAGTACGATCTGATCTGCATGGATATCATGATGCCGGAAATGGACGGCCAGACGGCCGTCAGGGAAATCCGGGCTCTCGAAGAAGCCGGAGGCACACTATCCACCGCCGGAGTAAAGATCATCATGACCACGGCGCTGGACGATGTGAAGAATGTCGTCCAGTCATTCAAGGCGTTGTGCGATGCCTATTTGTTCAAACCGATCGACACGGCTAAGTTACTCGGTCACATCAGGGACCTTCACCTCGTGTAAGTTATCCGCGGTCCCCGGTCGGTTTGGTGGGCTGGTTTGATTGAAGGGTGAAGGAGAGATCAGAGGTTCGAAAGTAGAAATCAGAAAGGGAATACGTCTTGGTTCTGATTTCTACTTTCTGATTTCCGCTAACTGTTAATGGAAGCACAGAACGAAACCGGCCAAGGTGCCGGTTCGGACGGGGCGGGACAAAGGGTAAAGGGTGAGGAGTAAAGGGTGAACGAAGAATTGACGATTGACGATTGCCGATTGCCGATTGAAAGAGAAGAAGCAAGCCACCGGATATTTCCAATCGCTGAGAAGGTGTGAAATAATTGCGAAGGAGCTTCCAACACAGAGACACAGAGGCACAGAGAAAAATGACAAACGTCTGGAAATAAATGACATCTCATGTATCTTCTCACTCTCTCTCTGTGTCTCTGCGCCTCTGTCTTAATTCTTTCACAGCTTCTGAGCCGTCGATCGGCAATTCTTCGTTTACCCTTTACCCTTTACCCTTTACCCTTTACCCTTTGCCCTTACCTCTCGGCCCGCTCGTGGTGAGAAGTCCGGGTGACTCTTGTCAGTCGAGGGACTTATGGAACCGAATGACGCTGACGGCGAGCATAACGACGCCAAAAGCCGCCATGGCCGCCATCTGGGGCCAAAGAACGTCCAGGCCCACCCCTTTCAAGTACAAACTGCGGAGCACCACCTGGAAGTAGCGGAGCGGATCGAGATAGGTGAGCCTTTGGAGCCACGGCGGCATGCTGCTGATGGGAGTGCCAAAACCGGAGAAGATGATGGCGGGCATAATAAAGAAGAAGCCCGACACCATGGCTTGTTGCTGCGTGGCGGAGATCGTGGAAATGAACAGTCCCACACCCAGCGCGCCCGGCAGGAACAACACCACGCCCAGCGCCAGTAGGGCAATGCTGCCACGGAAGGGCACTTTGAACCAGAGCGTGCCCACCGCCGAAATCAGCGCCGCATCGAGGAGACCGATCAGAAAGAAAGGCACGGTCTTGCCGAGGATGAATTCGACGCGGCGAATCGGCGTGACCATGATCTGTTCAAGCGTGCCAATTTCCCGCTCGCGGACCACGGCGAAAGCGGTCAGAACCACCACCATGATCATAATGAGATTACCGATCACCCCCGGCACGAAGAACCAGCGGCTTTCAAGATCCTGGTTGAACCACGGCCGGCCTTCGAGCTCAACGGAAGGCATCACCGCCAACTCCCGGGGCATGAGTCGATGCAGGCGGTCAGCCTGGTAGTCATCGGCAAAACGCGCGGCCACCTGATTGACGTATCCCAGGGCCACCAGCGCCGTGTTCGAATTCGAGCTGTCCACGATCACCTGGAGCGGCGCGGTCTGGCCCTTGCGAAGCTTCTCGGCGAAGCCGCTACGGATCTGGAGGGCTAGGACGACCTCGCCACGATCGATCAGTTCGCCAATCTCGCGCCGGTTTGCCAGTCGAGCGCGGACGTCAAAGTAGCGGCTGGCAATGAAGTGCGCGATCAGTTCGCGGCTCTCCTGGGTATTGTCCAAGTCAAGGATGGCGGTGGAGGCGTGATGGATTTCCAGGGTGGCGGCGTAACCGAAAACCAGCATCTGGATCAGCGGCGGTCCGAACATCAGGAAGCGGCTGCGCTTGTCGCGGAAGACCTGTATAAACTCTTTGGTTAACATACAGCGGATTCGGCGCAGCATAGTGAGTCCTCAGAAGTTGTGAAGAATTGAACACAGAGGCACGGAGACACAGAGAAGAGAAAGAGAATCACACGAAGATGTCGTTGGTTTTCCCGACGTTTCCCATTTTTCTCTGTGCCTCTGTGTCTCTGTGTTGGAACTTCCTTCGCAATCACTTCACACCTTCTCAGCCAAGTTTCTTCTTGAAAGCGCGCGTGGCCAAAAGGGTCAGCGCCAGGGCGAACACGGCCAGCGCCCCCAGGTCATTGGTGAGAAACACCGCCGGCGAGCCTTTCAGGAAGACGCTCCGCATAATCGATACAAAATAGCGCGCCGGAATCAAGCGCGTAACAAACTGGATAACGGTCGGCATCTGATCGATGGGAAAGAGGAAACCGGAGAGCAGGAACGCCGGGAGGAAGGTGGCGATCAGCGCGGCTTGGCTGGCCGCGAGTTGGCTCTTGGCAACCACCGAGATGAAGTATCCCAGCGAAAGCACCACCATCAAGAAGAGAGCGGAGCTGCCGAAGAACACCGACCACTTTCCGCGAAAGGGCACGTGGAACCAGCCCACTCCGAGTGCGGCGCAGAGCCCGGTATCGACCATGCCGATCACCACATAGGGCGCCAGCTTGCCGAGCATGATTTCGAGCGGCGTCACCGGAGTGGAAATGAGCTGTTCCATGGTGCCGCGTTCCCACTCGCGTGCAATCGTCAACGCGGTGAGAAAGCTTCCGACTACGGACATAACAATGGCCACCACGCCCGGCACGATGCTCGCTACGCTCTCCAAGTCTTCGTTGAACCAGGTGCGGGCGTCGACGCTGAGCGGCGGCTGGCCTCCGGTCTGGCCCCTCAGCCTAAACCAGTCCAACTGCACCTGGGCCGAATAGGTCTGGATCACCGCCTGGCTGTAGTTCAGGGCCAGCGTCGCGCTGTTGGCGTCAGATCCGTCCACCAATGCCTGGACATGGACGGGGCCACCATCCTGCAGCTTCAGGGAGAAATCGGGTGGGATCACCACCCCCAGTTGGCAGCTTCCGTCATCGATGGCGCGGATCAAGGCCGGGTAGTTGTCCACCGCCCGGACCAGATCGAAGTAGTCGGAAGCTTGAAAGTGCTTCAGCAGATCCTGGCTGGGCTGGCTTCCCTCGCGATCGAACACGTAGACAGGGACGTGTTTCACGTCCAGGCTGATGGCATATCCAAAGGTGAGGATCAGGATCACCGGCATGGCGACCACGATCAGCAGGCTGCGCGAGTCACGCCGAATCTGGATAATCTCCTTGCGCGTCATTGCTGCCACACGATACCAGCGCATGATGGGTCATTGCTCCTTCGCCGTCACTTCGCTTCCTCCATTGCCGGCGTTGCCGGTGGTGCCCGTGGTAAGAGACACGAAGACGTCTTCGAGGCTCGGGCGGATCGGCTCGATTCGTTTCACGATGATCCCGCGCTGACCGAGGTAGGCGGCCAACGTGGCCACGGCAGCGGCGGCGTCCGGCACCACCAGGTGGAGGGCATTGCCAAACACGGCCGCGTCCATCACCCCGGGAGCTTTCTGCAAGGCCTCGAGCGCCGGCCCCAGCGGCTCGCACTCCGCCAGCAACAGCTCGCCCTTCATGTAGCGTTGCTTCAGTTCCGTGGGTGTGCCGGAGGCGACGACCCGCCCCCGGTAGATCAACACCAGGCGGTTGCAGTACTCGGCCTCGTCCATGTAGTGGGTGGTGACGAACACGGTGACGCCCTCAGAGGCCATCTCCTGAATCAATTCCCAAAAATTGCGCCGCGAGATGGGGTCCACGCCGGAGGTGGGTTCGTCGAGGAAGATAATTCGCGGTTGATGCAGGACCGCACAGCCCAGCGCCAGCCGTTGCTTCCAGCCGACGGGCAGCGAGGCGGTGAGTGCGGATTCCCGGCCTTTCAGGTTCGCCATGGTCAGGGCCCAATCGATGCGCTGGGGGAGCACGGCGGCGGCGACGCCGTACATGCCGGCAAAAAAGCGAAGGTTCTCAATCACGCGCAGGTCGTTGTAGAGCGAGAAGCGCTGCGACATATAGCCGATTCGCTGGCGCACCAGTTCCGCCTGGCGGGCGACGTCGTATCCCGCCACCGTGGCGTGGCCCGAAGTCGGTCTGAGGAGGCCGCACAGCATCCGAATAGTGGTGGATTTGCCGGCGCCGTTTGGACCCAGAAAGCCGAAGATCTCACCGCGACGCGCTTCCAGGCTGATGTGATCCACAGCGGTGAAATCGCCGAAGCGCTTGACCAAATCCTCCACGACTACCGATCGGTCGCCGTTGTTCACGTCAATCCCCGTCGCTCCGGTCCCCATTGCTTCGGCCCTCGACCGCAGCCACAAAGAGGTCTTCGATGCTTGGCGTCACTTGCTCGACCTCGTGGAACGAGACTCCGGCCTCTGTCAAAAGCCGCTTCAACTCGGGCACTCGGCGCGCGGCATCGTCCACCACCAGGTGCATACCATCGCCAACCAGGACCGCGCTGGAAACCCCCGCCGCACGTTCGAGCACTTCGGGCAAGCGGCGCGGCTCAGACGAGCTCACCGCCAGTACGGCTCCCGGCATGTGCTTCTTCAGCGCCGCCGGAATGTCGCAAAGCAGCAGGCGGCCTTGATGCAGCAGACCTACACGATGGCAGCGCTCGGCCTCATCGAGGTAAGCGGTGGAAGTCAGGATGGCTACGCCCTCACTCGACAGCAAATAGAGAATCTGCCAAAACTCGCGGCGCGACACCGGATCGACACCGTTGGTGGGTTCGTCGAGCAGCAGGACCTGTGGGGTGTGGATCAGCGCGCAGACCAGTCCTAGTTTCTGTTTCATCCCTCCGGAAAGCTTGCCGGCGATGCGCTGCCGGAACTGGCCCATGCCCGCAGCGTCAAGCAGGCGCGAGGCGCGCTCCTCGCGCTGCAGGTGTGGCACGTGGAATACGTCGGCGTAGAAACGGATATTCTCATCCACCGTCAAGTCTTCGTAGAGGCCGAAGCGCTGGGACATGTAACTGAGCCTATTCTTCGCTTCCTCAGGGTCGCGCCTGATGTCGCAACCAGCCACCGTGGCCGTGCCTTGGTCGGGATCGAGCACACCAGCCAACATCCGCAGGGTGGTTGTTTTGCCGGCTCCGTCGGGCCCGACCAGGCCGAAGATCTCGCCCGGCTTCACGTCGAAGCTGAGATCGTCCACGGCCCGGACGCCGGCAAACGATTTGCCCAGTCCGGAAACAGAAAGCGCTGTGGCGTCAGGTTCGTTCAGGGCTGCGCCTCAATCACCGCGTCCGCCGGCATGCCGGGCTTCAGCTCGCGGTCGGGATTCGAGACATCGATCTTGATCCGATAGACCAATGTCACACGCTCTTTGTAGGTCTCCACGCTCTTGGGCGTGAACTCGGCCTCGGAAGAAATGAAGGAAATCCGGCCTTGATAAGTCTTATTGGGGAAGGTGTCAGTGCGCAGCGTAGCGGCTTGCCCCCAGTGGATTCGCCCCAGGTCGGTCTCGCTGACGTAGCCGCGCAGCCAGACGTTATCGACATCCGCAAGAGTCACCACCGGAGTGCCGGGAGACATGACCTCGCCGAGTTCGGCCTGCCGCACCAGAATCACTCCGGATTGCGGCGCGCGCAGTACGGTGTAGCCCAGCCTGATGCGCGACATCTGGAGGTTCTGTTCCGCCAGGCGAAGGTTGGCGCGATTGATGGCGATTTCTTCCTTGCGTGTGCCTTCAAGAGCTTCGTTGTACGCCTGCTGGGCCCGCTCGTAGGTAGCCTGGGCGCGCTTCAGGGCCGTCGCCGCGAGGTCACGCGTTTCTGCCGAGACTTCATCCTTTTCGAAAAGAGCCTGGTCGCGCTTGAGGTCCACTTGCTTCTGCTCCAGGTCCGCCTTCGCGTCGATCACGGATTGCAGTGCGGCCTTAACTTCTTGCTCGCGGGTGCCGGCCAGCGACAAGGTCAGCTCGGCGTCGCGAGTGTGGATGGCAGCGTCATCCATGGTGACCTGCTGCCGATAGTCGTCGCTGTCAAGACGGGCAATAATGGCTCCCGTTTTCAGCCATTGCCCCTCTTCCACCGGGAGAGCCACGATGCGGCCTGGCACCTTGAAGCTCAACACGCTTTCGTGCGCCTCGATGTTGCCCGAAACCCTCAGCGTGTTATCAGTCGCCTGCCTGCGTGCGTAGCGGGGATAGAAATAGAGCGCTGCCGCCGCGGCCGCGGCGAGAACCAGCAGAATCACAATGGCTTTCTTCATAGGTCATACCCCTGCATATAGGTAGACGGCATACGGTAGACGGCATACGTCAGCCGTGATAGCTTTTCACAGCCCGTACGCCGTCCACAATCTGCCGTCTACCCATATGCCCTGCCATTCTCATTGAACTCCGAGGTAGTGCTCATAGGTCTTCTCGGTGTCGCCCAGCGCCCGCGCCAGAGCGGACTTGGCGTCGACGTGGCGCGTCAACGCCGTAATGTAATTCTGCTGCGCTCGAGCTACGGCATCTTGCGCGGTAATCACTTCGAGGTTGTCGGTAACGCCTTGCTGGAAGCGGTCGCGCGCCAGCGTCAGTTCAGTTTGAGCGAGATCGAGCCCTTGCTTGGCCACCGCCACTTCGCCGGCCGCCGAGTCGAGGTCGAGCAGCGCACTGCGAAGGTCCTGCTCGACTCCCAGACGCAGGTCCGCCATTTGATCGTCAACGCGCCGGACCCGACTCTCAATCTCTTTAGCTTCCCCCTGGCGGTCGCGATCGAAGAGATCGATGGTCATCGACACTTCTGCGGCGCCGGTGAAGGGAAAGTTGCCGAAGTTGCGCCCGATGGGACCGTAGTTCGCGTCCACGCTGAAGCGCGGCAGGTAACGCGCGTGATTCGCCTTCTGCTGCTCCACCAAAGCTTGGCGCTGGCTGACAAGAGAGAGATAGTCGGAGCGATGCGCCAAGGCGGAGTCCAACAACGCGCCGGCATCCGGCGATTGGAGCAGGTCAAACCGGAGAGGCTCCGCCAGTTCGAGCGGCGTGCCTGGACTCAGACCGATAGTGCGCGCCAGGACCAGCAGCGCTTGCTTCGCGTTGTTCCTGGCCTCGAGCAGGCTCTGCTGATCGGTTGCCAATTGCACTTGGGCGCGCAACACGTCCACACCCGTGGCCTTGCCATTATCGTGCCGGTCTTTAGCGAGCTTGTAGAGTGCCTCGGAGTCGGTGGTCCGCGACTCGGCTGCCTCAACCAGCGCCGCCGCCGATTGCGCGCTCAAATAGAGATTCGCAATCTGCCGAATGACGGAGTCACGGGCGTCCTGATAGTCGTTGCGGGTGGATTGCTCCTGCTTATCGCTCGCCTTCCAAGCATGATAGCTCCGAAGATCGAGCAGAGGCTGGTCAAGATAGACTTTCGCTGCGTAGGTTGCGAAGGGTCCAACCACGGTTGGATAGCCAGGAATGGGGACGGTGATCCCCATCGCTTGCAGGTTGAGACTTTGCAGAATGACGGGCGTCTCTGCATAAGACCGGGGCATAAGGCTGGCCCGCTGCCGCTCTCGCGTTCCTTCCGCTTCTTCCACTCGCGCCCGCGCCACCAGGACGCCCAGGTTTCTCTGCAAGCCTTTCTGGATCGCTTCCGCGAGAGTCAAGCGGTACGGCGTCTGGCAGTGGGCCGCCTGGGCAAAGCCCACTGCGAGCACCGCCACCATGACAACACCGCTGGGCCAGAACTTCCCGTGCATACCTCACTCCTTCAAGGCGAAGAATTGACGATTTACGATTTACGATTGACGATTGGAAGACCCGACATCTTGCATCTTCTCTTCCAATCGTCAATCGTCAATCTGCAATCGCCAATTCCCCTTCGGCGTTCGCGCTTCGCTCGCCCACTGTACGAGCAGCGACCTCAATCCGGCCACGCGCCGTGTCGCCCGTTCCGGCTCCGCTTCGGACGCTCCTCGATGCCCGACCAAAAGACCGTGAAGATGTCGCCAAACCAGGCAGCGAGCGGCTGCGAAGGATAAATCGACCACACCCACAAGGTGCCGAAGAAAGCTTGCTGGAACGCACGTGCCAGTTCCATGGGTTGGAGGTCGGCGCGAACCTCCCCGCGTCGTTGCCCCGTCTCGAAAATGCCCGCCAGCAAGCGTCGGGCCCGCTCCAACTTCTGACCGATGCCTTCTCGCACGGCGTCGTTCGTAACCATCGCCTGAAGCATGCTCCGGACCAAGGCGGGGCTCCGACCCGGCTCCTCCGCCAGAGCCCGAGCCGCCCCACGGAGGAGTTGCCGGATCGACAGGTCCCGGCTGTCGACGCGATTGGCGAATGTCTCCAACTTGGTCAACTGCAGCTCACCCAGAGCCTCGAAGATATGCTCCTTGGTAGGGAAGTAGTTGAAAAACGTCCCTTTGCCGACATCCGCGGCCTCGGTGATGTCCTCCACCGCCGTGGCCAGGAAGCCGCGCTCGGCGAACAGCTTAAGTGCCGCACGAAAGATCCTCTCGCGGGTCTGGGTGCGACGCCGCTCACGACGGTTGGGCGGCTCCTGAGATCCGGGCTGACACGTTGACTGATTCTTAACTTTGCGAGCTGCCATCATTGCCTCATAATCTGACCTGGATTCATAGATGACTGCGGGTCACATTATGGGTTCAGCTAAAATGATGTGGTCGCTCAGGCCTCGTGGCCGCCCGAACTGGGCACTTTCCAGGGGCGCCCTGCGTGTGACGATCATCACTGCAAGTTTGCGGCTCTGGAGCCAGACTATGCCGGTGAGATACTGCATCGCGGACCGGAAAATCTAGCATTGAGGAGGTTATTATGACCGTTTCTCAACGTATTCTCGATTACTTGGATTCGCAAGGCGTAAACTATGAATGCGTTCCGCACCCGCAGGCTTTTGCGGCCCAGGAAGTTGCACAGACGCTGCACGTCTCCGGCAAACGCTTTGCCAAGCCAATCGTGCTCGACGGGGATGGACGCCTGCTGATGGCCGTCCTGCCGGCTTCACATCGGCTGGACCTTCACCGGTTGAAGGTCGAACTTGATGTCCAGCAGCTAGAGATGGTTGCTGAGAACGAACTGGCGAAGTTTTGCCCCGACTGCGAGATTGGCGCTTTTCCGCCTTTTGGCAACCTCTATGGTATGGATGTGTGGGTCGACCGTGCCCTCAGCCAGTCGGAGGAGATCATGTTCAATGCTGGCAGCCACACCGAGGCGATCCGCATGAAATACGCCGATTACGCCAGACTCGTTATGCCCCAAGTTGGGCGCTTTGCGGAACTGCTGGCAGCCTAGCGTCCTGTAACACGGGAAGTTTGCAATGATTGTGCCGAACCGACACCCCTCACCCTTGGCTCTTCTCCCCTTGGGGAGGGTGGCCCTGGGGTGTGGGGATTGTCAAACCCCGGGGTGATGGGGGTGTGTCCAGGAGATCCTCATGGCTCCCTGACTTCGTCTGTAGCTTCACCCTCGTGCGTCATAGCTCGTAGAGCAGGTAGGCGGAAGCCATCCATATTCCTCTTGCATTACGGGGGCGCCAGCCCTACGCATGCAATTCCTGGAGCACCACCTGAACGCGTTGCGGCAAATCACTCTCGCCGTTCTGCGGGCCCGGCTGGACCGGTCCCAGGCGAAAACGCAGGACGCCGTCGGGGCGCAGCGACGCTTCCTTGTGTCGCCGCATGAACTGCTTCAGCTTTTCGGCGCTCACGGGCGCGTCGGCATGGAACTTCACCCACAGCTCGTCGGCCTTGCGCTCGATGGATTGCACCAGCATCGCCTCCGCCACCGACTTCAAGAGCGCGTAGCGGAGCAGGTTCTCCACCGAAGGCGGGATGGGACCGTAGCGATCCACCAGTTCCTTCTCGATGGCGTCGCGCTCGTCCTTGCCCGTGAGGCTGGATATGCGTTTATACATGCGGAGGCGCTGGCTCTCGTCGATGATGTAGCGATCGGGAATCTTGATGTCGAAGCCGAGGTTGAGCGTGGTGCGGACCTCCACCTTGGGAGCGTTGCCCTTTAGCTCTTCCACCGCCTCTTCCAGCATCTTCAGGTAGAGATCGAAGCCGATCGAGTTGAGGTCGCCGGACTGTTCCGCGCCCAGCAGGTTACCGGCGCCGCGCAGTTCGAGGTCCAGGGCGGCGAGGCGGAAGCCGGCGCCGAGATCGGAAAACTCCTTTAGCGCCGCCAGGCGACGCTGGGCGATAGGCGTGAGGGTCTCTTCCGACGGGATCAGCAGATACGCGTAGGCGCGCCGGTTCGAGCGCCCCACGCGTCCGCGCAACTGGTAGAGATCGGCCAGGCCGAAGCGCTCCGCATGGTTCACGATCAAGGTGTTGGCGCGTGGAATATCGAGCCCGTTTTCGATGAGCACTGTGGACACCAGCACGTCATACTCATCGCGGACGAACCTCATCATCACCTTCTCCAGTTCACCCTCGCTCATCTGGCCGTGGCCGACGCCGATGCGTGCGGTGGGAACCAGCTCCTGAATCCAGGCGGCCATCTTGAAGATCGTATCGACGCGATTGTGAACGAAGAACACCTGGCCTTGGCGCCGCATCTCCTCCAAGATCGACGACTGCACGATGCCCGGTCCGAAGGGCGCCACCACCGTCTGGATGGCGAGGCGGCCGCGCGGCGGGGTCTCGATCACCGAGAGGTCGCGCAGCCCGCCCAGCGACATATTGAGGGTGCGGGGGATGGGCGTGGCCGACATGGTGAGCACGTCCACGCTGGCCTTGAAGCTTTTCAGCTTCTCTTTAGCGGCCACGCCGAAGCGCTGCTCCTCGTCGACCACCAGCAGGCCGAGGTCGTGGAACTTAACGTCCTTGGAGAGCAGCCGGTGCGTGCCGATGGCGATGTCCACCCGGCCGGCCTCGATCTCGGCGGCGGTCTTCTTGTTCTCCACCGGGCTGCGGAAGCGGCTGAGCATCTCGATGCGGATGGGAAACGCTGACATGCGCTGGCGAAACGTGTTGTAGTGCTGAAAAGCCAGGACGGTGGTCGGCGCCAGCACCGCCACCTGCTTGGCGTCCTGCACCACCTTGAACGCGGCGCGCATCGCCAGTTCCGTCTTGCCGTAACCGACGTCGCCGCAGAGCAGGCGGTCCATGGGCTGAGGGCTTTCGAGGTCGCGCTTGATATCCTTCAGCGCCGTCAACTGGTGCGGCGTTTCTTCGAACTCGAAGGCGCTCTCGAATTCGTTCTGCCAGGGCGTGTCGGGGCTGAAGGCGGTGCCGGCGCGCATCTTGCGCTCCGCGTAGATGCGCAGCAGCTCTTCCGCCATGTCACGCAGCGCCCGCTTGACGCGAGTCTTGGTGCGCGCCCAGGTGGCGCCGCCTAGCCGGTCGAGCACGGGCCGCGCGCCGTCGCCGCCGGCGCGATACTTCTCCACCAGGTCCAGGCGCTCCAGCGGGACGTAAAGCTTGGCCTCCTCCTGGTAGGTCAGGAGCATGAAATCGCGCGCGGCGCCTTCCACCACAATCTGCCGTAGACCGCGATAGAGCGCTACGCCGTGGTCCACATGCACCACGTAGTCGCCCACCTTGAGATCGCTGAGGTCGGAGATGAAGCTCGCGGCCGACGATCGCCCGCGCCGCGCCGGTCCGCTCCACGCAAACTCGCCGAAGAGGTCGGCGTCGGAGATCAGCGCCAGACTCAGATCGGGCAGCACCACGCCCTCATCGAGTTCGCCACGCACGATCATGGCTGGGAGCGCGGGCGTCTCGCCCGCCTCTTGATTGACGGTTGCCGATTGCCGATTGCCGATTGAAAGAGTCACCGACGCAGGGGGCTCGACCACCCCATCTCGGGGCCCCGGCACGCGTCCACCCAAAGGAGCGGCAACCATCGAGAAGGGGATTTGGTACTCGTCCAAGATCTCCCGCAGGCGATCGGCTTTGCCGGTAGTGGGCGGCACCAGGAGCACGTTCTGGCGTCGGTCGAGACGATTCCTCAAGTCAGCCGCGAACGCCTTCACGTCACCGTGAAACTTCGGGGCAGGCTCAGTCTGGAGTTGGTAGTCGGTCGTCGGCTGCCGGTTGCCAGTGGCGGAGTCGCCTTCTGTCTTTTCTTTTTCCGCCGACAACCGGCTACCGCCTGCCGGCAACTCTTCTTCTGTCTTCTGTCTTCTGTCTTCTGTCTTTTCTTCTTGCGCCGGCAACCGGCTACCGCCTGCCAACAACTCTTCTTCTGCCTTCTGCCTTCCGCCTTCTGCCTTCTCTTCTTCCCTGACTCCTGACTCCTCTCCAACAACCGGCAACTCCTTCAAGTCGACTTGCGGGGTCCTCCCGACCATCTCCCGGAATTCCGCCTCGGTCAGCAGAATCTCCTCGAGACGCGGCCGCGGCGGCACGATGTCGCGAATCTCGTCGTAGGCGGCTGCCCAGTTTTGGAGCGCCGCTGAGACCTGCTGCCCGCGCGCCAGCCTTTCGTCCCAGATCACGATCGGCCGCTCGAAAAGCGAGAGCAGGGAATTCGGGTGTGGCACCGCAAGGGGCGTGAAGAACTCCCAGCCCGGGAAGGGAACAGAGTACTCGGCCGCCCATTCGGGTTCGCCGCCGCCGCGCGCTGGGCTGCGCTTCGTGAGCGCCGCTACCAAGTCACGGAAAAGCTTGGGCGAGCGCGCGTTCTCCGCCAAGGGAAGTAACAAGGCCGACGTGGCCTTCTTCTGCGAGCGTTGCGTGCCTGGATCGAAGGCGCGGAACGATTCTATTTGGTCGCCGAAAAACTCGATGCGAATCGGGTTGAGGGCCTCGGGCGGAAAAACGTCCGCGATCCCGCCGCGGACGGAGAATTGGCCCACCTCCACCACCGGCTCGGCGCGTTCGTAGCCGAGGGCGGTGAGGTGCTCGGCGAGATCGTCGAGGCTGACCTCGTCGCCCGGCTTTAGCTCCAGCGCGAGCGAGCGGTAGAACGATGCCTCGCGGAAGCGTCCCAGGGCGGCGGCGACGGGGGCAAAGAGCACGCGCGTTTCGCCGCGCGCCATCCTCCACAAAGCAATGGCGCGGCGCTCCGCAATCTCGGCGTGAGGCGACCGGCCTTCGTAGGGCCCGCAATCAAACTCCGGCAAAATGCCGACGACGATCTTCTGATCGCCCAACCACGCCAGAAACGTGGTGACTGCGCGCGACAGCCGGTCGGCGGATTCGTTATCCGCCGTCAGCACCACCAGCGGCCCGGCGATCTGGTGAGCGAGGCCTGCTACTACCAGCGCCTTCGCCGAGGGCGTCAGGCCGGATAGGGCGAAATCCCCTGCCTGCGGCCCGGCGGTGCGGTCGAGGAGCCCGCGTACCGCCTGGAACGACGGGTGGCCGAAAATCAGGTCGAGGAGTGAACTCACTTTGGACATTTGTCAGTTGCGGCGAAGTGCAGCGAAGCATACGGAAGAGAATCAAAAGGCAAAGGGCAAAAGGCAAGCGTAAAGACGCGGGAGTCAAGATTCACATCGTCCCAGGTAAGGAGCCCCAGAATCAAAATCCGAATCCTCTCGGTGGGACCCGGTGCGGGCTTGAGGCCATTGCTGGTTGGGTCCGTTCTCAGCTCTTACCTTTTGCCCTTTGCCTTTTGCCCTTTGCCTTTTGATTTTCTCTTTCTCTTCCGCTTTACTTTTTCCTGCTAGCGCTCTCAATCAGGGCTGAACTCGAAAACCCCGCTACCACCGGAATGGACACCACGCGTCCCCCCGCCGCCTCCACCTCTGCCCGACCCACGATCTCGTTCGGTCCCCAGTCGCCGCCCTTCACCAGCACGTCCGGAATCATCCGCGCGATCACTGCCTGCGGCGTGAGGTCGTCGAAGATGGTGACGTAGTCCACGGCGCGCAGCGCCGCCAGAACTTCGGCGCGCTCGGCGGCGGGAAAGATGGGGCGACTCGGACCCTTTAGTGCCCGCACGCTTGCGTCGCTGTTCGCGGCTACGATCAGCGTATCCCCGAGCGCGCGCGCTTCCGCCAGGTAGCGGGTGTGGCCGGGGTGAAGGACGTCAAAGCACCCGTTGGTGAAGACCACGCGCTGGCCGCGCCGCTTCAACCCCTGAACCACTTGAAAGGCCTGCTCCAGCGGTAGGATTTTTCGAACGCTCATGGTGGCGACGTCCGCACCTTCCCGATCTCTCGTCGTTCGCCGGTGCGCTGCTCGATCGAGCGTCGTCCGGCGGCTTCCCCCATTATTGTAGCAGGTGCTTCACATTATGGAGTGCGGCAGCTTGCTGCCGCTCTTTCTGCCGCAGCAGCAATGCGACGAGCGGCGAGACAAAGCGGTCGCACTCCATAAGCCGAGGTGCCCATTGGAATGGGCCGAGTCGAGGTTCACGATGGAGGCTGGAAAGTGAGAACCCGCAAGTAGCCTCGCGGCGTTCCGCGAGTTTCGAGTTTCCAGTCTCGAGTTTCGAAAGGAGCTATCGGCAACGAATAATTGGAGCACTCGCCAGCAGCCGAACCCTGATAACAGCGGCTGGCGCGGTGAAGTGATTGAAAAGAAAGGGAAAAGAAATTTTAGAATTCCTCAAAAACCCCCTTGACAAAGGCGATTTGTTCCGGTAACCTTAGAAACTGCTCTGCAAGGTTAATTACCCACAGAGTGAGTAGGCTGCGTTCGGAGCGGGGACTGGAAGCTCCGGACGGTTGCCTTTCGCCCAACCCAGATTTGGGAGCCTGCCTGCGCGCGGGTGAAATCGATCTTTGACAATTGAGTTGAGCATGCCACGTCAATCCAAGAGGCTCGCAAGGGCCGAATGGTGATGCTGAGCGACATGTCCGTTGCTCTGGCCGAGGACGGACATGAAGAACCTCCTGGCTCTGACGGATCAGGGTCAGGGGATCTCCAAAGTTAATGGCGTTTGTAGGGCCGTCCTTCGGGGCGGCTTGCCGGGTGCAAGCCCGGCACTATGAGCGCTGGCCAAGTTTCAAACGAGAGTTTGATCCTGGCTCAGAATCAACGCTGGCGGCGTGCCTAACACATGCAAGTCGAACGAGAAAGTCCGCAAGGATGAGTAAAGTGGCGCACGGGTGAGTAACACGTAGCTAACCTACCCTCAAGTGTGGGATAACCTGGGGAAACTCGGGCTAATACCGCATAACACCTTGGTGACGATGTCGCCGGGGCCAAAGGTCCGCAAGGGCCGCTGGAGGAGGGGGCTGCGGCCGATTAGCTAGTTGGTGAGGTAACGGCCCACCAAGGCGATGATCGGTAGCCGGCCTGAGAGGGCGCACGGCCACACTGGCACTGACACACGGGCCAGACTCCTACGGGAGGCAGCAGTGGGGAATTTTGCACAATGTCCGAAAGGGTGATGCAGCAACGCCGCGTGAGGGATGAAGGCCTTCGGGTCGTAAACCTCTTTCGATCGGGAAAAACGGCTCCGTGAAGAGCGGAGTCTGATGGTACCGGAAGAAGAAGCCCCGGCTAACTACGTGCCAGCAGCCGCGGTAATACGTAGGGGGCGAGCGTTGTTCGGAATTACTGGGCGTAAAGGGCGCGTAGGCGGTGCGGTAAGTTGGGCGTGAAATCCCCGGGCTTAACCCGGGGCGGTCGCTCAGGACTGCCGCGCTAGAGTGCGGGAGAGGGAAGTGGAATTCCCGGTGTAGCGGTGAAATGCGTAGATATCGGGAGGAACACCTGCGGCGAAGGCGGCTTCCTGGACCGTAACTGACGCTGAGGCGCGAAAGCTAGGGGAGCAAACAGGATTAGATACCCTGGTAGTCCTAGCCCTAAACGATGAGCACTGGGTGTGGCCCCGTACGGGGTCGTGCCGAAGCTAACGCATTAAGTGCTCCGCCTGGGGAGTACGGTCGCAAGGCTGAAACTCAAAGGAATTGACGGGGGCCCGCACAAGCGGTGGAGCATGTGGTTCAATTCGACGCAACGCGAAGAA
>JGI26339J46600_10000174_pt1 | contig 22519 bp, 23 predicted proteins | sample BogFormECP12_OM1_FD_46600 | JGI IMG/M metagenome (IMG submission 46600) | reverse complement strand
GGTCACGCAGGAACAATTGAGACCTCGCGCGTAATGGCAATAAAGCCAGAGCTAATAAAGACCAAAGGAACGAAAAGCTTCCCGAAAATGCCGAGATTCGAGATTGTCGCTGATTCAGAGCGATATTTCCCATCCGGCGTAATTGGCGATCCAACGGTAGCTACTGTAGAAAAAGGCAAAACGATAAACAAATACATTATCCAAGAAATTGTCAAACTAATAAAGGAACTGAAACGTTAAGAACAGGCTCGCAATAAGTAGACAAATCTGTAGAGTCGGGCCATACCACCAAGTGGATTGTTAGTCCCAGAAGAAAGATGCGAATGAGAAATTCTTGCAATTGAATCACTTCTTCATAGTCAATGTTGGTTACTGCAGCGGATTGACGAATCAAATGAGAACAAACCTTAAATATTCCTCGAATATTACCCTTGCTCTTAAACCAAAGATTAAATCGAGGTATCAGCATCATGGTCAGTGATGGAAGAGGGCGACTATTTAGGAGAAAAGACGGGAAATACCTTGTCTATTTACCAAAGGACCTAGCTGAAGACAGCATGTTCCCGTTCAAAGGCTCTGATTCGATATTCGTGAAGGTGTCCTTTAAACCAAGTGGCGAATCCAGACTGCTTATAGAGCATTGGAAAGAAACAACGCAAGAAGAATGAATAAAGTCGAGTCATTGCAAGAAGGATCGCTCCCAATAAGAACGGAGCCGTGCCATATCATAAATACTTCTTCGCGCTTCACGTTAAGGACTAAGGGCGAGGCCATAATGGACGATCTGCATAGAATTCTTAGTGAAGCAAGAAAAGACTTAATGTATAAGAATAAAGTGCGTGAATCCACTTATAGAGAACTGAGAAAAGCAACGAGTCTTTCAAAACAAGCAATACTTCTCGTTCACCAAAAGAGGCTTAAGGAAGCAGAGAATTCGCTAGGAAAAGCAAGCAAGATTATTTTGAGGATAAAAGAGGGGTCATCAACTCAACCGAGCATCCTTTTTTGCGGCCTCTACAGCGATGCGCTGCAGGAATATTCAGAAGCTAAAATATTTTTGAAACTAATTGAAGAATCAAAATTCTTAACGCCCAGTGATGTTGATGCTTCCTCATCCGATTATGTCCTCGGCCTTGCTGATGTGATAGGGGAATATAGACGTGCCGCCCTTGACGCTCTCCGCGAAGGTCAGGCCAAAAAAAGCGAAAAATACCTGGGCATAATGGATCAAATCTACATTGAGTTGATGGCCATGGATGAATCCTACATGCTCGTACCAGGCCTAAGAAGAAAATGCGATGTCGCAAGGAAAATCATCGAGATCACCCGTGGAGACGTAACGCAGGAAATCCGCAGAAACGAACTAGAGAAACATTTGGCACGATTTGAGAAGAAGCTGAAGAACAGCAAATGATAGAAAGCGTTCTTTGGCAGGCGCGTGAACGATGAAATGAACGGAATACTGTTTTTTCCTATGCAATGCCACGAACTCCCCTGCACACCTTGGCGCGCGCGACGATGTGAAAGTTCAACAGTAAAAGCCCAAATAAGAGACGCTAGAAAATCACGCAAAACTTAATAAGTAATCTATAGTGAAGTTGAAAAACAGGGTTGGAAATTGGAAATCCCCTTCGATGAATTTCAAAAACTTGACCTCCGCATCGGAAAGATAGTGGAAGCCGATCAAATTCCAGGCTCACGAAACCTAATCCGAATGATCGTAGACTTTGGAACGGAGAAGAGACAGGCTGTTGCAGGATTGTTGCAATGGTACAAACCTGAGGACCTTACAAACAGAAGATGTGCCTTTATCCTTAATCTTCAAAGAAGAAAAATGATGGGTGTAGAATCCCAATGCATGATCTTCGCAGCTGACGATGGCAAAGGAAATGTTGTTATTCTGCAACCGGAAAAGGATATTGTTGAAGGAAGCAGAATACACTGAATTAGCAATTAGCCATAAGCTTGGATATTGACTCAGCTTTTTCTTCGTTCCCAGCGAGGTATTCAACCATCTCTTGGTCTAGGTCAAGCCACTTGCCNAATCCGGCTGCCATCTCTTTGTTGTTCTCGAATATTATCTTCAAGTATGGAATCACTTCTTTCGTGGCTCTTCGGGCTGAAATGTGGTTTTTTCGTTTGATCTTGACTCCAATGCTGGAACGTAATGCACGTTCAGCTCTCGACCGTGAAAGCATNTGTATTCTTTGTGGAAATCTGAAAGGTATCCACCCTGAGCCTTTGGTGTTCTTCCTGGCTAAGGCAACGCCGGCGGTCATGTAATCTATTACATAACGCAGGAACCCCCAATCTCGAGTTGCCCGGATTCTGCCTCTATAAACGTCGGAGAGCGAAAGTGCATCCATTGCTTCAGCTAAATCATGTGGATCTGTGAAGTGTGCCGGAACGTTCTCATAGATCCATTCGAAAAGCATGTCGGTATCGACATCGACCATGCTGGCGGCCTGTTTAGTGCTGGAACAGGACTTTCCATATAGTATCATCTTTAACACGTTAAAGATGCTGTCCTGTCTGTCCCGATACGCTAACCAAGAGACATCGTCGTAAGTCAATACCCCCTTGCCTTGACCCAGAGCTTGAAGATCATTAACTGCNGAACGCACATCGCCGCCTGAACGTTGAGCAATGAACTTCAAAGCAACCTCTTCTGCTTTGATACTTTCCTCTTCGCTTATTTGTTTCAGGCGCTTTTGAACTTCGCTCGTCGGCGGTTTCTTAAATTCTATCAGGAGACAATTTGTGCGGAGTGTCGAGAAGCGCGGATCATAAGCGCTGTTAGAGATCAGGACTATAGGGCACTGGGCAATCCTGAGGACATCAGTGATGGCTTTCACGCCGCCCCTGTCTGAGGTCCCAGTAAGCCCATCTAATTCATCCAGAAGGATTATTCGTCTTCCGCCGTAAAGAGATCCGTATTGTGAGGCAAGCCCTGCAAACCGCTTGACCGCCTCCTCGGTTCGATAATCGCTGGCATTCTTCTCGACAAATTCCAAATCATAATCATGAGCCAATGCTTCCACGGTTGAGGTTTTGCCAACACCCGGTGGTCCAAAAACAAAAGCAGCTTTCTTCTTGGGGATGCCTTTCTCCCATGATCTTACCCATCCAGTCAACTCTTTGATCGCTTCGCTGTTTCCTATTACGTCACGCAGTGATTTTGGTCTGTACTTATGTGCCCAAGCAAAATGCAAGGGGTTTACACCTATTTGCCATTTCTAAAATCGCAGCCCGCCTCAACCAACCTAGCTAGCAGGGCACTCAGCTGAATCTCTTCATCGGCTCCCTCGACAAGCCTGAAATCCGCTTCTCCCACGATGCCGGCCAGCATTACTTTCCATTTTTCAGGAAGATCAGCTTTGAAGATTTCTGTGTGAATCTGACGTATAATATCGCTGCCAGCGACTCCATATTTCTGTATCATATCTCGAAGCCGCTTTCGTGACTCAACGAAGTCACCATCCATAGCCACCTTCAGCATTTCTTGCACATCAACGGGGCTGGCCTTTCCCGTAATGGAATAAACAACCTTCGCATCCACAGGTTTCCCCAATGAAGCTGACGATTGTAGAGTGTTAATAGCCCTTCTCAAATCTCCACCGCAAACTTCGAAAATCGCGTCCAAGCCTTCCTTTGACAGCTTGACCTCTTCTTTCTTGGCTATCTCCATCAATTGCAAATCATGCGCCTCTCTCGGCAAATAGGCAAAGCGAAAGGGGGCACACCTAGATTGAATAGGTTCAATTATCTTTCCACTGTAATTGGCGCACATGATGAAACGACAGGTCTCTGTATAACGCTCCATAGTCCGTCTAAGAGCCTGCTGAGCATCAGATGTCATATTGTCTGCCTCGTCAAGAATCATTATCTTGAAATGAACCTCACCTATGGATTTCACCCGCGCAAAAGTCTTCACCCTCTCTCTAACAACATCAATTCCTCTTTCATCGCTGGCGTTCAACTCCATCGTATGCTCTCTGTAGGCTTCACCATAAAGGTCCCTTGCTAGACACAAAGCCGCAGTTGTCTTGCCAGTTCCAGGTGGACCCGCAAATATGCAGTGTGGCACGTTTTTGGATTTCGTGAAGCTCTTCAATCGTTCGACAATATCTTTCTGATCAACAATTTCGGCAAGCCTCTTCGGCCGGTATTTCTCAGTCCATACCTCAAAACTCAATCTGCATCAGCCTCACGGCCTATACGGTATTTCGAGCATTAATAAAAGTATACTTGCACTTGATAGTCAACGCCGGCCCAATCGTGCAATGCTTATGCATGATATAACAAAACTTGTGATTATGAACAGAAATTCAAACGTTGAGTGAGTGGTTACCTGACGCTGGCGGTGCTCATAAATGTACATTCCGACGCTGTTCTGAGGTAACGCTTAAATTCTGATTAGGTCACACATGGATGTTCCGAAAAATTTGTAAACATAAGGAGAGAGAAGAATGTCAGAACGTACGCATAAGAATAGTGCATATCTAAACGGCAAATCGACTAGTGGAAGCGCAACGCGTGTTAAGGATACAAGCCCAACGAGCGGAATGTGCCCAATATGCATCCGTGACTGCCCATTCGTATGCGAGATTAGTCTATCGGCGTTCAGAGGAAGAGAGGCACTCTATCCTGAACCAGCTCAATTTGGGACGAGCACTGCAGGTGCACTGAAAGACTTCGGATTAGATTGGTCGCACTTCAACATACAAGCAGGTCTCTTCGAAGCAGAAGGCATTGAACCCATCTCCGACGTTATGATATTTCCAAACGTCAACATAGAGACGAAGGTCGGAGGTATACCACTGAAACTTCCGATTCTAAACGGAGCGTTCGGTTCAACCGACGTTGCAAGACTGAACTGGGAAGGACTTGCGATAGGTGCAGCTCTCTCAGGGACATCTGTCATAGTAGGGGAAAACGTAGGCGGCATGGACGCAGAAGCACAGATGACAGGCGGCAAAATCTCACAGTCAAAAGAGCTGAAGCGAAGAGTAGACTTGTTCCGAAAGTTCTGGGACGGGAAGAACGGAGACATAGTCATACAGACAAATGTTGAAGACCAAAAGCTTGGCGTTGATGTCTACGCGATTTCCAAACTTGAAGTCAATGTCATCGAGAGAAAATGGGGACAAGGTGCAAAGGCCATCGGAGGCGAAGTGCGGGTAAGAGATCTCGAAAAGGCTATTCTACTGAAAAAGAGAGGCTACGTAGTCATTCCAGACCCTGAAGATCCCAACGTTCAAAAAGCATTCAAAGATGGCGTATTCAGATCCTTCGAGAGACACAGCAGAGTAGGCATACCCAAAGAGAAAAACTTCATAGAAGACATTGAATGGCTGAGAAAGCAAGGGGCAAAGCACGTAACACTCAAGACAGGAGCATATAGACCCTCAGCAGTAGCTTGGACAATGAAGATGGCATCGGAAGCCAAAATCGACTACGTTTCCTTCGACGGAGCTGCAGGTGGAACAGGAATGAGCCCCGTACCAATGATGGATGAAATGAGCATACCAACAGTCTACCTCGAATCAATAGTCCTCAGGTGCGCACAAATTCTGAAAAAGAAAGGACGGTATGTCCCAGACCTAATCATGGCCGGTGGATTCATAGAAGAAACATCAATATTCAAGACCTTGGCAATGAGCAACTATGGAAAAGGACCATTCATAAAAGCCGTTCTGCTGGGACGCTCACCTATAACCGCAGTAATGAAATCCAGCTACTTCAAGCAACTCTCGGATGAAGGAAAATTGCCTAAAGCCTTTGCCGACAAATTCGGTTCCACACCCGACAAATTCTTCATTTCAACACCGGAACTCAAAGCGAAATACGGCACACGCTTCAAGGAAATCCCATGGGAAGCAATTGGAATGTACACCTACCTGACTGACCGAATAGGCGTCGGATTGAAACAATTGCTAGCAGGCAACAGAAAGTGGAAACTGGATCTCATCAACAGAAACGATCTAATGAGCCTCTCAGAAAGAGCGACCAAAGTCACGGGCATACCCATGGCTGACGAAGTAGAAAAAGACGCTATAGAGAAAATCCTCGAATAAATCACCTCTCTTTTTTCTATTTTCCTAACACCCGTTAGGTTCATCAGTTTTCCAGGCTGATTGCTCATTCCAATATTTGCTTTCTGCAAAGCTCACAAATGAGCGTGAGCAAACGAAACCTTCAGGGACGAATCCTTCTTCAAATAGGCAGGACCATGCAAATTCGCTCTCTTGTGCAGAAAGAAGCTTTCCCTTGAAAGAATAGCACCAAAATGCCGCAATCTTGAGGATGTTGGAAGCAACATCAGACGTAACGACTTAAAGCGTGCCCTTTCTTCCTTTTCTTTTTCCGCAGCCCAACAGCAAGCTTTAAATTTTGGATTTCGAGAGCAGAGTCCTCTTTGGAGAAGATTGTCATGGTCAAAGAAAGAACACCATATGGTGTGGCATTAGAACAACTCAGACTCGCATCTGAAAAGCTCAAACTTGACCCGGGAATACATGCAATGCTTCAAGTACCCAAGAGATCTCTTACCGTTACTGTTTCAATAAAAATGGACAACGGCAAGATCGGAGTCTTTCAAGGAATGAGAGTCCAACATATGGACGCAAGAGGGCCCTTCAAGGGCGGCATCCGGTACCATCCGGGTGTAAACCTTGACGAGGTCACGGCGCTGTCCATGTGGATGACATGGAAATGTTCAGTCATGGATATTCCTTACGGGGGAGCCAAGGGAGGAATCTGCTGCAATCCAAAGGAAATGTCCCGTGCTGAACTGGAAAACCTGACGAGACGCTATACAAGCATGATCTTTGATATCATCGGGCCCTATCGCGATGTGCCCGCTCCAGACGTGTACACTGATGCACAGACAATGGCGTGGATCATGGACACCTATAGTCAACGGGAAGGTTATAGTGTTCCAGAATGCGTTACAGGAAAGCCTATAGCGATTGGGGGTTCGGAAGGTCGCAATGAGGCAACTTCTCTTGGAGCGGACATCTGCACCAGAGAAGCATGCAAACAGCTAGACATGAAGTTTAAAGGATCAACGATAGCTGTTCAAGGGTACGGCAACGTTGGATGGAATGCCGCGAAGATAGCATATGATTGGGGCGCGAAAATTCTAGCTGTAAGCGATTCGATGGGTGGAATATACTCCAAAGAGGGACTAAATCCCTACAAGGTTTACGAACACAAAAAGAAGACTGGATCAGTCGTGGACTTCAAAGGAACTGAGAGAATAACAAATGAAGAAGTACTTTCAACGAAATGCGATATACTTATACCTGCAGCTCTTGAGAACTCGATTACAAAAGAAAACGCAGACAAAATCAAAGCGAAGATTGTTGCAGAGGGAGCGAATGGGCCAACCACTCCGGAAGCAGACAAAATATTATATGAAAAGAAAATATTGCTCGTCCCGGACATTTTAGCCAACGCCGGCGGAGTGACAGTAAGCTACTTTGAGTGGGTTCAGAATTTGGAGCGGGAACACTGGCCGTTAGAAGAAGTTAATGATAAACTTGAGGTCAAGATGGTAAAGGCTTTCAAAGAAGTGTATGCGTTGTCCAAGAAGGAAAAATGCGACATGCGAATTGCCGCACTTATGCTAGGTGTTGGCAGAGTCGCAGATGCGATCAAGACGTTGGGTCTTTGGCCTTAGTCTAAAGACCCTTTGCACCTTTTTTGTTTGAAAAAAGGCAGATAAGCAGAGCGGCGCTTCCATTTTTCATTCTCAAAAAGTGAGAACTCCATTTTGAATTAGGTCGGATCGATCAGTTTAGGTTTTTAAAGAACACTTTTCTTATCATGTATTCTGCAGGAGTTAAACGGGACACACTGGTGAGAGGAGAAAAATGGTGCGATCTGTCAGGTCCAAGATAGCATTCCAAGACTTTTGCTTTGAGAATTCTTTGGTTAGGATTGTTGCTAACCGGACTAGCCCCGAAATCAAACTTGGAGGATTCTGTTTAGGTCCCTTTGATGAAGGAAGTGAATATGATGTCTATTATTGGGCAGCTTTGGAGCTTGAGAAGTCAGGGATTGCGCGTTTTCGTGAAGAAGAACAAGTGGACGTTATTAGACTTAACAAGATTCAATGGACTGAACGTATACAAAGCCCCGGCCAAATATCGAAATTGCCCGAAAATTTCTACCCAAAAGTCAGAAGGCTTCTTACAAGATTGAAGTTGGAGGTCGCCCGAGACCCAGAAAAAATGAGAGAGTACGATAGAGTCAGACACTTAGCTCAAGATGTTATAAACTCGAGACTGAAGAAAATCATCTCCATTGCATCCTCTCCAGGTCAGACGGAGAATGCTCTCAGGAATTTCGCGGAGGAAGAGAAGTTCCTTTATAACAAGCTTTTCAAGCTCGTCAGCGAATGGAAGGCGCAGATTATGGAACAACAAGAGGGACGCATTTGACAGAAGAACTCGAGGACATAGACCCACAGGAGCGATTCCAGGATTTCCTGAAAACTGAGAGGTACCGTCAGAGAATCTCACAGATGGCTGTTGCAGGCACAACTTCCTTGCGCGTTGATTTTGAAGACCTTCTCGCCTTTGACGAGAGACTTGCCGAACAGCTGCTGGAGAAGCCTGATGATTACTTGAAACATGCTAACAACGCCGCTTACGCGCAGTTGCAGATAGAAGATCCAGAGTACGCAGAGAGAGCTGCAACCGTTGATGTCCGAGTTGAAAAGCTTCTGGAGGTGACCCAGCTACGGAAACTCGGTTCACAGCAAATTGGTCGACTCGTAATGGTTGAAGGAATCGTAGTTCGTTCATCACCAGTTCGTCCCATGGTCATGCAGGCGGCGTTCAAATGTAAACGTTGCGGGACTTTGAACCCTGTAGATCAGACTGGGACGTTTCTGAGGGCACCTTTCGCNTGCAACAGTCCCGACTGTGGGTCAAATGGTCCATTTGAATTCGTTCAGGACGAGTCGACTTTCATAGACTCCCAAGATTTAAGGATACAGGAAAGACCTGAAGATTTACCGCCCGGACAATTACCTAGAACGCTAGGCGTCAAACTAGTGGGAACCGAAATCGTTGACGTGGCAAGACCCGGCGACGATGTTTCAATTGTCGGAGAAGCAAGGGCATTTGCACCAACAATGCCGGGTGTGGGAAAGCTTCGCACATTCATCTTGCATTTGGATGCCAACTCTATCCGAGTATTGGGTAAAGAACCTGAAACATCACTTCCGTCACCTGAAGAAGAAGAGAAGATATTGGAACTAGCAAAAGACCCGTGGATTCACCGCAACATCATAAGCTCGATTGCGCCCTCAATATATGGCTACGACCATATCAAAGAAGCGATAATGTATCTGTTGTTCGGAGGTGTTGGGAAGACACTGCCAGACATTACTATCAGGGGAGAACTTAACGCGCTTTTGGTAGGGGATCCTGGAACCGCGAAATCTCAACTGCTCCAGTACGTGGCACGAATAGCACCACGTGGGCTTTACACTTCAGGAAGGGGCACCACAGCCGCAGGGTTGACAGCTGCGGTCATCAGGGAGAAAGGAGGCGGGATGAGTCTGGAGGCTGGCGCGCTGGTTCTTGCCGACAAAGGAATTGCTTGCATAGATGAGATGGATAAGATGCGCCCAGAGGACAGAGTGGCCATCCACGAGGCAATGGAACAGCATACCGTCTCAGTCGCCAAGGGTGGCATCGTCGCCACCCTCAATGCTCGAACAGCTATACTTGCAGCTGCAAATCCTGCGTTAGGAAGATATGAACCACATCGGACAGTGGCAGAGAACATTTCTTTGCCTGTCACGATACTGTCGAGATTCGATTTGATTTTCGTCTTAAGAGATGTGCCCAACAAGGAATCCGACAGCAAAATGTCGGAACACATACTNTCGATCCATGAAAAAGGCGCCAGTCCCATTGAGCCCCCGATACCAGTCGAACTCCTTCGAAAATACGTTGGTTATGCGAAGGGAGTTAGACCTACATTGGGCCGAGAAGCCCTCAGACGCCTCAACGATTTCTATTTAGCGATGCGTTCAGCTAGTGAAGCAGAAGGTTCGCCCGTAGCTATCACTGCAAGACAGTTGGAGTCGCTCGTGCGTATATCAGAAGCAAGAGCGCGAGTGAGACTCAGAAAAGAAGTGGCCGCCGAAGATGCTGAAGCTGCTGTCGCGATAATGAAGAAATCCCTTGAGGAGGTCGGGATAGACCTGTCCTCGTACAAGATGGACATTGACATCATTATGACTGGAAGACCCAAGAGCATGAGAGATCGATTGGGAATAATTCTATCTGCGCTTATCGAGATGGAGAGAGAAACAGGAATGGCGGAGAAAGCTGCACTTCTCGACGAACTAGAAACGAAATACAAGATTCCTAAAGGAGAAGCTGACCGTTTAATTGGACAACTGCTGCGGGAAGGAACAGTCTACGAACCCAGAGAAGGCTATGTGAAGAAAACATAAAGACGCACTTGAAGCTTAACACTCAATGGCCAAGCCTCCTTCAGCGAGGGGAAACAACGTGCCAGCATGAGGCATGAACGCCTTGGCTCTTTCACAAGATTCTTATTCACGTGACCTTGCCTCGAACGCGCGTTCTCTCTCAATGAGTCGGGACGGAAATATTCTATTGAGGTCAAATCGTTAGCCAAAAAGGAGACCTATTGAACGGATGAAAATGAAGCTGGAGAATCTGAAGAACTTGAAAAGACATGGCACTTAGAGGATGGAATTTCCATATAGGATAGAAAGGCAGTTCAGCTAGAAGTCATGATTTTGATTTGCTCATGAGATGTACGTTACTTTCTTGTCTTCCTCCTTCCTTGTTTCTTCGGCTTCCAGCGTCCTTTTCTCCTCGATCTTTTGCAGGCGTGTGACCATCTTGTCTGCCTTAAGGATTTCCTCCTCGAGTTCCGCAAAGTCCACGTGGAAACCCAAGAGCGATTGCAACACGTCCAAGACACTTTTTGCGGATCTAGGGTCGGGCAGGTATCCTCGAGTTTCCCCGAGCAAACAAAGAGCTTCGATTTTCTTTAAATGAGATAGACCTAGGATGAGTCCTGCCGTTCCCACTATTGGGCTGCCTGTCGGGCTTGTCAAGGCACCAGCCTGCAGAGCTCTGTTCAGCAGTTCGTGGTTTGTTGCAGCGGCTATCACCCTTGGTTTGTCGGTGGCCTCCATTCTGTAACCACCTAAGGTTATGATGGTCTTCACGTCGTGTTTGTTGGCGAAGTTCAATATGCTGTTGGAGATTTCGTATTGCCCCTCAATCGTCTGGGCTTGGCTGTCACCTGTAAAAAGTATGAAGTCGTTCGTTCCATTCTTGTTCTTCCAGAAATAGAAAGTTCCGCGCAGGAGCCTGACGCTTCCTTTCTTGCTCACAAGCACGAAATACGGAAAATGTGGCGAGTATATGTAGGCAAGCTTCTCTGCCTTTGACGTTTTCACTAGATAGCGTATGACGATTTTGCCGACGAGACCCAGACCGGGTAATCCTTCTATCAGAATGGGGTCATTCAAATCGGTTTTTGCAAGTTCCTTTATTGTGGTCTCTTTCATTCCTCTGTGCTCTCCATCTTCAATGCCATCCGATATTTGAGATACTTATCGTCAGGCGAGAATTTTGGAGGATGAGGCACTTTCAGCGTCCCACCACAACGAGGGCAAGAACCGTTCACAAGTGTGTAAGCTCCACATTTTTCACATTTTCTGAGGAGCCATTTCATCATTTTTCCCTCTTGAAACTGCCCTGTCCACCTGCTTTAGTGACGACAGAGGCCACATTCTCAGCGACCTTTTGAAATGTGTCTTCGGCACGCTTGTAATCTTCTGCCAGAACTTCGATGCTGTACTTAGGAGCAGCAATCACATAGAATCGAAGTTTTGTGCTGCCGAGTTTTTCTGCTTTTCGAGCGTTTGCAAAGGCTTCTTTTATAATTCTCACCCCGTTAGGCTTCATACACCGGAGCTCAATGGTTCCCTTGACCTTGACCATTGGGACATGTATCCTTTCCTGACCGACTTCAAAAATGGCTTTGGCCATCTCCTCAGGAACTCCTATCTTCGTGAGTGATTCGGCGCCTTCTTTGACTGCTTTCTCGAAGCCTTCGTACAAGCCGTACTCGTTCTCCATCGGTGTTCCAGCTTTCTCGATTATTTCCTGCAAAGGCAGCCCCGTCTTCTCCGCTACACCACGAATCAGAGCTTCAGCTTTCCTTTCCTTTTTCCAAGCCATGGTTTTCTCTATTTTCTCTCTTTTCGTTACTCGTCTCAACGATAAATCGACGTGCCCTTTCTCAGGGTCGACACGCAGTACCTTCAAAACGAGTTTCTGACCCTCACGGACAAAGTCACGTATGTTACGAATCCACGATGATGAAATTTCAGAAACATGCAGTAGCCCCCTCTTGCTGTATTCATCCAACTTCACATAGGCGCCGAAATCAGTGACCGAATCCACAGTGGCCATCACCAAATCGCCGGTTTCGGGCCACTCCTGCTTTTTCAGGGACATAAGGCGCCCTCCTTATTCGAAAACCGCGATTATTTCGCCCTTGATCTTCGCTTTTCCACTTGAGGGTTGGGCAAGCTCTTCTCCGCAGACATTGCAGGTCACTTTATTGACTGCACTGCCGAACAGTACCTGCTCATTCCCACATTTCAAACATTTCACGCGGACAAAGCTGCTTCTTGGCCTTGGAATAAGTTTTTCCCATTCAGACATTGACAATTTCTCCAATCAATCAAACGATAGACAATTTTCTAAGTCTTATGCCGTCCCTGTGCCTCATGAAGCCACAGACCTTGCATTTTAACCTCAAAGTCTGTTTCTTCGTAGTTTTCGCAAATTCCCTTTGAAGAGCATACTTTTGTCCACCGTATCCTCTCTTCTCCCTCGCATGTTGTCGCTCACCTCTAGCCATAGCTCTCCGTTTCCCAGCCTTGTACAAGGAAACAGCATGAGCCTGATGTTGTTTGCATTTTGGACAATATGTCTTTATTTCTTTGGGAACATTCAAGGAAGGCACCTACCGGCTTTGCATAAAGAAAACGATGCATGCTCTTATACTTTTTCGCCCTCCATTAGAACGAGCATTCAACGAATACTTTTCGGCGAACCGCGGGTATCCCTTTATTAGAGGCAGAATTCATACTATTTTTGAAATGAAGCTTTTGAAGGAGCATGAGAATGCTCGACGACTCACCAACGACTCGAAGAACTGTTGAAGTAGCACTCAAGTTTCTTCCGTTAGTTGTCTTTGTTGTTCCTGTCGTCATGTTGTACTTTATACCCAATCCTTTCAATATCGTCTTCGAAAATACGTGGAAAGGCAGAATCTTCTACGTTTTCTTCCTTTGGTTAATCTCATTAGAGATAATCTTGGCATGGGAAGGACTTCGAGCGGAGAAAATCAAGAACGAAAGCTCTGCGAGAACTGGGACCTTCATATTGGCTTTAAGTATGCCCACCGTGTACGTTGTCGTTTCCAACTTTTTCGGATTGAACAATTTGATTTATAAGTGGGCAATTCAAACAGGAATGGCCACGGTTCTGGCCGGCACGATGCCCCTTTCAACGGAGTACTTGGTGTTCGCTTTACTGTTCGGTTTGATAATCGTACTGGAATACGGATTTCGAGGCTTGAAGATACACTCAGCCTCCTTGCTTTTCCTAACAGCCATCGGGGTCATATACATGATTGACAACGTGTACAGCCAGAATTTCATTCCCTTCCAGGTTCTTGTCCCGACTACATCGTCCCTCGCCCTTAGTTTTCTGAATTTTCTGGGGCACCCGACGGTATGGGCAGGCGCGAGTAACTACGTCCCGACTCTGACTACTCATGGCCAGATTTACTTCTCTGCAACAATAGCCTGGCCTTGTTCGGGCATTGAGAGTCTCGTGATATATACTGTAACTATCCTAATGTTTTTGAACCTAAGCGCTGTTCCTTTGAAACGAGGAATAGTCTATTTTCTGTTCGGTGCTATATTCACTTATTTCATAAACATCCTCAGAATAGTGAACATCTTCATAATAGGAGCTAATGGCGGCAATATTTGGCCCTTTCACGACAGTTATGGCCAATTGTACTCTATCTCATGGATAGCCTTCTACCCATTGTTGATAATGGCAAGCCGAGCTTTCCTGGAAAGGAGCGCCGAACCAGCAATCGCGGAAAGTTCGGTTCCGGCTAGCTAATCTCGAGTTTTTCAGCCATGTTCTGCTTTACAAGAATCCTTGCGTTTTCAACTGGGAGAGAAGCAACATCCTCAGTCTTGAATGGCCCGTAAGTTTTCATGTCTCCGCCTATTATCGCAGGTATTTCCTTGAGCATACGCAAGGTGATTCTCTTGCGTTTCAAGTTGAATGTGACGCTGGGTTCGCGACCCTGCAGGATTTCCGAAGCGAAATTTGACGCAGTCTCAGCCATAGGAGGAATCTTTACGTAGATTTGTCCCTCTTCGACTGTCAAAGCATCTCTGGAAATGTCTTCTCCCTTGGCAGCTTTGTTCACTATTTTCGTATATCTCGCCCATATAAGCTCCTTCACCATTCTCTTCGTGTTCTGCGTCTCCTTTTTCAAAATACTCGCTTTGACTGTTCTCTTGTCGAGCATTCTGCCTTCGACCTTAAGTTTCTTCATGTATTCAACGATTCCCGCAAAGAAGTCAGGAGGAAGTTTTTCGAGATCAGACTCGTCCATTTCACATTTCCACAACTCATATAGCTGACTGTACATCAGTCGGTCGCCTCCGCTCTGTTTCTGCAGATCAATAGCAAGGCGGCGGCCATTGGCAACTCAACCTTCGAGTTCTTGTAAGGACCGAACGTTTGATCACCCAGCCTGAACCTAGGCGCGTTGGAGACGGAAACAGTTGCAGTGTCTTCCTCAAAGGCTACCGCACTCTTGAATGGGTCGAAATCATCTATTGTAGAGACTGGAAACCCTGTTTTCTTTAACCCTGTCTTGCCGTTCAACGTTTCCCCCAACCTTATTAGACGGTGCGTGTCCGTAGTAACCACCGTGTCAATGCTGGAAGAACGCGACATTGCTGAATATTCCATCATTTTCTTCCACGTCTCAGGGCCCACTCCTTTCACTGCACTCCACGGTTTAGATTCACTTAGATTCCGTAATATAATTGGCTTGTTCTTGATCATCGTGTCAGCGACGTTTCCTCTCAGCCCTATCTTCCAGTAGTCCTCTGCTCTGGCTTCATACACTATATCGTAGATTCCTTTAGCTATTCTCCCTCGCCAGCCAAGATCATCCAAAATCAAAGTGCCTGTTCCACTCTTGTCCACGCCTTGAAATGAAATTTTCAGACCTAGACCACAGACGTAATCAACAATTTCCTTTCGGGCGATACTATCAAGATCTTGAACAGCTCTTTCCTCAACGTGCACGTGATAACCTCGATGCCCTGAAAAATATATTCGAAGCTCCTTCCTGGAAAAACCGAAATCTTTCATCAGAAAATCTAGAAGTTTTACTGCCTCGTGTTTTGCTGAAGCTAGACAGATCTCGCACGGCCAAGTGTCTTCATCGAATTTTTCACCCCCGCACGCGGGACATTTTTCAGGAGTGAAACCTTTTCCTATGAAGCCGCACTGGCAACAGGTCCATTGATCATGGAATTTGTCACATGAAGTGGGTATATGGTCTGCATCGATGTCGAAGACCAAATCTGCCCCTATCCAACCTTTCTTTTCCATCTGAGTCTCAGGATCTTCATAGTAGGCACATGAAAAGTACACATCGCGCGGCGCCGTCTCTCCAAGAAAATCGACAAGTTTTTCTGTGGTATCAAAACTTTTGTGCCGAAGCATCCAACCTTCAAACATTGCGAAGCCGAATTCGCGTTTCTCAATCATTAGTGGACCATTGTCGAGAGAGAAGCACTTCATGTAATAGTTTCTGAAGACACGTTGCAAAAAGGCAATCGACTTCAAGCATACTCAATTCTAAATTCAATGAATGCATAAAAAGGATTTCGCTTTACTTCAAGCTGATCAACAAACCTAACGCCATGGCGAAGGCTCTTAATCCAAAGAGAAAAGTGCACCCCAAGGCTATGCTTGGCGCTTCACCGACTTCTGCGAGAGTGCTTTCCCAAGTTAATAATGAGTGCCTGATTACCCTAGAATAGACATGTCTCTGCGAACGATGAGTAAAAGTCTGCAGAGACTCCCCATAACGTAGACTTTTAGCCAAAATCTCCTTAGCTGAAGCAGACTCAAAATGATAGAGCAATGAGTTACATGATGTTTCCCTTGCGCCCAACTCTTTCAGCCTTTCATGGAGATCGTAGTCTTCTCCCCATAGTAGGCCCGGGTCAAGCATTCCTACGCGGACAACATACTTCTTGACAAAGAAACGCGGCTCACCAGACAATAAGTCCCCTCGTTCTCCGTACTTTTTTGCGACTTCAACATAATTATTCTTCCATTGAGCTGAGCATAAACCCAAAAAACCATCCCCAATGAACAGTTCAGGAATTCTCACCATCGCCGCGTCTTTTTCTTCGCATCTTAAGACGCATTCTTCAACAAGATGTTTGGACAATACTTGATCTGAATCAACAAATAGAACGTATTCCCCCAAGGAATTTGCCACACCCACGTTTCTTGCAGCAGCAGGAGTTGACTTGCATTGGACGACTTTGGCTCCAAAATCCTCTGCAACACTCGCAGTTAAATCATGGCTGAAATTGTCGATCACTATCACCTCGACAGCCGAATAGCTCTGATTTCTCACGCTTTCGAGACAACGCCCAATCACAGCTCCTGAATTGTACGTAGGAATCAATACGGAGACTATGCGATTGCCCATCACCAGGTCTTTCCATTTTGCCCTTTTGCTTTCAGTCTGAAGTCAACTCCGTCACGCGGATATTTTATTTTTCCGACCTATAAACGTCACAAGAACTGCACATAATTTAGGTGGGAGGTTTTGCCTAATTAATAAGGACATTCATGCCACTTCATTTGAATAGAAGAATGTTTGGAACATTTTGCATTCGTAATCGGCTTAACATTAGCCTACTAAGACACTTCTTGCAACGTGCGAATTCGAGTGTAAGTCATTATCAATGCTAAGAGCTTCAGCTAAATATCTATCAGAAAACTATTAAAGACTAACGAGAATTTCAACAATGATTAAGATGAAGATACTGGCCTTTGTCGAGTATTTACCCCCAAAACTGGGAAGCGACAGGCGGATTTTTGAAATAATGAAACGCTTGGCCACTAAACATGAGGTGCACTTCGTGGTTTTCCCACCTTTTCGGGTGTTGAGTGGCAAGATACTTTCAGATCCAGCTCGGCATACTGGTCAGTCATCTGAAAAAGAAAATGTTTTCAATTGCGAAGGTATTTCTGGGCATTCAGTAATAGTGCCTCCTCGAATTGCTCAGATGTGGAAACGTTCTTTAATTATGGCATATCTGATTACCACGGTTTCAATTTTCTGGAGTTCCTCCAAGATCCTAAGAAAAGTAGCTCCAGACGTAGTCGTTCTCAACTATCCAAGTCCATATACAGGTCTGCTGGGTCTCCTTGAGGGCAGACTTTGGAGGAAAAAAGTCTTGGTGGATTTCAATGATTTGATAGCTCAATACACCAGCACAATGCTGGGCATACAGAAAAACAGCATGACAGCCAAGCTGCTAATTCTAGTTCAAGGTTTCATCGTCCGTAACGCGGACAGAATAATTGCGCCGACCTATTTCATCAAGAATTACGCCGCTTCTATGGGCGTGCCNGAAAACAAAATGTGCGTAATTCCAAATGGTGCAGACAATGAACTATTTGAAAGGAANAGTTCTGACACGACCAAATTGAGGAAGAGTCTGGACTTATGCAATGAGAAGCTGTGCATTTATTCAGGGCGTTTGGACGGGTGGGCTGGCTTAGACATAATACTCAGGCTATGCAGAGTTGCAAGAACAAGAAAACCTGAGGCAAGATTTCTTCTTGTTGGCAGCGGTGATAGCAGAAGAATTCATGAAGAAAACATTCTATGTCTGGGAGAGATGCCGCATGAAAAGATCCCATCTGTCTTAGCTGCTGCTGATGTGATCCTCATTCCATTTCCCAATGATGAAGTCTCTCATGCCGCAAGCCCGTTGAAACTCTTCGAAGGGATGTCAATGCAGAAACCTGTAATCGCAAGCAGGGTGAGCGGCATTCAGGAAGTAATACTTGATGGTGTAAACGGCTTTCTTGCTGATCCGAACGACCCNAATGAGTGGATGCGAAAAGTTGAAATCGTTTTGAACTCTGATGTACTTGCTGCAAGGGTGGGGGAAAACGCTAAACGCACTGTCAAAGAGCGATTCGATTGGAACTTGCTAGCGGCGAAGTACGAANAAGTCTTAAATGCTTTTTAATCCACTAGCTCCCTCATCGTTTGATGCCTCAGCATGAGAGAACAGAAATGCATGTAATACAGGTTGCACCTCGTTTTCCGCCTGCGATAGGCGGAGTCGAGGAACATGTTTATTGGATATCCAAAGAACTCTGTAGAAGAGGACACAGAGTAACTGTTGTAACCTCTGACGAAGCAGACGGAAAGCAAATTCCGTCACGTATTGAAAACGTCGATGGTGTCCAAGTCTGTCGTTTCCCGCTGTTCATGCCAAGCGTTTTCAGGGAATTCTGGTTCATACCAAAGATTTCCTCAGTTCTCGGAAAGGCTCGACCTGACATTGTCCACTCGCACGGCTACAGATGTTTGAGCTCTATCCAAGCCGTGTACCTAGCTCACCTCAAGGGCATCCCGTCTGTACTCACGCCGCACGGCATATATCCCGCACGATCTTTCATCAACGGATTGACAAAGACAGCCTTTGACAAGTCCGCAGGGCGTTTGCTACTCGATTTCTCCGATAAGATAGTAGCTCTTAGCAAGCACAATAGACAACTGCTCTNGTTGATGGGAGCAGCCGGGGAAAAAATCGTTACCGTTCCCAACGGCGTCAACGTGGAAGATTACGTGAATCCTCAACGGAGCAATAAGATTCTTNAACAATTGAACACCGATGGTCCGATCCTCCTATATGTTGGAAGAATAGACTGGAACAAACAAGTCGACAAGATTGTTGAGGCGATGCCCACAATACTGAAGGAGTTTCCNTCATCAAAACTCGTTGTCGTAGGCCCTGACTACGCGAACTGTGTGAAGGGGCTCCATGAAATTTCAGAGAAACTCAAAGTGGAACACTCGCTCGTGATCACGCATGACGTGCCAAGACAGACTCTCCTAGAATATTATTCGGTCGCAAACGTCTTCATACTGCCCTCATCATATGAGGGCTTCGGCCTCAGCATGCTGGAAGCCATGTGCAGCAGAATTCCAGTCATTGTCTCGCCTTCAGGCGGTCCAGGGGACATCCTTAAAGATCGAACTGACGCATTATTCCTCAAGGAAGTAAGCTCTGCGGAGATATCAAGGCAAGTTCACACAGTCTTAACAGATCATCAATTGAAGGAAACAATCGTCAACAATGCCTTCGAACTCGTCAAAACCAAATATACTTGGAAAAACGTCGTGAATCAATTGGAAACAACCTACGAACAAGCTATAATGGGAGAAACAACACGCAGGTGACATTTAATTACCGGAGTATTTGCTGGAGATTATAGTCCACTGCAAGGATATAGTAAATAAGTAATAAAGAAAATTCAGAAGTTCGTAAAGAGGATTCGCCGAAATCTGTGAAAATCAGTGTGTCAGTTTTGCAGACTTGTTTTTGGCGACTTGTGCCTCTTGAGCCTCAAGATGTATGAGATGAATTCTCGTATCTCGTTTGCGGAAAGCTTCGATTTCCCATTTTTCCTGTTGACGAAAGTCATCGGAAACTCTTGCACTTCGAACCCTCTCCTGCGTGCCTGCCGAATAGTTTCTATTTGAATCTCGTAGGTTTGGCTATGCAGGTCGGGGACTATTTCGCTTACAAGCCTTGTCGAATAGCACCGCAGCCCGCTCGTGTAATCATGGATTTGGGCCCTGACTAGAAGAAGTGCAAGGATGTTGGCGACACGGCTTGTCAACCGTCTGAACATGCTCCACTTTACCACTCCTCCGCCTTTGCAGTATCTGCTGCCTATTGCAAGTCCGTTTCCTTCCTTTGCGGCGGAGATTGCGCGTGGAACATCCTTTGGATTGTGTGAGTAATCTGCGTCCATTGTAACTATGTAGGTTGGAGGGTTCTTCAACCACAGCAAGGCCTTAATCCGTCGGTTATTGCGGTTCCAAGACCAGATTTTTGAGGTCTCTCTAACAAAAGGATGTTACTGTAACTCTTCTGCAACTCTCGAACGGCGCTAGCCGTCCCGTCAGGGCTTGAATCGTCTATTACTAGTAGTCGCACGTCAAGCTTCAAATCTTCAATGTTTTTAATCAGTTTTTCGATGTTTGAAACTTCACAGTATGTTGGGAGTATCAGTCCGACTTCTGACTTTCCGTTTAGCTCCCCTTCCATTGTAAGGAAATCCGCCGTTCCGGTATGATTCATCTTTACCTTTCCTTTAGGACGAACTCAATTGTAAAGCTCTTAATATTAAACTTTTCATTACTGCAACACGAAAGTATCACCCTCTCAGGATTCTTCATCATGAGGAGGGGGCTTTCCTGCGGTAGTAGTTTAATGGGTGACGGATGCTTCTGCATAGATCATCCGGGTTCACGCAGACTCCATGAGTTTTCAATGTATCACATTTAGGAGTTGCATANCGTGTTCTGGAGCCCCTTTCACCGGCTATGTGTTCCACTTGGTAACGTGTTAGCCTCTCGTTGTAGTCAGACACGTTTTTGAAAAGGTCGATAACTGTCTCTGACGGCATCCCAATATTTACGAGGAAGGAAGTTAATGTGAACCTGCCGATGTGCGACAGATGTCGTCCCGAGGAGAAAGCCTTGTATAATGTTTGCACACAAGGAGGGAAAGCCGATTGCGTTATGGTTTTGGGGAACCCTTCTGTCTCAGTTTTGGCTGTGCGATCTCCGGCCAACTTTTTGAGCCTTTCTGCTGCTTCGTTTACTGTTTTCGGCGGTTTCGGCAAATCCTCTGTTTCGGTTCGTTTTTCAACGTATTTTCGGACCTCTTCAGCTAAGAGTCTGGCTGCTTCGTTCCCCATCAGGTAGACTTTGCCGTCGGCGAGAATGCGGTTGACAAGCTTCCATTTTCCTTCTCGAAGATGAGTTGTATTGCGCAGATAGTCAGCGAAGCCTAATTTGTACTCGTAGGGTGCTTTCGCATTGTCGTTGCGTTCCAATTGCCACCCGAAGTTCTCTGCGATTTTCATTAATTTCTCTTTGGGTTCAAGCTTCATGTCGTCGTATGCTTGTTTAGCCTCGGCTAGGGCGTACCGTTTCTGGATGAACGAGCTTTGGGTGGTCAGTGCGAGAATGATTGCTACGGTGAAGGAGAGGATTTCCACGTCTTCGTCGTGGCGCTGGTTCCTTGTGACACGAGTATACAGTATTGCTTCTTCGACTCTTTCTTCGGCACGTTTTAGGATTTCCTGGAGTTCAGGATTTTCCANGTCTTCAATTCTAAGGTCTGGCAGCCTCACGTATTTCGCTGCTTCTTTCAGAAAGGGGTACTTGGTGTAGTCGTTCTTTGCTAAANGTGAGAATGTGGTTCGCATCTTCGTTATGCTCGTCACTCATTCTCTATTCTGGGCGCGAGGTAAAATGTCAATCTGCCTTCTTTTGCCTGTTGAAAGTCCAGTTTTACGGGCATGTCAGATGAGAATTCAAGTGTGGCTATNTCGGAAGTTGACGAGGCTGTCTTTATGATCTCCGTAAGGTAGCTGAGGCTGAAGGTGGCTTTCTGATGTTCCTTGGCATCGAGTTCCAGCAGAGTGTCGCTCCCCTTCTGGAGAGTTATCGTCGCTCCCATCAAGTCGCCGGAAGCGTTGAAAACGACTTTTTCCGGGTCGGCCTCGATTCTCACATGGTCGCTCACGAGCTGNGCGTCCTCGATCGCTTGGCTCAGTCCTTCTGTTGTGGCNTTTATCTTTACGTTGAAGGTGATTTTGGGGGTTGGAACCTCTTCCTCGGAGGCTTCAAGGGTGGGCATAGTGAAATTGCGGTTGTATTTTCCAGCGATGGCTATTTGCAGTTTGCCGGTTTTTTCGTCGACTGACAGTTCGAGGGTTTCATCCTTCCCTGCTCTCTTGAGAAGCTTGAGAAGTTCGGTGACGTTTATGCACATTTTCGTGGGCTCCGTGCAGATGTATTCCTCGAAAACCGTCTTGGGCCATTCAAAATCGATCATAGCAACGCGTGAAGGATCCATCGCTCGCAGTTTTATGCCTTCGGGATCAAGTTTGAATGTGGCTTCATCCACAAGTATGGAGATCGATGTGATCAGATCTCTTAGCTGCTTGGCATCAGCGACTTTAAGTTTGAACATCGTCGTCACCTTTACGAGTGTGTCTAGTTGTTGATTAAGAGTTTATTTAGCTTTAGGTAAGTCGTTCAGAGTATC
>JGI26339J46600_10000172_pt1 | contig 22673 bp, 17 predicted proteins | sample BogFormECP12_OM1_FD_46600 | JGI IMG/M metagenome (IMG submission 46600) | reverse complement strand
GTCGGCGAGAACGCAGCGGGTTTTGGTGCCTCCGCCGTCGATTCCGAGATAGTAGGGCATCGCGCTAGTTCTAACACAGGTTCCGCTAATTAGTTCGGCGGCGGGTTCGGGCGCGGAACATGCTTGTACAATGCAGCGAACCGGAACTGGTGTCGTGCCCCGTAAACTCGCGATATAAGTTTAGATTGGCAGCTTGACTCTGAGCGGAGCCAAAAGGGAAAGACCTAGGCATTGGGGACGGCTTCAAATACATAGGCCCTTCGCTTCGCTCAGGATGACAGTTTGGATTCATGCCGCGAACCTGCGGTAGACGCGACTAGCCAACGGAGCCGCGGCGAGCCGCGTCTCTACTGGAAGGAATCGCTTGGGATTGAATCGGATCGACCTGCTGATCATTGCGGTGTACCTGGCGGGGATCACGCTGTTCGGGCTGCGGTTTCGCAAGCAGCAGCGGACGATGCGGGACTACTTTCTCGCCGACCGCAACATTCCTTGGTGGGCGATTTCGCTGTCGATTGTGGCGGCGGAGACGAGCACACTGACCATCATCAGCATTCCCGGCCTCGCCTACGATTCGAATCTTACTTTTCTGCAAGTGGTAATGGGGTATGTGGTCGGGCGCGTCATTATTAGCTTTGTGCTGCTGCCGCAGTATTTTCGCGGCGAGTTGTACACGGCTTATCAGTTGATTGAGCGGCGGTTCGGTCCGGAATTACGCACGGTGACGGCGGGCCTGTTCCTGTTGACGAGGGCGGCGGCGGAGGGAGTGCGCGTGTATGCCGTATCGATTGTGGTCTCGATTGCGCTGGGCACGGGCGAGGTCGCTTCGATTGCGATCATCACGCTGCTGACTTTGATCTATACGTTCGAGGGCGGACTGGCGGCGGTGATCTGGACCGATGTGGTGCAGACCTTTATTTATGTCGGCGGGACGCTGGTGGGGCTGGCGACGATTCTGCATCTGGTGCCGGGAGGATGGACGTCGGTGCAAGCGATTGCGGGCGGGCTGCACAAGTTTCAGATGTTCGATACTTCCGTCTTAACGCACTGGCCTTATTTTAATTTCGCGAAACCTTACACGCTGTGGGCGGGGATTATAGGCGGCGCGGTCTTCACGACGGCCAGCCACGGCACCGACCAACTCATCGTGCAGAGATTGCTGGCAGCGCGGAATCAACGGCAGTCGGCACTGGCGTTAGTGTCGAGTGGATTGGCGGTCTTCTTTCAGTTTGGGCTGTTTCTTTTTGTGGGCGTGCTGCTGTTTGCCTACTACCGGGTTCCATCGGCTGCGTTTGGACGAGCGGACAGGATCTATCCGACGTTCATCGTGAGCCGGATGCCGCATGGGATTGCGGGGCTGTTGATTGCGGCTATTCTGGCAGCGGCGATGTCGAACTTGAGTGCGGCGCTGAACTCGCTGGCGTCGAGTTCGATTATGGATTTTTATCTTCGCTTTCGTCCGACGGTGAGCGAAGCGGGACGGCTGCGGCTGGCGCGCTTAGCGACGCTCGGGTGGGCGCTGGTGCTGTTCGGGCTGGCGGTGCTGGCGCTGCATCGGGTGGGGCGCGTGGTGGAAGTCGGGCTGCAAATCGCGTCGGTCGCTTATGGGGCGTTGCTCGGAGTATTTCTGCTGGGGGTGCTGACCAAGCGCGCGACTCAGAGCGGAGCGATGGTCGGCATGATCGCGGGATTTGCGATCGAGCTTTACTTGTGGCTGGGTTCCGCTGTGCCGTGGACGTGGTGGGTGGTCATTGGGACGTCGGTGACGTTTGGAATTGGTTACGTGGTCAGCTTGGCTCTTTTACCCTCGCCAGAACCTTGAACCACAGAGGACACAGGGGACCACAGGGGTGGACAGTGCGATGCCTGGCCCTTTCGGCGAACTCCGCGAGCTTTCCGGGTAGAATCTTGCCACCAGCGAATCCAAAATGAACGCAACACACGGAGCCAAACCCGAACTGGCGCGCGACCTTGGGTTGTCGCATGCTGGCGCAGTTGTGGTTGGGACGATCATCGGGAGTGGGATTTTTCTTGTCCCATCCGAGATGATGCAGGCGGTGGGGTCGGCGCGAGTTGTGTATCTCGCCTGGGTGGCTGGGGGACTGCTCTCTTTTTTCGGCGCGCTTACCTATGCCGAACTGGGCGCTATGAAGCCGCAGGCCGGCGGCGAGTATGTGTATGTGCGCGACGCCTACGGGCCGCTGGCCGGATTTCTCTATTCATGGACCTGGTTTCTGATCGCCAAGCCGGCTTCGATTGCGACCGTAACTACTGGCCTGGTGCGAATCCTGGAAACATTTCCAGTCTTCTCTTTTTTCTCGCATGCCTGTATCTCGTATCCATTCACGGTCAGCTACGGGCAACTGGCGGCGATCGGAGCCACGGTGCTGGTTTCATGGCTGAACTACATTGGGGTTCGTCGGGCGGGAGAATTTCAGTTTTTGTTCACGCTGCTGAAGGTTGCAATCATCCTCGGAATTGTGGCGGTGGGCTTCTCCTACAGCGGAGGAACGTGGGCNAATTTCACGACCGAGTTCACGGGAGCGAAAGGCGGCGTGGCTGGATTNTTCGCAGCNCTGGTGGCTGCGCTTTGGGCTTACGACGGCTGGAACGATCTGAACATGGTGGCGGGCGAGATACGGAATCCGCAGCGCAACATTCCGCTGTCGCTGATTTGGGGCGTGGCGACGGTGGGCGCGCTCTACATCCTGGTAAACGCGGCGGTGCAGTATGTGCTGCCGGCGGCGGCGGTGGCAGGCTCGGAGCGTCCTGCGTCGGACGCGGTGGCGCTGGTGCTGGGGCACGCGGGCGCCAGCCTGGTGTCGGCGGGCATGGCGCTTTCGATGCTGGTGACTTTGAACGGCACCATCATGAGCGGAGCGCGCGTGCCGTTTGCGATGGCGCGCGATGGATATTTCTTCAAGGCGATTGCGGAGGTTCATCCGCGCTTCCGCACGCCGTCGGTGGCGATTGTGGCGCAGTGCGGGCTGGCCATCGTTCTGCTGCTGCTGGGAGGCAGTTTCCGGCAATTCTTCTCGCTGGCGATTTTCGCGGAGTGGATGTTCTACATGATCGCGGGCAGCACGCTGTTCGTTTTCCGTCGCCGGGAGCCGCACGCCGAGCGGCCTTATCGCGTATGGGGATATCCGGTGGTTCCGGCGTTGTTTGTGCTGGTTTCCGCGGCGCTTCTCTACTACACCTTCACCGACAATCTGAAAAGTTCGGCGGGCGGATGCCTGGCGATTCTGGCGGGCGTTCCGGTGTTCTACTTTTTTGCGCGGCGCCGGGAGGCGGCACCTAGGTAATTGCCATCAGGCTGAATATCTTAGAGGTGGTTACCAAAGGACACGCGCAAGCGACACGTTTACCCCCTGCCAGATCTCCCATAAGGTGAAGACTCCAACCCCGAGCGCTCTCCCCAGCTTCGGGCCCCCTTTGGGAGTCTATGGATGCCTACGTACGATCGCGGTTTTCAACTCGGCCTGTTGCCTGAGAACAAGTGGAACTGGCGGACCTTTGCAGCGAGCTACGGAATTCTCACGGGTCTGATTCTGCTTCTGATCGTGGTCGGGATCATGGCGACCGATACGCTGCTCCCGAGCGTAAATTATCACGTAACGGAGCTGATACCGCGGCCCTCGCTGCGACCAGAGCCGCTGCCCAAGCCGAAGCCGCTGCCGGTGCATGCGAAGCTGCTGCCGCCGGAACCAGTGTTCCAAACGCCGAAACTGATCGTGCCGCACGAGATCCGCGCGCCCAAGCCGGCGCCCCAGGAAATTGAGCCGCCCAAGGTGGCAATGAATAACTTCGCGCCGGCGGTGTTGAAGCAGACGAGCGGGGCGCGTCCGGTGCTGATTCATACCGGCGAGTTCCAGGGCAGTTCGGCGGTGCCGACGGTGAACGCTCCGATTGAGAAGGTGCAGACGGGCGGGTTCGGCGATCCAAATGGGCTGAAGCCGAGTGCCAACAGCAAGCCGAACGGCAAGCTGATCGCTTCCACGGCGGGTTCGTTCGATATGCCGGTGGGACCGGGACAAGGCAACGGGTCCGGTGGCGCAAAAGGGATTAAAGGAACGGTTGCGAGCGCCGATTTTGGCAACGGAGTGGCAACCGGGGGGCAAGGCGACGGGCGCAGGAGCGGTCGCGGGGTGCAGACCTCGGGCTTTGGCTCGCAGGAGGTCGCGCAGAACACGCCGCATATTCAGCGCGTGGATAGCGGGCCGGCGGCCACGCCGGTTGAGATCACGTACAAGCCGAACCCGGTTTATTCGGACGAAGCAAGAGCTCTGAAACTGGAAGGCGAAGTCCTGCTGGAAGTGGCGTTCGCGGCAAACGGGCAGTTACACATAAATCGCGTGGTGCGTGGTCTGGGCCATGGACTGGATGAGGCCGCCGTAGCCGCCGCCAACAAAATGCGGTTCAAGCCGGCGATGCGAAACGGGCAGGCGATGGATTCGACAGCAATTGTGCACGTGGTATTTCAACTGGCATATTGACCACTTTGGAGATAAGAGTCATGCGGAAAGTTATGAGCAATATGAACTGGATGATTTTGGCGCTGCTGGCGGTGTCCTTGACGGCAGTGGCCCAGCAGCCGGCGTCCGCGCCGCAGAACCCACAACCGGTTGCGGCGACGCAGCCGGGACAGACGGCCGGGCAGCCGAGTCCAGCTCAGTCAGGTCAGGCTGCGTCAAATCTGGCGCCGCCGACCACGATGGATCAGGTTGTAGATCGCGTGATCATGCGCGAGAAGGATCTGATTAAGTTCCTGTCGCCGCGCACTCCAATCGTGGAAACCTATCTGCAGAACCTGCAGCAGGATCCGCAGCTGGGGCCGATTCCGCAGGACGATCATTACTTTCTGGGACGCATGGATTTGAGCGAATCCATCGACCGGAGCGACTACCTTGAAGGCAAAGGCAAGGACAAAGACGAAGGCATGGAGAAGCATCTTCTGGGCGGGCTCACGAAGAAGTTCAAGTTCCAGTACCAGCCGCTGGGCTTTTCGTGGATGATCTTCGCCGACCGCAACGACTTTGACCGGCAACACTACGATTTCCACTACGCGCGGCGCGAGTTCCTGGGGGACGTGCGCTGCCTGGTGTTCGATCTGACGCCGCGAAAAGACGCTGGACGCGGGCGCTTTCTCGGCCGTATCTGGGTTGAGGATCAGGACTTCAGTATTGTGAGGCTGAACGGCACTTATGCGCGTCCTTCGCGTAATAACTACTACTTCCACATGGACAGCTGGCGGTTGAATTTGGTCCCGGGTTACTGGGTGCCGGCTTACATCTACAGCGAGGAAGGCGACTTCACGGCGGGAGCGAAGAACAAGATCGCGTTCAAAGCGCAGACTCGCATGTGGGGATATAACCTGAAGGTGGGAACGGCGAACGACGAACTTACTAACATCCGGGTGGACAGCGTAAAGGACGATACGCCGACCGCACAGGATGCTACTCCGCTGGCCGCCGAGCGCGAATGGCAACAGCAGGCGGAAGACAATGTGGTCGAACGGCTGGAACGCGCCGGGCTACTGGCGCCGGAAGGCGACGTGGACAAGATTCTGCAAACCGTAGTGAACAACATCGAGATCACCAATAACATCGAACTGCCGCGGCCAGTCCGGACGCGGGTGCTGACGACTTCTCCGCTGGAGACCTTCAGCGTCGGCAATACAATCGTGGTGAGCCGCGGGATGATCGACGTGCTTCCTGACGAAGGCAGCCTGGCCATGGTGCTCTCGCACGAACTGGCGCACATTGTTCTGGGACATAACCTGGGCAGCCAGTACGCGTTCAATGACCGCATGTTGTTTTCTGACGAGGGGACTTATCAGAACCTCGGGTTCAAACACATTCCCGAAGAGGAAGCAGCCGCCGACAAGAAAGCCATCGAGATGCTCAAGGCTTCGCCGTATGCACAGAAGCTGGAAACGGCCGGGCTTTTCATCAAGGCTCTCCAGCAGCGCGCTCCAAGTTTGAGCGCTCTGCTGCAAGCACACCTCGGCAACAACATTACTGAGAACGGAACGGTGACGCGCATGGCGCAGCTGGCCACGTCGGCTCCGGCGCTCGATTGGAACAAGCTGGACCAGATCGCCGCGTTGCCTCTGGGTGGACGGGTCAAGCTGAACCCGTGGGATGACAAAGTGGAGATCGTGAAGGCGCAGCCGGTCGCNATCACTTCGGCGCGCGACAAGATGCCGTTCGANGTGACGCCGTTCTACCCGCGGCTTTCGCGGTACAGCACGGCGAGCACGCCTGCGGCTACCACCGCGGCAGGGCCGACGACGACGGCAACCGCCGCCCACGCCAGCTCCTCTCCGACGAACTAAGTCGGCTCTCAAGTTGATAGAAGCGCAGGCCGGGACCGGAAGAAAATCCGGGCTCCCGGCCTGTGTCTATTGGGGAGGACAAAGTCAGTTGCTGTTTAGCAGCCTGCGGAAAAAGTTGATTTTCGAAGCCCAGCCCCTAAAGGGGCATTTGACTTCCGAGAACTTGCGGTATCGCTAAAGCGATACCCTGATACGAGACCAGAGTTATTCCGGAGCCGGTTAGGCGCCAAAGCGGGCTAGAAGTGTTTTCTGAGGTCGCCGAAGCGATCTACCACCAGCAGCCGCTGTGATGGTGGGGCGGTCGCGACTTCCTCGTGTTCGAGAATCCAGGTGTTGCCGTGGGGGATGAAGACGGCGTGCAGACCTGCGGCGAGGGCGGGGTTGATGTCAGACTTCGGGCTGTTGCCGACCATCCAGGTGGTGTCCGCCGGAAGGGCGTACTTGGAGATGGCGGAACGGTAAGTCGATTCGTCCTTCTCGGCTACGATCTCGACGGCGGAAAAATATTCCTTCAATCCCGATCGCTCGACCTTTCCGGATTGCTCGGCGGGGTTTCCTTTGGTCATCATGATGAGGTGGTGGCGCTCGCCGAGATACTGAAGGGTCTCGGGCACGCCGGGGAGAACTTCGATGGGATGATCGGCGATCTGGTGGGCAAAGCTGCGAATGCGTTCGTGCAACTCGGGCATGACCGGATCGACGGAAAGCTTCTCAAAGGTTTCAACCAGCGAATGCGCGAAGCTGTGCAGGCCGTAGCCGTGCTTGACGATGGAATCCCGCTCGACGTCGTTCAGCACCAGGCGGACCATCTCGGGCGAGTATTCGCGGTGGTTGAGGAACGAAATGAACTTCGCAATCGCCCGTTCGAAATAGATGTTGTTTTCCCAGAGCGTGTCATCGGCATCGATGAGCAGAGTCTGGGCGCCATTCTCCCCACGCATGTAGTCATGATAACGGCTCCGGAGCGGATTCGCGGCTTTGATAGACTTGTGTCCGTATGAAGAACGGTCAGATCGAGAACTGGGGCATTAAGAACTGTAATTATTTCTTAACGCAGTATGGGCCTGTTTTATTTTTCATTCTGCTGATGTCAAGTTTCGGCGCGGCACAGCAGAAGAAAACCTGGGTGATGACGGGTTCGGCGGCGAAGGGGGGTGCCCCGGCGAATTTGAAGGTCGCGCCTGACCTGGAGCGCCGCGTTGCCAGATTTCGGCGCGTCCAAATGCCGTTCCGGACGGCGGGTCTCAGTGCTCGCGAGCAGCAACTGGTTCGCATACTGGTGGAGGCGTGCGGCTACCTGGAAAGTATCTACTGGCGGCAGAGCGATCCCGAGGGCCTGATGCTGTACCAGTCGCTGGCCTCGAGCCGGAACCGGCGCGATATGCAATTGCGACGCTATTTGTGGATTAACGCCTCGCGCTTCGGCCTGATTGACCAGAATGAGCCGTTTGTCGGGACGGCGGCTATGCCGCCGGGGCGAGGGTTCTATCCTGCGAACCTGACGCGCGGTCAGGTGGAGCAATACGTCAAGGAGCATCCGGAGCAGAGGGCGCCGATCTACGATCAATTCACGATCGTGCGGTGGCATCAGGGAAAACTGGAGGCCGTTCCCTACCGGATTGCGTTCCGCGCTTTTCTGGAGCCGGCGGCCAAAGCTCTGCGGGCCGCGGCCAAGCTCAGTGATGATGCTGCTTTCGCGAAGTTCCTTCGGCTGCGGGCCGACGCGCTGCTCAGCGACGATTACTTTGCGAGCGACCTGGCATGGCTGGAGTTGAAGAATCCGAAATTCGACGTCATCTTTGCGCCCTATGAAACTTATCTGGACGGTTTGCTGGGCGTGAAAGGTTCGTACGGCGCGGCGGTGATGGTGCGCAACGAGCGCGAGAGTAAGAAGCTGGAGCTGTTCCAAAAGTACGTGCCGCAAATTCAGGACGCGCTGCCGCTCGCAGCGGAAGATCGGCCGTCGAAACATGGCCTGGAGACGCCGATGGAAGTGATGGACGCTCCGTTTCGAACGGGAGACCTGACGCACGGGTACCAGGCGGTGGCTGACAATCTGCCGAACGATCCGCGGGTGCATGAGCAAAAGGGCAGCAAGAAACTTTTTTTCAAGAACTTCATGGACGCGCAGGTGAACTACGTCATCTTGCCGGTCGCCCGCAAGCTGATGGAGCCGGAGCAGGCGGCGAAAGTCTCGGGCGAAAGTTATCTGCTGACCACGATCATGCACGAGATCTGTCACGGACTTGGTCCAGCGTTTGCGCGAACGGCAGCGGGCAAAGTGGATATCCGGGAAGCAATCGGTGCTGGCTTCAGCGGCCTGGAAGAAGCGAAAGCCGATGTGACCGGGATGTTCGCTTTGAAATGGCTGGTGGATCACAACGCGCTTCCGAAAGAAAAGCTGGAGGAATATTACGCATCGTATGTGGGCGGACTGTTTCGCACGGTGCGCTTCGGGACAGCCGAGGCGCACGGTCAAGCGGAGATGATGGAATTTAACTATCTCTCGGAGCGCGGCGCGATTATTCGAAACGCCAGCGGCAGGTACGCGATTGACTACGAGAAAATTCCCGGCGCGGTAGCCGATTTAGCGAAAGAGTTGCTTGAAATTGAGGCGACCGGAGACCGCTCGCGTGCGGAAAACTGGTTCAAGAAGTACGACACGATGCCGGATGAGTTGAAGGCGTCGCTGAAGGCGGCCTCGGACGTTCCGGTGGATATTGATCCGGTGTTTTCGTTTCCGGAGAGGGTGAGGTAGCGGGCTGCGAGCTACGAGCCTCGGGCTACGAGCGAGCAACTGCAGATCCCTCGCTTCGCTCGGGATGACAATTCCTGAGAACTCTTAGTGGAACCCTAGACGGCGAGTACTTGCCCGCTCGAAGCTCGCAGCTCGTAGCTCGAAGCCTTCCCTTACACCCACTCCACGCGCGGCGTCTGCGGAATGATGCCGGCCTTGTGCCCCATGTCGAGCAGGCGGCGCACGGCTTCGCGGCCGTCGTCGCCGTAGTCGAGGGTGCGCTCGTTGACGTACATGCCTACGAACTTATCGGCGAGCTGGGCATCGAGATCGCGGGCGAATTGCATGGCGTAGGCTAGCGCTTCTTCGCGATGATCGATGGCGTACTGAATGCTCTCGCGCAGCGCCTGGGTGACGCTGGCCATCGTTTCGGGACCGAGCGAGCGCCGNATGGCGTTTCCACCGAGCGGCAGCGGCAGGCCGGTCACCTTGTGCCACCACCTGCCGAGATCGACGACGCGGTGCAGCCCGGACTTGTCGTAGGTAAGCTGGCCTTCGTGGATGATGAGGCCGGCTTCGTGTTTGCCTTCGAGAATTTGCGGGATGATTTGATCGAAGGGAACGACTTCCACCTGAATGCCGGGCGCGAACAGTTCGAGCGCCAGATAGGCGGTGGTGAGCTTGCCGGGCACCGCGATTTTCCTGCGCTTGATTTCGTCTTGCGTGAAGGGGCGTGCGGAGACGAGCATGGGACCATAACCGTCACCCACGCTGCCGCCGCACGACATCAGCGCATAGTCTTCCTGAATGTAGGGAAAGGCGTGGAATGAAATCGCGGTTACGTCGTAGACGCCTTCTTGCGCCTGGCGGTTCAGCGTCTCGATGTCGCAGAGGGTGTGCCTGAACTTCAGTCCCGGCACGCGAACTTTGTTCGTGGCCAGACCGTAAAACATGAAGGCGTCGTCGGAGTCCGGGCTGTGGGCCACNGAGATTTCGCGAACGGGAGAAGATACTGTACTCATAAGATTCTGTAATCCTGTTCTATCAACCTTACAACTGGTCCCAGACCCTTAGGGGCTAAAGCCCGCATTTTTCCAAGCTTGAGCGGCACGGCTGAAGCCGTGCCCTTCCCAAAACCTACGCGGAATAAAAACACTTCACCCTTGCGAAGCAAGCTGTTGGTGCCAGCGAGTGGCGACGGCGGCGGCCATGAGCACCTTGATGACTTCCGCAAAAACGAACCAGTAGAGGCCCAGCTTGACCGCCAGAGGAACGGAGTGCGTGAGCACGGCAAGCCAGCTGATTCCGCCAGCGAAGAGCACCAGTTCCGCAGCCAGGGCCGACAGCGCGGCCCAACCGAAACAGCGCGCCGTGTGCTTCGAGTTGCGCTCAAAGATCCAGCCCGCGACGAAAGCCACGAGCGGATAGGCCATGAGGAATCCGCCGGTCGGGCCGAGTATCTGGGCAATTCCTCCGCCCAGAATCGAGGGGCTGAATACGGGTAGTCCGAACGCGCCCTCGACGAGGTAAAGCGAGAGCGCGGCGAAACCGCGACGCGAGCCGAGGAGCAAGCCCACGGCAAGAACTCCGAAGTTTTGCAGCGTCAGCGGAACCGGCGTGAAGGGCAGCGGCACGGTAACACGCGCGCACAAGGCGACAAAGAGGCTGGCGGCGATCACGATGGCCGCCTGCTTCGCCCATTCCCTTCCCCAATCCTCTACCCAATCCTTTCCCCGAGCCATGGACCGGGTCTGCTGGTCGAAAACATGGGCCGCTACTTTCGACATAACTTTCCTTTCTTCACGGCGGATGCCGTGGCGTATCAGGCCTCAGGCGGCGAGTGGTCGAGGCCGTCGGGTTCCGCTCTGTGGGCCGCCGAGCGCTTCATTTGCCGCCAGACCCGCATATAGAGCGCAAGCGCAACCGACACGACCACCGCAGTACTGACTCCCAGTATGAGGAACCACCAGAGCATCCGCACAACGCTTTTAGGATAGCAGATGGGCGGCGGTGAAAACGTGCACAGCCTGAAGAAGAGCGATCAGTTGCGGTCAGCCCTTCTTCGNCGGCTTGGCCAACGCTTTGCGCCGATTCTCAACATTCTGCGAGACGCGTTCCAGACGCTTGCGGGCCAGCTTCGACCCGGTGGCAACCTTCTCAATATTCGCAAACGCCTCGGGGTTGTTCATCTTTTCCCGGAGTTCCTTCAAGAAGGGATGAATCTTGGCGAAAATGAAAAACATTTCGCCGCAAATGCCGGGCTGAAGGAAGAGTTCTTCGTTGACGGCGCCGTGCAATACCAGCGATGCGGCCATATCCCAGTAGCCGCCGACCTGGCGCATCCAGGCATTTTCCTGACTGGGGAATGCGTTAGCGACTTTCAGGACGTCGGCGGCGCTTTGCGGCCAGAATTCCGCCGTAAACCAGTTTCTTGCCTTGCGCATCTCCGCTTCGCGGCGGAGGTCGTAGAGTTGTAGAACCACCTGTGCATCGTGCGGAGTCGCTTTGTTTGCCATATTTTCGCCTCGTGTTTTGGATTGTTAGTATCCCATCGCGGAAGTCAGATCAGGGCTCAAACGCGTGGGCAGTGAGCGCGTGAGAACTGGGCCGTACCTCCGGGACTTGAATCATTCTTTCCACTTTTCCCAGCGCTGAAGCCCTCCACCCCATCACGCCAAAACCGGGCGTGCTGGGGACCCCGGCGCTGGGTTAAGCTAGGCCGCCCCTCCGGGGCTGGATCTCGGTACTCTGCAGAACGTTCTACACAGGCTGTAACGAGCCGGCTTCACCTTCCACCGCGCGCTCGTAATCGCATTCTTTATTCGGGCACGCGATTACCAATCCGTCTTTGCGGATTCGTTCCACCAGGTACTCGTGTCCGCAATCCGGACACTTCTCGGGGATGGGCTTCGCCGCGGAGGTGAACTTGCACTTCGGATAGTTTCCGCAGCCATAAAAAGTGTTGCCCTTGCGCGCGCGTTTTTCGACGAGTTCGCCTTCTTTGCACTCGGGGCACTTCACGCCGATGAAGTTCTGCTTCACATATTTGCATTCGGGATATCCGCTGCACGAAGTGAACTCGCCGAATCGGCCATGCCGTAGGATCATGTTGCGTTTGCACAGTGGGCAGGTTTCATCGAGCGGGATGTCGGGCACTTTCTTGCCCTGATCGAGCCGCCGCGTCGTCTTGCAATCGGGATAGCCGGTGCAGGCCATGAACTGGCCGAAGCGCCCGCGCTTCAGGACCATGACGCGGCCACAGTTTTCGCAGTATTCCTCCTGCGCAGTCTCCTGCAAGTCGGCCGAGTCGAGGTCGGGCAGATTGATGGGATTTTCCTTGGTGAACTTGCAGGTGTCCGGGTTTTCCTTGTCGTAGGTGCTGCAAGCATAGAACGAGCCGTGCTTGCCCCACTTGATGACCAGCGGCGCGCCGCAGAGTTCACATTTTTCGTCGGTGGCTTTCTCCATACGCTTGATGTTTTCCATGTGCTTCTCGGCGTATCGGAGATCCTTGGCGAACTTCTGATAAAACTCGGTGAGCGCGTCGTGCCCCGTCTGCTTGCCTTCTTCAATCTCGTCGAGCTCTTCTTCCAGGCGCGCGGTGTATTGGAAGTCGAAAATATCCTTGAAGTTCTCGACCAGCAGATCGGTGACGACCAGGCCGATTTCGGTGGGCACGAACTTGCCGCCGATTTTCTGCGCGTACTGCCGCTCCTGGATGGTGCTGAGGATGGTGGCGTAGGTGGAAGGCCGGCCAATGCCGCGCTCCTCAAGTTCCTTCACCAGAGAAGCTTCGTTGAAGCGCGGAGGCGGCTCGGTGAAATGCTGCTCGGGGAGGAGAGACTTCAGCGTCAGCTTCTGCCCGGCCTCGAGCGGCGGGAGCTTGTGCTTCAGTTCCTCATCTTCCTCGTCCTTGCTGTCCTTGGATTCTTCATAGACCTTGAGGAAGCCATCGAACTTCGGCACTGAGCCGGTGACGCGAAACTGGAAGACCTCGTTACCAGACTTGGCATCGATGTCGACGGTCGTCTGATCGAATACGGCGGGGTTCATCTGGGAGGCGACGAAGCGCTGCCAGATCAGCTTGTAAACTTTGAATTCGTCTTCCTGCAGATATTTCTTAACCTGGTCGGGATGGCGCGCGGCCGAAGTCGGGCGAATGGCCTCGTGCGCCGCTTGCGCTTCTTTCTTCTCCTTATATGTATTGGGCGAATCGGGCAAATAGTTGGCGCCGTATTCGCTGGTGATGTACTCGCGAACCTCGGCGATCGCCTCGGCCGAAACGCGGGTGGAATCGGTTCTCATGTAAGTGATCAACCCGACCAGCCCCTCGTCGCCGAGTTCGACACCTTCATAAAGGCGCTGCGCGATCATCATCGTGCGCTTCACGCTGAAGCGCAGCTTGCGGGAGGAATCCTGTTGCAGCTTGCTGGTAGTGAACGGCGGAGTGGCATTGCGCCGCCGTTCCTTCTTTTCCGCTGAGCGGACAAGCCAATCGGCGTTTTCGAGCGCCAGGCGGATTTTTTCCGCTTCCTCGCCGTTCGTGATCTCGATTTTCCCTTCGCCCTTGCCCAGGAAGCGGGCGTCGAATGTCGGAGGCTTATTGGCGGCGAGATGGGCGTCGATCGTCCAGTATTCTTTTTTCTCGAAGGCTTTGATTTCGCGTTCGCGATCGACGATCAAGCGGAGCGCGACAGTCTGCACGCGTCCGGCGGAAAGGCCGCGGCGGACTTTGTCCCATAAAAGAGGAGAGACCTGGTAGCCTACGAGGCGATCGAGCACACGGCGGGTCTGCTGCGCGTCCACCAGATTGCGATCGATGTCGCGGGGATGCTCGAAAGCGGCCTTGACGGCCCGTTGCGTGATTTCGTTGAAGGTGACGCGGCGGATGCGCGCGCCATCGCCGTTCTGTTCCCCCTTCGCCTTGGCGTCGCCTTTTGTCTTGCCTTTTACCTTGCCTTTTACCTTAGTCTTCTTCTTTTTCTTGCCGGACGCGTCGCCGAGTTCGTCGGCGAGATGGGCGGCGATGGCTTCGCCTTCGCGATCCGGGTCAGGGGCAAGGTAGATGGTGTCAGCCGAGAGGGCCAGCTTCTTCAGCTTGGCGAGAATCTTTTCTTTTCCGGGGATGACGACGTATTCGGTTTCGAAATCGTTTTCGACGTCGACGCCCAGACTGCTTTTGGGCAGGTCTTTCACGTGGCCGAAAGAAGCATCGACCGTGAATCCCTTGCCCAGATACTTCTGGATAGTTTTCGCCTTAGCCGGCGATTCGACAATGACTAGACCTTTGGACAATGGTTCCTCAGTATGGCGGCAATGGAATTGAAGCTAGCACGAATTGCGGTCAGCTGTCAGCTATCAGCTCTCAGCTATCAGTTAAAGACCTGTACTTTTTGCATCAGAGACGACAGCATCTTTTTCACCTCTTCCACCTGCGCTGTAAGGCGCTCGTACTCTGGCTTGTGCAAATAGTCCAAATCATGAGCTAGCAAAAATTGGTATTCAAGTTCGCTTGCCGACCCCATCGCAATCTGCAGAAAGCGAGCCCTTTCCGCATCGCCCTTTCGACAACAACCCTCCGCGATATTCATTCCTATCGAGGCGGACGATCGTCTCATCTGACTTGTCAGGCCGAACACTTCATCCCGAGGAAAGGCTTTGCTACAGGCGTAAACATCCAGAGTCAACCGATGTGACTTTTCCCAGACTTTTAGATTTCGAAAGCTCTGCATGCGTCCCTCCGGTTTCACTGACAGCTGATAGCTGAGAGCTGACAGCTAAAAGCTCTTCACAAAATTCTTCCCTGGCAACTGCCGTATTTTCCCATTCAGCTCCAGTTCGAACAGAGCGGCGAAGATTTCGGAGGACGACATTTCGTTTTCCAGCAATTCGACCAGCTGATCGATATGCGTGGATTCATCGGCCTGGAGCAACTTGAGGATCTTTTTTTCGTGGGGCGAGCTGACCCCGTCCGGGAATAGAGATGCGGTTTCGGGCTCAGGGGATTCATTCTGCATGGAACTGAGCGCCGCCTGCACTTCCGCCGGAAGCTCTTCCCATACGTCTTCCCAAGTAGCGACGAGCTTCGCTCCCTGCTTGATCAGCGTGTTCGGGCCCCAGGAATTCCGGTTGGTCACGTTGCCCGGGACGGCGTAAACGTCGCGGTTTTGTTCGAGAGCGCAACGCGAAGTAATGCGGGTGCCGCTGTATTCCGCGGCCTCGACCACCAGCACGCCGGCCGACATGCCGCTGATGATCCGATTGCGAATGGGGAAATTTTGCGGTGTGGGAGAGGTTCCGACCGGGAACTCGGTGATCAGCGCGCCACCCAGGGCCACGATTTGTTCGGCGAGTCGCGTGTTTTCCCTGGGGTACATCACGTCAATTCCGGTGCCGAGGACGGCGACGGTTTTTCCCTTGGCAGCGATGGCGCCGCGATGCGACGCGGTATCGACGCCGCGCGCTAATCCACTGATGATCACCAGGCCGCGAGCGGCTAGGTCGGTGGAGAGGCGTTCCGCCATGCCGCTGCCGTAGGGCGTCGGATGACGCGTTCCCACCATCGCGATGCCGGGTTGCGCCAGCACCTCGACGCTTCCTTTCACGAACAAGACTACGGGCGGATCGTAGATTTCTTTCAACCGTGAGGGGTATTCGGGATCGCCGAGTGAAATGATTCTGGCGCCCGCCTCGGCCGCCTTGACGCATTCCTGCTGCGCGAGTTCGAGCGACTTGCCCGTGGCCAGCGATTGCGCGGAAACGGCGCGCATCCCCGTCGCTTCGAGTTCGGTCAGGCTGGCATGGAAGACGCGCTCGGCGGTGCCAAAGCGCTCGATGAGTTTTCTGATGCGTGTGGGGCCGAGTCCCGGAGTCAGGGCCAACGCAAGCCAGTAAATGCCCTGAAAAGAAGCGGGGCTGGAGGTAGCAACGGCGACATTGGACATATGGCGTGACCCTAGCCCCCGGCGGAAAACGCTGTCAAGGATGGCGCGCACACCACTTTTGGTAGAATTCGTAACTTGATGAGCCGGTTAAAGATTTCGGCCATTTCCTACCTGAACACGGCGCCTCTCCTGTGGGATTTTGAGCACGGCCAGACAGGCACGGGCCGAGTTCCGGACAGTGATTTTGATATTTCCTACACCATCCCTTCGGCCTGCGCCGAGGCTCTCGGTGCGGGATCGGCGGATATTGGCATCATTCCGGCGGCGGCTTATGCCACGGTCCCGGATCTCGTCATCATTCCCGACGTAGCGATTGCGGCACGACGCGCGGTGCGGTCGATCCTGCTGGTGAGCAGAACCCCCGTTGAGAAGTGGTCAAAGCAGGTGCGCACCGTGGCGCTCGATACTTCTTCGATGACCTCGGTTGCCCTGGCCAAGATTCTGTTTGCCAGATGGCTCGGTGGAGCGCGGGATTATAAGCCGATGGCTCCGGTTCTTGAGGCGATGCTCGGCGCTTGTGACGCAGCTTTGCTCATCGGAGACCCGGCACTGCAAGTTGACCGCACGCGCTACTTCACGCTCGACCTGGCGGAGGAGTGGGTGGCGCGCACGGGAAAGTCATTCGTCTTCGCCTTCTGGGCGATTCGCAAGCAGGCGCTTGCCGGACGAAATGGAGCGGTGATCGCCGAGGTCTTCAAGAAGTCGCGGGATCATGGGGTGTCGCCGAAAAAACTAGAAGCCATCGCACAGGAGTGGGCGCCGCGCCTCGGTATTACCGTCGAAGCCGTGCGAGTTTACCTGACACAAAACATCCATTACTACCTCGACCCTCCGTGTCTGGAGGGGCTTGAGCTTTACTACCGGCTGGCCGCGGAAGTTGGAGCGCTTCCGTCTGCGCCGGAACTTCGTTTTGTCTAGAACTCATCGTTTTCCGCGTCATGTCGTCTTTGGGTTGAGTCGAGCCTCGATCTTTTCCAGCAATGCAGCACCGGCTTCACCGGCATGGCTGGTAGAAAACTCGCTGCCCAGTTCGATGACCGGGAGTCTGGTGCATGCGTCCTGGTAGGCTTGCGGCTTGGCCGGGGAAGCGGTCATGTCGGGTCCTACCAGCAGGAGATCAAAACGCGTGACGCGCATCAGGATCATAGCGTCGCCCAGGCGGCTGCTGCTCTGGACATCGTATCCGGCGCCGCGCAGCATTTCGCGCAAGTAGGCGAGCACATCGGCATCGGAGTCCAGGCACAAAACGCTGTGGCCAGTGGAGACAGGCGTCTCGGCGCGGGCTCCGGGGCGGTAAAAAGCGACGACCGCCTTTTCCTCCGATTCGTGCGTTTCGAACACGGTCGTCAGGCGCGTCGTCTCCAGAACCTTGCGNACATNTTCCGGCACGTTGCAGAGCTTCAGTTCTCCNTGCGCCTGGCGAGCGCTGGTCAGGGCGCGGACCATCGTACCGAGGCCGCTGCTATCGATGAATCCAACCTCGCCCAGGTGCAGAACGATGGAGCGGCGGTCGCGCAACAGCCAGGCAACGTGCGCGCGCAGAGAATCGCTCTCGCTACCGGCAACAATCCGTCCGTTACAGCGCACGATGGTGACGCGTCCAACCTCGCGAGTGTCAAGGGACAGGTTCAATGGGCCTCCGATGCAGCTGGGATCGAGCCTGCGAAATCGCCACATTATATGCTGAGGGGCGCAAACTCGCCTCCACCGCCTCTCACCAGCTAAAATAGCCATTACCGTGGGGTGAAGAGGATGTCCCTGACCAAGCAGCAGGCTCTGGAGATGTTTCGGTCCGACGATCTGATCGGGATTGGCATGGAGGCGGACGCGGTGCGCCGCAAGCTGCATCCCGAAGGCACCGTGACTTACATCATCGACCGCAACATCAATTACACCAACTTCTGCACGGAATATTGCACGTTCTGCGCGTTTTATCGTCCGCTGAAGGGGCCGGCGGCCGCGGAAGGCTACATTCTTGACTTCGACACCATCTACGAGAAAATCCGCGAGACCGTGGAACTCGGCGGCACCGGCGTGCTGATGCAGGGAGGCTTGCATCCCGACCTCAAAATCGACTGGCACGAAAAGATGCTTAGCGGCATCAAGGAGCGCTTCCCAAAAGTTCACCTGCACTGTTACTCCGCTTCGGAAATCCTCGCGATTGCCGAGTACAGCAATCTCAGCGTGCGCGAAACGATTCTGCGGCTGCGCGACGCAGGGCTCGATTCGATTCCGGGCGGCGGCGCGGAGATTCTTGACGATGAAGTCCGCTACAAAATCGCACGGCTGAAATGCCTGACCGCGGATTGGTTGGAAGTGCATCGCACCGCGCACCAGCTCGGCATGCGCACCACCGCGACCATGATGTTTGGCGTCGGCGAGTCGATCGAACACCGCATCAACCACTTGCAGTGTCTTTACGATTTACAGCAGGAGACGGGCGGGTTTACCGCGTTCATCCCGTGGAGCTTCCAGCCCGCCAACACCGCGCTCGGCGGGCGCCACTGGGATGAGGCCACGGCGGTTGAGTATCTGAAGGTGCTGGCGATTTCGCGGCTCTATCTTTCGAATTTTCTGAACGTGCAGTCCAGCTGGGTGACGCAGGGATTGAAAGTCTGCCAGATGGGCTTGCGCTTCGGCGGCAACGACGTGGGCTCGGTGATGCTGGAGGAAAACGTCGTCCGGGCCGCGGGCGTGACCAACTGCACAAGCGAGGAAGAATTGCGGCGCATCATACGCGATGCGGGTTTCCGGCCGGCGCAGCGGGATACGTTGTACCGGCAATATTTTCTGAACTGAATCTCCCGTAGGGACAGCCGCCACCGTCCGTCTAGCGGGGGAAGCCCTGCCACGCTCTTGAGTACACGGATGGACCAACGAAAACCTAGGCGAGCTGCGCTCGCCTGGACGGCCGGGGGCGGCCGTCCCTACGCGATTTTTCTATATCAACATCTATGAGGCGCTCACTCGCCCTCGCCTTTTTCGTTAGTCGTTGGTCGTTAGTCGTTCGCGGGTTTGGCAACGACTAACGACCAACGACCGATCGGGTACAATGCTTGTGCCTCTGTCTTTTTTTTTCATTCATGGTGCGGTTGAGTTCATGGATTTAAGACTCACCTCTTCTCTGGCTTTGATCCTTGCCTCCAAGGGCTTGGTGCCATACCTTCGCCATCATTTTCTGGACAAGACTTTCCAGGGGCTTTACCAGGTCAATGCGTTTGATCTGGCGCTGCTGATTCCCTATTTCGTCGTGCTGATCGTCCTGGCGGCGTACGGCGCGCACCGCTACTGGCTGGTCTATCTTTATTACAAGCACAAGAAGAACAAGACGACGGAACCCGCGGCTCATTTCCATTTCGACGAACTGCCGCGTGTCACCGTGCAGTTGCCGATCTTTAACGAGCAGTACGTGGTGGACCGCCTGCTCGACGCCGTGTGCCGGCTCGACTATCCGCGAGAAAAGCTCGACATCCAACTGCTGGACGACTCGACCGACGAAACCGTAGAGGTGGCCCGCCTTTTGGTCGATCGCTACGCCGCGCTGGGACATCCGGTCACGTACCTGCACCGCGACAATCGTGAGGGCTACAAGGCTGGCGCTTTGGCGGAGGGATTGAAAACGGCAAAGGGCGAATTCGTTGCCATCTTTGACGCTGATTTTGTTCCGCCCCCCGACTTTCTGCTGAAGTGCATCCATCACTTCACCGACCCCAAGGTCGGCATGGTGCAAACGCGCTGGACGCACATCAATCGCAACTACTCGTTGCTGACCCAGGTGGAAGCCATTCTGCTCGACGGCCATTTTGTGCTGGAACACTCGGGACGGGCGCGCAGCGGCGTTTTCTTTAACTTCAACGGCACGGCCGGAATGTGGCGGCGCTGCGCGATTGACGAAGCCGGCGGGTGGGAGCATGACACGCTCACCGAAGACACCGATCTTTCCTATCGCGCCCAGCTCAAAGGATGGAAGTTTCTTTATCTGCAGGACGTCGAATGCCCGGCCGAGTTGCCAGTAGAAATGACCGCATTCAAGACGCAGCAGGCGCGCTGGGCCAAGGGGCTGATCCAGGTCTCCAAGAAAATACTCCCCAGGGTGTTCGCGAGCGACGCATCGCGGCACGTAAAAATCGAAGCGTGCTATCACCTGACGGCCAATCTCAGCTATCCGCTGATGATCGTGCTTTCCGTTTTGCTGATGCCCGCCATGATTATTCGCTTCTATCAGGGATGGTTCCAGATGCTCTACATCGACCTGCCCCTGTTCATGGCTTCGACGTTCTCCATTTCCAGCTTCTATCTGGTTTCGCAGAAGGAACTGTTCCCGAAAAGCTGGCTGCGGTCGCTGCTCTACCTGCCTCTATTGATGGCTCTCGGAATCGGGCTGACGGTCACGAATACGCATGCCGTGCTGGAAGCGCTGGCCGGCAAGCAGACCGCCTTCGCCCGTACTCCCAAGTACCGCGTCGAATCGAAGAAAGACAAGGTTGGCGCGAAAAAATACCGCAAGCGTCTAGGATGGGTTCCGTGGATTGAACTCCTGATCGGAACTTATTTCGCGCTGGCGGTCTTCTACGCCATCGACAACGAGAACTACTTCACGGTTCCATTCCTGCTGTTGTTCGTGATCGGTTACTGGGTAACGGGGCTGATGTCGCTGCTGCAGGGGCGGTTCGCCGGACTCTCGGTGAGTTCGGAAACCCACACCAAGCCGTTCCCGGTGGGCGTGTAGATATTGAGTCATTTAGTCATTGAGACATTGATTCATCGGATCATTTTCCCCTGTCCGAAGTTCCAATGATTCAATGACTCAATGACTCAATGACTCAATGATTCAATGATTCGGGAAGCTTGAAGGCGACGCTGATCCCAATCTCGTTCTTCACCGGTTTTCCGTCGAGTTCATAAGGCTTGTACCGCCAGTGCTTCACCGCGTCCATGGCGGATTGGGCAAGCACGGGCGAGCCTTGGACAACTTTGACATCGCGCACCGTGCCATCCTCCATGATTGTCGCGGCCAGAATGACCGTGCCCTCCAGGCGCAGGAGGCGGGCCTCGGCAGGATAAACCGGCGAAACGCGGTGCACCAGTTGGCCGCCCGAAACTCCTTGCGACACCGGCGCAGGGAGCCCGGGCAACGAAGCTTTCGCGGAGAGAACTCCGTTGAGCGCGGACTGGTTCGTCACGCTGGCGGGNANCGGCGGCGGCAAGGCCAAGGCNTTCTCATCGGAGCGCGAGTCGGTAGAGCGCGATTCGGCGTGCAATCCACTCTGCGAGTTGGGAACCTCGTGCGGGATGGCAACATTGGCGGCAACTTTGCCAGCAAGACCGGCGAGCAAGGGCGATCGATCCGCGGGAGTTTTCTTTCCCGCCACCNNGTCCACTTTTGAAGCGAACTTCACGGGAGCTCCAGCTGAAGGCTTTCCCAGGGATGGAAACAGGGATTCGCCACCAGGATTCGCTTTCCAGACCGGGTCATTGTCGGGAGGATGTGCGGTTGCGGCATTGAGGGTTGCGGGGCCGGCAACGGGCGTCGCGGCATGTGCCTTGCCATCTGTCTCATCCGGACCGCGCCACCCCAGCCAGATCACCAGGGCAAGCAGCGAGATCGCCAGCAGACCCAAGGCGCCCAAAACGAACGGTCGCGATCGAGTGCCCAGGAAAGCGAGAGCCACGTCCCCGACACGATCCGACGCCGGTAGCAGGCCGGAGAATTGTGGCTTCTCCACGGTAAGCTTCGGCGCGGCGGACGATGCGCCATGCGGTTGCGCTGCGCGTGCTCGTTCCGCGAGTGCCGCAAGCTGCTGAAGAAGAGCAATATGCTGCGCGGTGAAGGCTGCGGGCTGGGTAGAAAAAACTTCGAGAATTCCGTTGATCCCGCGCCAGCCCTGAATCGGCAGAACGGCAATCGAGCGCAAACCGAGGCTGCGGCAGACTTCCACATCGACGAGCAGATCATTCTCGGTATCTGTGCAATGCTGAATTTTACCGGTGCGCAAACACTCCCCCGAGATTCCAGTGTCGGCACTCAACCGCGCGCCGAGGGCGGGAGCCGTGTCGCCACTGCGCGCGCGGCACACCATCGCGCCTTCCTTCCACATCGCCAGTGCGGCTCCGGAGGCGCCCGTCAGTTGGCGGGCGGCGTCTGTGATGGTCGCCAGCATCGGGCCCAGGCGGTGGTCCCCAGCCGCGATCAACTCCTTCAGGGACGACAGGGCTGAGCTCTCGTCGAAGTTGCGCGACAGGTTGCCGGACCGGTTGGAGGAAGTCTCCGGCGAAAAATCGCGATCGAAAGCTTCCAGTATGTTCCCGGAGCGAAACGGTTTGGATTGAGGCACAACCACAGGTCTCTCTTTGCCAGTACTCTGTCGGCAACTTGCCGGACAAAACCGGCAGAACGCAAGCGGCGCGGGCGATTTGGCCGAAGTATGAGCCAACTCCGCACGCCTGTCAAAGAAAAAGACGCGGTGTATGTCCTTTCGCGTACTTATCGGGTAATCGGATCATCGGGCCATCTTTCCCTGGCCCGCACTTCCGATCACCCGATGCTCTGTTGCACCAAACTAACTAACAATCGACCCACTGGGGCAATGCTACCCTGATGGGGCTCTGGTTTCCGCACGAGAAATTGCAGGGAACCAATCTCAAGAAACTGTTA
>JGI26339J46600_10000171_pt1 | contig 22700 bp, 23 predicted proteins | sample BogFormECP12_OM1_FD_46600 | JGI IMG/M metagenome (IMG submission 46600) | reverse complement strand
TAGGGAGTAGGGAGTAGGGAGTAGGGAGTAGGGAACAGAAGACGTGAATCGGAGTTTGGTCTTTAATTCACTATTCACAATTTGCCGCTCAAAACTCGAAGGTCGCAAATGGTGAAGAAGCTTCGCCGGCTCTTTCGCGACGACCGGACCCACTTCGTCGATCTGGCGGAGCACTTCTTTCGCCGCTTCTTCGATAGCGAGTTCATCGGGCAGGGCGGCGAGTCGCACCTGACGCTGGTCCATATTCTGGCGGTGCTGGCGCTTCCCGGCATCTTCTACATGTTCTACCAGTATTCCTCTTACGATTTCATAGCCCAGCATCGTCCCAATCTTTACTCCGCCGTTTCGCTGGTCGATCATTGCCGCTACGTCATCTTCTCCATGGTGGTCATCGGTTTCGTGGCCGTACTGGAGTGGGACGCACTGTTTCCCGACCGCCGCGACTACGCCATTCTCACGCCTCTACCCCTCAAGGTCTCAAGTATTTTCGCCGCCAAAATTGCCGCGTTGGTGGGCTTCGCGACGCTCTTTGTGATAACGGTCAGCGGCCCCACGAGCATCTTCTACCCTTGTGTCGCCGCCATGGGCATCCCCGGAGGCCGCCTGCCTCTCTCGTACATCGGCTGGACCATTGTCGCGCACGCCGCCGCCGTGCTGGGCGGAAGCGCCTTCATGTTCCTGTGCTTCGTCGGGCTGCAAGGGGTCCTGATCAACTTGCTCCGTCCCCGGTGGTTCAAGTGGATGTCGCTCGCGGTTCAAGTGCTCTCGATGATCGCGCTGCTTTCCATGTTCTTCCTGCTGCCGTTGGTTTCGACCCTGGTGGCGAGCTGGAAAAGGGCTGGCAGCATCAACCTCTATCTGCTTCCGCCGATGTGGTTCCTGGGCCTGTATCAGAAGCTGCTGGGGAGCCACGACGCGGTGTACGCGTCGCTCGCCCGGATCGCCGTCCTCGGTCTCTGTCTGGCGACGCTCATCTCGGCGGTGACCTACTTTCTCAGCTACCGGCGATTCGTTCGCCGAGCGATCGAACAAGGCGGCGACGAGGCGACGGAGCCCGGCCGAGTCGAATCGCTGCTCGGTTTCCTTGCAGACCGGTTCGTGGTGCGCAAGCCCATCGAGCGGGCGGTGTTCTACTTCGTGGGCAAGACCATTGCCCGCAGCGCCAGGCATCGCCTCTACCTGGCGGCTTACGTCGGGGTGGGCTTTGCGTTCGTCACCGAAGGGTTGGTGGCGCTTTTGTCCGCTGCTCACCACTCCAGGTCAGCCCCGAACTTGGCTTCGGCCGTGCCTTCGGGCCTGATTCCGGGTCTCACCGCGCCGGACGCCGCCTTGCTTTCGATCCCGCTGGTTCTATCGTTCTTCGCCCTTTCAGGAATGCGCGTCATTTTTCCCCTGCCGGCCGAGCTGCGTGCCAATTGGATCTTTCAGTTGACCGAGAACGAGCGTCGCCGCGATTGTCTGGCCGGGGTGCGGAAGTCGATGATGGTGTGGACCATCGTCCCGCTTTTTGCGCTGCTCTGGCCGGCCTGTGCCTTTCTGTGGGGCTGGCGCGTAGCCTCGCTGGAGTTGCTCTTCGCCCTCACCCTGTCTCTGATCCTCATCGAGCTGCTGCTGCTGAGGTTTTTCAAAATCCCGTTCACGTGCTCCTACCTGCCCGGCAAGGCTAACATCACGCTGTTTGGGGTAATCTATTGGCTGGGGTTCTCGATCTACGCTTACACCATGGCCTCGCTCGAAGCGTGGCTCTTGCAGCACCTCATTGCTTGGGCGATCTTCTACGTTCTGTTGCTGGCTGCCCTGGCCGGGCTGGTCTCCCATCGGAATGGGGTGCTGGACGAGGGATTCGTTCTTGCCTATGAAGATAATCTGGAGCCGGCGGTACGCGCGCTGAACTTGACTGAATAAGCGGAGGTAAGAAATGATGAATGCTTCTACGGTCGCCCGGCCAACGGCAGTCAATCCTTCGATTTGATAGCCATCAAATACGAAGTGTTCTCGCCAGAGTTGCAGGATCGGATGAAATAATTGCACGTACTCGCCCGTCGCCGGATCAATCGCTGTAATCCTGCTGGCCTTATGTAAATTGCATGCGGGGCACGCCAGCACGAGGTTGTCCAGACCGGAGCTCCCGCCCTTGCATTGTGGGATTACGTGTTCAATGTGAAAAGTGGCTCCCTGCAAGCTCTCGCGCATCAGGCAATATTGGCACCGCGCGCCAGCGCGCTCCCGAATTGCGCGCCAAGTCTTCGGGGACGCTCATTACGGCTGCTTGCCTAGAATCTGCAATGCCTCGCCGCGGACGAGCGACAGTTGCTCACTCAATTCAACCATGGCCTCCAGTTCTTCCCTCTCAGATNCCTGCAAGAGTCCTTCGTTGTTGCGGTCCATTAGTTCCTGAAGGCGTTGGTCCGCCTTCGATGGAAAACGCAGATTGCCAACAGCTTCTATCCAGTCTACTGGTGCGGCAATGGTTGAATTCATGTGATCATCCTAAGAGAGCACGATGTTGCTGTCAACGGCCGCGGAACGTGTGAGGGAAAATTTGGGCATCGTGTTTGGTTGGTAACATAACAAGCTCCAATTGAACTCTGGGGCGACCGCAAGGTACAATGCCAGTGAAGGCATTGGGATCGGTGGTTGAGCAGCAATATGTTACGAACTTACAGAGCGATCTTGCACGGTGACCATGTGGAATGGCTCGACCAGCGCCCGGAGCAGTCGCGGCCGGTGCCCGTACACATCACGCCGCTGGAGGACGCACCGCTGGAACCAGCGCGCGAACGGGGGCGAGCTATGGCCGAAGCACTCGCTGCCCTGGCCAGCCGAGGGACGTTCGCCGCCATCACCGATCCTGTTGCCTGGCAGCGCGAGGTACGCCAGGAACGCACGGGCGTGGGAGATTTCTTATGACGGTGATTGAACTTCCCGATGAACAGGCGGCAGCGCCTGAAAGAGAAAGCCGCTGCGGAGGGTCTATCTCTTGAGGCGTGGCTCCAGAAGCTCGCTGAACAGGAGCGTCCAGCCAGCCGCCCGCACCGACACATTGCTGACGTGATCCTCGAAAACATGCGGGATGTGCCACCTGAAATCATGGCCCAGATGCCCAAAGACGGTGCCAGCCAGCACGATCATTACATCTACGGTGGGCCCAAGAAAGAGGAATGACCGCTCTTTTCGCCGATACGTTCTATTGGATCGCCTTGGCCGATTCCACCGACAGCGCCCACCGGCGCGCTTTGGCTCTTACCTCCGATCGGGCAGACTCTCCCGTCGTCACCACGGATGAAGTGTTGACCGAGTATCTTACCTTCTTCGCGATGGCTCCCGAGCCGATGCGCCGCAAAGCTGTTACCAATGCCCAGCGCATTCTCGAAGACCCTGGCGTCGAGGTTGTTCCGCAGAGTCGGGAATCGTTTCTCTCGGGCATGGCTCTCTACGGAGCGAGGCCCGATAAAGGCTAGAGCCTGACGGATTGCATCTCCATGCAGACGATGCGCAAGAACGGATTGGCCGAAATTCTTACCAATGACCGGCATTTTGAGCAGGAAGGGTTCCAGGCGCTGTTTCGCGATTCTTAAGCCGGGCGCACCTCACATCGGTACTCTCCGAATTTGGCCCGCATGTCATCCTGAGCAAAGCGAAGGACCTCGGTTTGCTCTTGGAAACGGACGATTTCGAAGTGAGGTCCTTCGGTTTGCTCAGGACGACATGCCGGGAAATCTACCTGTACACCGCCATTACGCCATCGGCGCATCGCGTCCCTGGTCGGTCGCACACTGCAAATAATCAGGCGGGCCAGGACACTAGGAAGCGTCCGCCTGCGCCACTCAGCCGGCAGCTCGGATCAGAACCAAGAAAAGGCTGTCACTTTGAATCCCAAAGACTGAAGCTTGCTGAAGACGGAGTGCAGGTGCGCCGTACCCAAAATGAACAGTCCTGTTTCATACCTCTTCATCTCAGTCTGGACGTTCGTTGCCATCCGACGTTCCCGATTTTCCTGATTCTCGAAGGGTCCGTACTCATTCATCCAAGGAGCATTCGGGTCGCGCGCTGGGTCGTACGGTTTTAGGGTCCCGTCATAGCCAGGATACTTGACGCAACCAGAGCAGTTGTAGGTGTGGTATTGTGTTTCATCTGGGGTGCCGACGTTGGCCCAAGGGAGACCGGATGTCGCGGCGAATCCTTTGGCGAAGGATTCCCCCTGCGTTTCGGACCACTCCTCCATCACGATGTGCGCGCCCAACTTGGATCTCAGGTAAGCAAGGCGCTTTTCTAACTCTGGATTGCGGTCGTTTCCCAGCTTCTGAAACTCATGCACGGTAGCAAGCAAAACCACGCTCTTCATTGAGAAGTTCTCCCAACCGTTCTCTTAACCACATACCATTCCCACTCATAACTGCCCGACGTGGCTTTTGCCTTTTCGAGTAGGTCTAATGCGGCCGCATTGTGCAGATCACTTTCGTTGAAGGTCATCATCGGAGTATCGGTGTACGGTGCACCGGGGTGCCGCAGCATGACGGTTCCTTGCACAACCAAGAGACCACAGTTTCAGCGAGGTCAGGCACCCACTCCGAGCGTTGCCAATTCTTAAATCTCTGCTCGCTCGCCCTGAGTTTTTCACAGAATGCACTTGCCTCTTGGTCGCCCGCAACGGCCTTCTCAAGCAACGTCGTCTCTCCCGCGTTGCGCCAGACCAACAACTGAGCTGACGCGTTGCGAACCTCCTCCAGCTTGCCTCCCTCCAGCGCCGTAGCCGCCGCAGCACTTGCCGCACGCAGGGACCCAAGCAGATTGTCATCCGCACCAGCTATGCGCAAAGTTTCGAGATATTGTTCGTCGGCCTCGAAATCGATACCGCGTCGCTTCACCAGTGCTGCCGCCCGCTCATTCGGCACGCCCCCCACCACGAGCTTTCCCACTTGTTCCTTTGTCAAGGGTTTCGGCTTGTCACGCAATGCCTGTATGATGGCCTCTTGTGCACCCGCCTTACGCAGGGCACCTAAGTAGTCCTCAGTCGGTTCGAAGTCAATGCCCAGGTCCTTAATCTTCTTTACGAGTTCGGCACTGTCCATCCCGAACTTTACCAAATCCATGACTTGGCTCTTGGTGAGAGGCTGGCTCGCTTGCTGCGGCAATGCAGCGGACACAGCGACGGCAAGGAGCATCACGGCAATGAGCATTCGGGGTTTCATCAAGCGCCTCGATAGGTACAATGCAACGTTCAACTTCGCGGGCCGTGCGAAGCTTAGTTGAGATGTATACGCTTTCTTTGCGGGAAAGGCAAGAGACCCGTATGGGACATATGGGAAAGCTCCGATCTCTCAATGTTGCCGGAGCCGCCCCGAACGCTTGCATGGTGCGGCGCCGCAGGTGGTGACCGCGGGGCCACGGATAAGCTAGAATACACAGTCTACACTCCTGTTTTTTATCCTTGACTTTTGTATTACCTCGCTCTATACTTAATCGATTCGATAGCCTGGACGCAGGGCTTCTGAGGGGTGAACAACGATGGTCGATGGTTCCGAACAATCTTCTTTTCCCAATCCTGCCCGCTTCGGACCGGCCGAAGACACCGGCCCGTTCCAAACTCCTGAGGGTCGGGCCCCTGCGGATCGCGTCGAGGGACCGGATGAGCTTCGCGCCCGGCGCCTGCGCGCTATGGGATACAGACGCGCTTCAGGATACAAAGGACAGACCGGCCCACGCAGCACACGGGGCAAGCGCCGGTCGTCCCTCAATCGCGTAACCCGTGGCCTCTTGCCCTTCTGGGTTGCCAAGGATCTTCGGGCGCGAGGCGAGAGCCCGGAGGAGTTTCGCCGCTTGCATCGCGATCTGATCGGCTGGCTGGGTCCTGATGGCGCTCGCGACCGGGTGCTGGTGGAGACGTTGGCTGAGGCGTGGTGGGAAAAGATCCGACGGCGGCGGAACTGGGTGGGCGCGGGAACCTGTGATTGCAAGGAAATCGACGCCCACATCGACGAACTCTTGCGGCGGTTCGTCTGGGCGCAGCGCGTGGAGCATCGCCAGTGGCGGTACCGGCTAGAGTCGGTGCTGGGCAGCGGCCTTTACGGACCCGCGGTGGTGCGGGAGAGGATCGAAGCGCGCGTCCCTTTGCTCGGAGGTAAGGGCCCAGGGCTCACGAGGTCGACTCCCCGCCCGGGGCTACTGGATGTCATGCAGGAGTCTGATGAGGCGCTTGCCAGACTCAAGGCGCTGCTTTCCGTGATGTTCCCCGGAAGGAGCCAGGAGCCAGAAGACAGGAGTCAGGAGCCAGAAGTCAGAAGTCAGACCGCGCTCCTAGGAAAGAGAAGTGTATCATTTCGATAGAACCATAGGATAATTGATTGAAACCATGAGGTTTAAACGAAATACAACTCGTATCTCACGTGTTTTCTATAAGATGACCGATTTTCGGGCGAACGAAATATTCAGCGTTGGGTCCTTTATTATCTTAGGGATAGGTGATGGTCGGCAGGAAAAACTCGCTCGCATCGAACCACTCTATCGCGAAATGATTGCCGCAGGTAGCGCGGGCGTCCCGCCCGCTGTAGCTGGAGCGTCTCGCTCCCGCGTCAGGCATCGAGGATTGAAGCCAATTCCGGCTGGGGACACGGGACGCAGGAGCCTGGAATTCGACGAGAACGAACAGAAGAAGTGTATCATTTCGAAACAAGCATAGGGTAATTAGTTGAAAGCATGAGGTTTAAACGAAATACAACTCGTATCTCACGTGTTTTCTATAAGATGACCGATTTTCGGGCGAACGAAATATTCAGCGTTGGGTCCTTTATTATGTTGGGGATAGATGATGGTTGGCAGGAAAAACTCGCTCACATCGACCGTCCTATAGCGAAATTGGTTGCCGCAGGTAGCGCGGGCGTCCCGCCGGCTGTGGCGGGAGCGTCTCGCTCCCGCGCCAGGCATCGAGAATTGGGGTCGACCCGGATTGGAGACGCGGGATTACATCGCGCGGGCAGAGCCTGCCTTGAGCGAAGCGAAGGGATGCCCGGCGCACATCGGGCGGGACGCCCGCGCTACCGAGCATTTCCAGTTTCGAGTTTCCAACATGCAGTTTCCAATTCCGAGTTTCGACCCTCAAGGCGTCATCCACTTCAGCCAATAGGCTTGGGCGAAGGCCAAGGCGCTGAGGCCCGCCGCCAGGAGGATGCTGTGCCAGAAGGTGGTGCGGAGCACCTCGCCTTCATGTCCCACCAGTCCCACGGTGGTGACGCCCACCGCGATGTTCTGGGGCGAAATCATCTTGCCGGTGACCGCGCCGGAGGAGTTGGTGGCGGCGAGCAGAATCGGGTTCACGCCGATCTGGTGGGCGGCGGCCACTTGCAGATTGCCGAAGAGCAGATTGCTGGCCGTGTCGCTACCGCTCAAGAAGCAGGCGACCCAGCCCAGGAAGCCGCTCGCCAGCGGGAAGAGTGCTCCCAGGCCGGCCAGCGCCGCGCCCAATGTGTAGGCCATTCCAGAATAGTTGTAGAGGTAAGCCAGCGCAACAATCAGGCCCACCGTCAGGCCCGGCGTTTGAAGCTGGCGCAGCGTTTTCCACCCGGAGCGCAACCACACTCGGAGCGGGGTGAGAAAGGCGAGGGCGGTGAGCAGCGTGGCGACGAGGGCCCCTGTGCCCGCCGCCAACGGCTCGAACGAGTAAATCGCGGCGTAGGGTTTTTGATAGAGGCTGATGAACACCCGTTGGTGAAGCCCAGGGACCGCGACCGCCGTGCGGCCCACCTGAAAGAGCTTCAGGTAGGACCAGGCGATCATGGTGAAGGAAAGGATCACCCAAGGAGCCCAGGCGGCGACGACTTCGCGCCGGGTGAGGCGGTCGTCCGAGAGCTGGAAGCCGGGGGGACTCGGAGTTCGGGGTTCGGGGTTCGCAGAGGAAGACGGGATTCGGGATTCGGGCTTCGGGATTGGCAGAGGAAAACCGTGGCCCGGGACGAGGGGCTCGGGACTCGCAGAGAACCGTCCGGCTGGCGTCTTCCTCCGCGAATCCCGAACCCCGAAACCCGAACCCCGGCCTTTGGTCTCATGGGATTTCCGCCAGTGCAGAAAAAGAGTAAGTGCCGCCATGGAGACGAGCGCGGCGATGACGTCGGCAACGTACGGTCCCCAGAAGTTCGAGACCAGAAACTGCGCCAGCGCGAAGCTTGCGCCCGCTACGACGGCGGACGGCCAGGCGGCGCGAAGTCCCTTGCGTCCCGCCACCACCAGCACGAGGTAACTCGGAAGCAGGAGTGAGAGGAAGGGCAATTGGCGGCCGACCATCGACGAGAGTTTGGCCAGGTCGAGACCTGTTACGCCTGCCAGAGCCACGATCGGAATGCCGAGCGCTCCGAATGCCACAGGCGTAGTGTTGGCGATCAGCGATACCGTGACGGCCTTCCTCGAACTGAAGCCGAGGCCGACGAGAAGGAACGCTGCCATGGCCACGGGCGTGCCGAATCCTGCGGTTCCCTCGATGAGGGCGCCAAAGCAGAAGGCTACCAGAATGGCCTGGGCGCAGGGGTCGCCGGAAGCGTGCTCGGCCATCCAGCGTCGTAACAAATCGAACTTGCCCGTGTCCACGGCGAGGTTGTAGAGCCACAGCGCGGCAAAGACGATCCACATGATGGGCCACAGGGCGTAAACGAAACCGAATACCGCGCTGGCGAGGGCAAGTTGGGGGGGCATACGCCAGACGAGGGCGGCCAGAATGAAGGCACTGGCCAGACCCCACGCCGCCGAAACGTAGCCCGGCTTGCGCAGCACTCCCATCAGAAGCAGGACAACGAAAAGGGGGATCGCCGCCGCCAGAGCGGACAAGGCGAGAGCATGGAGGGGATCGATGGGTTGGGGCCAGGCAAGAAACGATGAACGATGAATGATGAATGATGAACACGAAGACAAAAACATCCCCGTCGGCAGTGAGCTGCTCATCTCGATCCTTTCGCCGTTTTGGCAGAAGACACGAAGATCGAAGTGAGTTCTTCTGCCTCCCTAAAAAGCTCACTCAGGCTCGCGAGTGGAACAATTCCAGCTTCCACCAGCAGTTCCATCCAATAGACACTCTCTTCCAGTTCTTGCAGCGCTCACTCAATCTTACTGACAAACTCGGCTCCCGACCTTGCCCGGGTCGCCTCACGATGTGAGCGCCCACCGAAGTACCGCTCCGCAGCAACTGCCTGCCGATGATCTGAGCCGGGACGAGGCGGGGAAGGGAGGAGTAAAGGCGAATAACCCGCAAAGCAAACGGCTTTGTTCTTGCAGGCAAGTCAGGCTTGTTGTCCTTGCTCATTGTTTGCCGGCCCGCCGGCGGTCTTCTGTTCATCATTCATCATTCATCGTTCATCATTTTCTTCCATCATTCATCGTTCATCGTTTCTTAGTGCACTCGCCGCTCTCGCCCGGCCCAGTACCTCTCGCGCAGGACTTTCTTCAGAATCTTTCCCGTTCCGCCCTTGGGCAGGCTCTCCATGAATTCGACGGACTTGGGAACTTTGAATCCACCGAGATGCTGCCGGCACACTTCGAGGATGTCCTCTTCCGTTGCCGACTGGCCCTCACGCAGGACCACGAGGGCCCTTGGCACCTCGCCCCACTTGTCGTCGGGCACCGCGACCACCGCGCACTCGAGCACGGCGGGATGCTCGTAGACCACGCGCTCGATTTCGGCGGTGGCGACGTTTTCGCCGCCGCTCAGCACCATGTCCTTCACGCGGTCGACAATCAGGACGTAACCCTCGCTGTCGATAGTGGCAAGATCGCCCGTGTAGAACCAGTCGTCGCGGATAACGCGCGCCGTTTCTTCCGGCTGTCGCCAATAGCCGGCCATCACCACGTCGCTCCTCACGATCACTTCGCCCACTTCGTGGCCGTCGGGCTTGACGTCGCGCCCCTCGGGGTCAACCACGCGGACCTCCGAGCCCGCCATCACGAAACCGGCGGTGGCCTTGCGCCGCAGCTTGATCTCGTCGGGCTCGCCCGCCAGATGTTCCTTCAGGTGCGCGATGGTGATGACGGGCGACGTCTCGGTGAGTCCGTATCCGCCCCTGGCCACGCAGCCAGGGAGCTTTTCTTCCACCTGGCGAATCAGCGCCGTGTTGGTGGGCGCGCCACCCATCATGACTTCGCGCACGCTGGTGAGGTCGTAGCGGGCGAAGTCCGGGTGGTTGATCAGGGCGATCGCCATGGTGGGCACCAGGTGCAGGCGGGTGACGCGTTCGCGGTGGACCAGTTCGAGGACGGTTTGGGGATCGAATTTCCGGATCATCACGTGGCGCCCGCCGCTGAGGGTCAGGATGTGCGGCGCGCCCCAACTGTTCACGTGGAAAAGGGGCACGGTGTAGACGTGGACCTCGTCGTCGCCGCCGCGCAGCCCAATTCCGGTGTAGAACGCGTGCAAGTAGAGGTTGCGGTGCGTGAGCATAACGCCCTTGGGGTGGGCCGTGGTGCCGCTGGTATAGAAGAGCTCAGCGACGGAGTTTTCGTCGATCGGGCGAAAGTCGATCTCGCTTGGCTCGGCGGCAGCGACCAGTTCGTCGTAGGACTGGGCATGCGCCCATGCCGGCGCGTCGCCCCGCAGTCGAATGAAGTGTTCCACCGACTTCAGGTGCGGCCGCATGCCTTCAATCAGGGGGATGAACTCCGCATCGAAAAACAGCAGGCGCGGCGCCGCATCGTTGAGGATGTAAGTCAGCTCTTGCGGACTCAGCCGGATGTTGAGCGGCAAGAGGATGGCGCCGATCTGCGGCACGCCATAGTAAGCCTCCAGCAAACGGTGACAGTTGAAGCTCAAGTAGGCCACGCGGTCTCCGGCGCGCAGGCCGAGCTTCCGCAGGGCGCCGGACAACCGGTCGCAACGCTCGTTGAATTCGCGATAGGTGAAACGCAGATCGTCGCAGACCACGCCGATTTTGTTGCCGAAAACTTGCGCCGCGTGGCGCTTGAGCCGAACGGGAGTGAGGGGAAGAATCATCGGTTGTGCCTCCGGTCAGTTATCAGTTTTCAGTCGTCAGCTTTCAGTTCAAAAGCGGTGGGAGTGGCAACCGATCTCAGTCCGGCTGTTCTCACTGAGAACCGAGAACTGAAAACCGAGAACTGCCCTTACCACTGTCGCTTCTCTACCCGCGGCCGCTCGGCGCGGCTCATGGCTTTGCGCGCGATGGCGGGATGCTTGAGCCCGCGCAGCTCGGCGATATTCTCCGTGACCTTCAACACCGCATCGGCGATGTCGTCTGCATCCTTGCGGCTACCGAGGAAGATATGATGCGGCAGCCAGACCGACTCCTCGTAGGCGGCGCGTTCGGAAACCGGGCAATGATACATCGCGCGCAGATCGAGCGGCGCCGAGCGTCCCCAACTAAGAGCCGGGTATTCCTCCGGATCAACGGGAAACAGCGCGCTCTTGTATACCGGCTCGTAGAACAGTCCGTCGCAGGGAACACCCTCCAGCTCGAGCGCCCCAAGGAACGCCGCCCGCGGAATGCCACCGAAGCTTTCGGGCGAGTACTTGAAGACGTACTGGTAGGCCGCGGTCCGAGTTTGTCGAGGGTCGCGCTGGAGCAGGCCGAGGCCATTCACACCGCGAATGCGCTTCTCGAAGTGCGACATATTGGCTTGCCGGGCCTTGGCCTGCTGCGGCAGACGCTGGAGCTGGACCTCCAGAATCGCGGCCTGAAGGTCCGTCATCCGATAGTTGAAGCCGATCATGCGGTGGCGGAAGCGGTCGGTGGCGCTGGCTCGGCCGCAGTTGGTGAAGGACTGAGCGCGCTCGTAGAACTCCAAGCTGCTGGTGATGACGGCGCCGCCCTCGCCGGCCGTCATGAGCTTGCTCGACTGGAAACTGAAAGCGCCGAGATCGCCGGTGGCGCCTGCTCCTTTGTTCCGCCACTTGCCGCCGTGAGCGTGAGCGCAGTCCTCGATCACCAACAGCTTGTGGCGGCGGGCGAGGCGGCCGATCTCATCGAGGTCGGCAAAGTTCATGGCGAGGTGCACGGGCAGGATGGCCCGAGTCTTAGGCGTGATGGCGTTCTCGATCAGCTTGGTGTCGAGGCAGTAGGTGTCGGGGGCGACGTCGACAAACACCGGCACAGCGTTCAACAGCAGGATCGGCCCGACCGTGCCTTCCCATGTGTAAGCGGGGACGATGACCTCGTCGCCGGGCCGGATGCCGGCTGCCTTCAGCGCCACCTCAATGGCGATGGTCCCGTTCGCTACCGCCAAGCCGTACTTGGCGCCGTGAAAGCGGGCGAACTTGCGGGTGAAGGTGTCGGCGTGGGTGTTGGGAAACGGAAAGCCACCCCAGTTGCGGCTGGCCAGGACCTTGCCGAGGGCGCGGGTCTCTTCCTTTGAGTACACCGGCCACGGCGCAAACGGCTTCCTTCGGACCGCCAGGCCGCCGGTGATCGCGAGTCTTCCCATCGGTGGATGCTCCTTGGTTGGCGTCCGCCAAATACGGGCGCTGGTAGGATTTAACACCGTCCGGGCTCAAGATGCAATGTGCTGTCTAAAGAAAACGGGTTTGGGGTCGATATAAGGCAGTATAGGATCGCGTGATGACGAATGCCCTTTTCACTTCGGAGATGCCGCGGCGGTCGCCGGCGGTGCTGGAGAAACTCCCGCCTTTCCCGGCTATTGCCATGAAAGTAATGCGGTTACTCAGGAGCGACGAGCTTCGCCTCAAGGAGCTCAGCGACTTGATCCGCGCCGACCCGAGCTTGTCGGCTCGAGTCCTGCGCCTGGCCAACTCGCCCCTTTTTGGCTTCTGTACGGAGATCAAGGGCATCCTGCAGGCCGCCGTATTGCTGGGGGCAGAACGAATCAAGGCGCTTGCCTTTGCCGCTGGAATGCAGGCTTACCTCGAGCGGCCGCTGAAGATTCCCTCGTTGCGCGACTGTTGGCGGCACAGCCTGGCGAGCGCCGTCATTGCCGAACGGCTGGGACACGTCAGCCTGGTGGAGGAGGACTTTGCCTATACTGCTGGGCTACTGCACGACGTGGGCCGGCTGGCGCTGATGGCCGCTCAGCCCTTCCGCTACGCGACCCTGGTGGAGGCGGCCAGCGAAGAGCCCATCGACGTGCTGGCCAAGGAAAGCGAGTGGTTCGGCATCGATCACTGCGAGGCGGGCCGTTGGCTGCTAGAGAATTGGAAGCTGCCGCAGGTGTTTGCGGTGGTGGCGGCGCTTCACCACGCGCTACCCGAGGACGAAAAGTTCGACATCGTTGCCCTTGTCCGCGCCTCGTGTCGAATGGCGGACGCGGTCGGGTTTGCGGCGGTCAGGTCACCGGCGCCCACGAGCGTCGACGAAGTCCTGGCCAGCCTGCCGGAGCGGGAAAGGAAGCGCTTCCAACCGTACTTGGATCGGATCATCGTCGATCTGCCCGTCAAGATCAGTTCGTTGGAGTAGGCGAAGGTTCGCGGTTTGCTTCTGCCTCCACGACCCGCTGACCGACATCAAGTTTCCTCGGTGTCTCCCGCCCTTACTGCTCCTCAAGTTCACAGCCCGAAAAGTCGATAAGCAATCATAGAGGTGTACCATGATAGAAACTCAGCCGACGGCGGCCAAGGTCCGCCGTGATTCATGGGCGGCGGAGCTTCCGCCGTTTCCAGCCATCGCCATCGAAGCGGTGCGATTGCTTTCGAGCGATGAGGTGCCGTTGAAGGAACTCGGCGAACTGCTCCGCGCCGACCAAGTGTTCTCGGCTCGGATCCTGCGGCTGGCCAACTCGCCGCTGCTGGGGTTTGGCTGCGAGATCAAAAGCATCGTGCAGGCGACGACGTTGCTAGGCGCGGAGCGAATCAAATCGCTCGTTTTCACGGCCGGGTTGAGGTCGTATCTCGCGCGGCCCCTCCGGATCCCGGCCCTCCGTCAATGCTGGCGGCACAGTTTGGCGTGCGCGGTGGTCGCCGGGAAGTTGGGGCTGGCGAGCCTGATGGAAGAGGGTTTTGCCTACTCTGCCGGCCTACTCCACGATATCGGCCGACTGGGGCTGATGACGACCCAGTCCATCGGTTATGCCCGGTTCCTGGAGACCGTCGAGGGCAGCGCGCTGCAAGTCCTCGATCAGGAACGCGAGCTATTCGGAATGGACCACTGCGAGGCGGGTCAGTGGCTGGCGGAGAGCTGGAAGCTGCCGCAGGTGTTTGGGGTGGTTGCCGCGCTTCACCACTCCTGGCCCCGTGACGACAAGTTCGACATCATCGCGCTGGTTCGAGCCTCCTGTGTGTTAGCCGACGCCCTGGGTTTTGCAGCCGTCAAACCCTTCTTCCCTCAGGCGGTCGAGGACATCATGATGGGGCTGCCGGACCGTGTCCGAGGGCGATTCAGCGCCTACGCAGGTCAACTGGCGATCGACGTCACCCGGAGGGTCTCCTCGCTGGAATAAGGCTTGGCGGCGCGCTGCGCGGCGTTCAATCCAGCGGGATCGGCGGAGACGCTTGTCCGTCGAATTGTGTTTCGGCCAGATCAGTTGCCGTCGCGGGGAGTTATCCGGACGATGTTCGAGTAGGCGGACTCGCCGGCTCTGTTCAGCGCTCGCACGCGGTAAGATAGCGTTTCGTTCGCCGACGCCAAATCCGAGTACTCGGTGCTTGTTGCTGCCATGGTCGCGATGCGGTCCCAATGGTCGCCTTCGCCGACGCGCCGCTCCACCGCGATGCTGATGGCGTCGCCGCCGTGGACTTCCCAGGTCAACTTCACGGAGCCCGCTGCCGTGTTAGCGTTGAGCGAGCTGGGCGCTTCCGGCAGCACGGGCCAATCGAAGTAGTCCTCGTCGGCGATGGCCATGATGCTGTCGCGTACCGGGAGCGATTCCAGGACGTTGGTGCTGCCAGTCTTCCATTCCAGCGGCGTGATCTTACCGGAAACCACGTCGATCAGCACCGGGTGCTTGATGGCACTTCCTTTTAAAGTGAACGTGGTGCTCAGCGGCGGAAATACGTTGCCCGGTTTGCTGTGCGCGGCCAGCCAGTAAGCTACAATCGCTTTGCCGGATCGAGCGCGGAAGCCGTAGGCGAGAAGTGCCCCGCCGGACCGGCTGCGAAGCTCAGCGGCATCGAGGGTCGTGAGCTGAAGCGCCGAATCAAGCTTGGTGTCAGAGAAGAGCGCGTTGGTATTCTGCAGCGCCTCGAAGACAGGGCGCGGCGTGAAGTCGGTGGGCAGGTACTTCAGCCCGTGGATGAAGCCGAAGTCGTCGTCCTCGTTGCCGTCAGTCCCCGCCGCGAGCAGCCACACGAAGGTGCGAACGCCGGCCGCCCAGTTGTAGAGGAGTCCGCGCGGAATGTACTTGGCCTGGACCGTATCGTCAGAACCCTTCCAGGCGCCGATGGAGTTGAACTCGTCGTCCCAGAAGGTCAGGTCTGGGCGGATGCCCGGGTAGTGGCGAACCATGTCGCGCAGCTTGCGCGGCGAATCGTTGCCGTAGGCGCCGTGGTCCATGGACTCGGGCTCGAGGTTGCGGCCGTAGGCGGGATAAGTGTGGTAGGCGAACACGTCGATGCCGGCAGCGCACTGGCAGGCGTCGAGCGATCGCTTGGCCCACGCCGCGCTCGGATCAGCCAGCCCGCCGTAAACCACCTTGGCTTGCGGGTCCGTTTGGTGCACGGCGGGGATGAACGCTTTGAGCAGCCGGCCGTACTCCTCGGGATTGCCCCAGGGGTCCCAGTAGCCGATGTCCTGCTCATTCCACAGCGCCCAGTAATGAACACGGCCGCGGAAGTGGTTCACCATCCACTCCACATAGCGGGTGAAGGCGATGATCTGGTCGGGCGTCTTGGGCGGCCAGAAGACCGAGTAAAGACTGCGATCGTCGTTGTGGAAAGACCCCGGCTCCGGCGTGATGGAATCGGGCAGCCTGCCCGCCGGCGACGTGTACATCGGATTGCCGTAGAGCAGTTGGACCTGCACGTTGACGCCGTTCTCGACCAGTGAGTCGACCTCGTCCTCGAGTTCGGGAGACGAAGTGAAAACCCCGCGCTTCTGCTCGATCCAGTCCCAGCTTGTGCGGTCAGAGCTGTTTTCATATTGGCCGATGCGGATCCACCTCACACCCGCGTCAAACATCCGAGTCCACCACCAGCGGTTCCAGGGCAGGGAAGGGTCGCGTGGCAGATCGGAGTTGATGCCGAAGCCGTCGGCGATCTGTGACGAGCGTTTGGGAGGAACGTGGTCGGGGACGTGACGCTTTGTATCAGTCCCGCCGAGTGGAGGCGCGGCCAGCACGGTTCCGAGCAGGAACAAAATCTGAGTCGTTGGGGCAACACGGAGTCTTGCATTCGCCATGATCGAACCTCGTTTTCCGGCCTGAAGGCGAAAGGTGCGACGATAGCGGCCTCGGTGTCAGCCGCATTGCGTGATTGGCTTCAGTTCGCCCACGATCAACCAGTAGGCGGCGATCCCAGCCACCAACAGCCCGGCCGCAAGCGCAAATGCTGGAAAGTACGAGCCGGTCCGTTGGATCAACAGGCCTGTGAGCAGAGGAGCCAGAACGCCGCCGATATTGCCGGCCAGATTTTCGAATCCGGTCCAGATACCAATTTCCTCCTCCGGCGCGCAGCATTGGAGAATCACGATAAGATTGGCGGTGGCGAGTCCGACGAGCGAAGCTCCGGCAACGAGCCAGATGGCGTGGTTGGCAGTTGCGACTCGCGCCGCCGGAATCAGAAGCAGTCCGGTGAGAAAGGCGCCGGTGACGAACCCCTTGCGCGTCTTGGTCTCATCCCAGCCCAGGTGGATCAACCGATCAGCGATCCAGCCGGCCAATGGCTCGCTCGCTCCAAAGACGATATAGGGAAGAGCGGCGTAGAGTCCCGCCTTCATCACCGGAAGATGGCGGGCCGTCATCAGGTAGTCCGGCAGCCAACTCACCAGCAGGTACCAGTAGTAATCGAAGCAGAAGAAGCCGATGCAAATACCCAGCAGATTTCGATCCCAGGTCACCAGGCGGCGTCGCTGAAGGGACGTGGCAGGGGCGCTCGCCCGTCGTTTTCGGGGCGAGAGCGAGGTGGGAAAAGTCATGAACCAGGGGATCAGCCACAAGATGCCCGCCAGGCCTGCCAAAAGGAACATTCGCCGCCAACCGTAATGGACGATGAGCAGCGCGGTGAGAGGCGCCCCGACTGCCAAGCCGGCGCGCGTGCCGCAGTCAAAAAGGCCGCAGGGCAAGCCGCGGTCTTCAGGCGCGAAAAGCAGGCTTACGATCTTGGTGCCACCGGGCAGGTAGATCGCCTCGCCGATCCCCAGCAGAATACGAAAAACGATCAAAGCTCCGAGCCCTGCTGCCAAGCCAGTCATCCCCTGGGCGAGCGACCACAACGCGAACGCCCCGGTGTAAAGCCAGCGTAGGTTGGCGCGATCTGCCAGCCAACCCATGGGCAATTGCATCGAAGCATATGACCAGAAAAAGGCGGAGAGAAGAAGACCCTTGACCTCGGGGCCGAAATGGAGTTCGTGCGAAAGGAGAGGCAGGGCGACGGAGATGGTGCCGCGATCGAAGTAATTGATGGCCGAGGCCACGAAGAGCAAGCCCACGATCGACCACCGCCTTGAATTGGAGACCTCGGTCATGGCGCTGAATCGTCCAGCTCCCTCTTGGGAATCGGATACGTCCTCTAGATCTTGTGGTGCCGGTTGCGCGGGCGGCACACTGGTGACAATGCTCCCGTTCGACCATCGCACGTCGGGACTGGGCAGTCTACTCTAAGTCCGTCGTTACGTCCAAGCGACAACTGGAGCTTCGGCGCCCGCGGACGCAGGTCCAGCGGAATTGCCGCAACGCAGTAGGCATCAAAAAAATCGACCTTGACTTTTATAAGATGCTCAATTACGCTGGGTCTAACAATGCANTTCATANATAGCATTGTTTATATATCTCGGGCGGACGGTCACTGAATTGTAACTCGCGTCAGACGCGAGAGGCAAGGGCGTTCGAAGGCGTGCCGGCGGTCACAATCCGGTGGAGACAAGTCATGAGCACCAACAAGATCGTCTATTCGCAGGCGGCAGCAGTTGTAGCCATAAGTCCCATCAAGGTTCTCCTGGTTGAAGAAGACCCGAACGACCTGGGGGTCTATGCTTCCAGCCTTGAGCACTATGGGTATGACGTCCGAACGTGCGCTCGCTACTCGGATGGTGTACGGGCTCTCGAACGCGAGCGCTTCGATTTCATTGTCGTAGGACAGGGTGGCCCCGCCTTCGAGGGGCGATTGGTGTTGGAGTACGCGCGGCGGCTCGATCGGCCTGCGCCCATCCTGGTGGTGACCCGCTGCCCGGGCATGAAGTGCTACCTGGAAGCGATGGAGCTCGGCGCCCTGGACTATGTCGAAAAACCCTATTCTCCTTCCCAGTTTGCCCGGGTCGTGGAAACCTACCTCCGGCCCGATGCCGGTTCCGGTCCTCGTCCGGCCAATTAAAGCTCGGGTTGAGTTCATGCGAGGGCCCTTCCCTTGCCTCGACGGCCCAGCCACACTATGGTCCAGTGGCTTGATTGCTCCCCACCGGCTCGATTCTCGGGATCAGCCGCTGGACCACACCGAGCGCCAACGGGTGCATGACGCCGCTGATGATGAACAGCGGCACGTAGCTGTGGAACCCCTGCAAAATGTAGCCTGCCACCTTAGCGATGATCATTCCGCCCGCAGCGCCCGCGGCTCCCCCAACTCCCACCACCGAGGCTACGTCCTTCTTGGGAAAGATGTCCGACGCCAAGGTGTATAAATTGGCGGACCATCCCTGGTGTGCCGAAGTTGCCAGAGAGATCAGCGCCAGGGCCGTCCAGGGATTGTTCGCGAATACTGCCAGGATTCCGGCAGGCATTGAGAAGGCGCAGACCAGCATGGCGACCTTGCGAGCCACGTTCACCGAGTGTCCGCGCCGGATCAAGAAACCGGAGAGCCAACCGCCGGCGATCGAACCGGGGGCAGCCGCCAAGAACGGGATCATCCCGAACAGCTCCAACCGGGCGATGGAAAACTGGCGGATCTCGATCAGGTACTTCGGCAACCAGAAAATGTAGAACCACCAAATCGGGTCGGTCATGAACTTGGCGAGGGTGAAGCCTAGGGCCTGCCGATACCCGAGAATGCTCAACCAGGGAATCCGCGCATTGGGCGCTTGCCGATCTTCGTCGTGCAAGCTTTCGATCTCACGAAGCTCGTGGTCCGTAATCCACGGGTGCTGCCGGGGAAGGCGGTACAGTGCCAGCCAGACCACGAGGCACACAAGTCCCAGGGCGCCCGTCCCGAGAAAGGCGGCTTTCCAGCCCCATTTCAGCAGCAGCCACCCGACTATCGGATAAGCGGCGACGGCGCCTATGTTGGTCCCCGCATTGAAGATTCCGGTAGCCAAGGCTCGTTCCCGCTTCGGGAACCAATCAGAGACAGCCTTGATGGAAGCGGGGAAGTTCCCGGCCTCGCCGGCTCCCAGCAAGAAGCGAGCGGCGGCAAAGGAGAGCACGCCCCGTGCCAGGGCGTGCCCCATGGCGGCAATCGACCACCACGCCATCGACAGCGCGTAGCCGGCGCGCGTACCCAGGGAGTCGATGACGCCGCCGGAAAGCAACATCATGACAGCGTATGACAATTGGAAAGCGAAGACGATCGAGCCGTAATCGTTTTCGGTCCATCTGAAGAGTCGCTGTAGGTGGTGCGCCAGGATGGCAATCGTGCCGCGATCGATGTAGTTGACGAACGAGCCGAAGAAGAGCAGGCCGCAGATCAGCCAACGCAGGTTGGGGATGGTGAAGGTTCGGGACTCGGGACTCGGGACTCGGGGCTCAGGAGTAGATTGATGGAGTTTAGTAGATTTCCGCAATCGTCGATATCTCCTGGCGGTCCCGTTCGTCTGTGCGAGTCCCGAGTCCCGAGCCACGGATCCCGTGTCCCGTCCTCTCTGCGAACCCCGAAACCCGAATCCCGAGCGCCACCAAAAAGGCAATCATCCGCTCGCGACCAGCGGCAGCACGTCACCGCCATGGTGAAGCACCGCAACCGTGGCGTCCTTACCCAGCATGGCGAAGGCGCTATCGATTGCCTCCTGCGGCGTCTGGACGGGCGTGAAGCCGATGTAGCGTTGAGTCTCGCGCCCGATGCCGGGCGAAACCAGGATGCCCCGCGCCCGATCACGGATCACGCGCCCCACGTGAACCAGGTGCGCTGCGGCCACCAGGTCGGTGATCTCCTTCCTCTCCACCCGAGCCTTGACCTCGGCGAAGCCCAGGTATCCCAGATCCTCCACTACGGGATGCTCCTTGCTCACTCCGTGGGGGCACGGCGTCACCAGGATGACGACGCCGTTTTCGCGCACCGCCAACTCCGAGGCGTAGATCCCCTTGGCTGCCTGCCACAAATCATAATCCGCGGGATGGGACTCCGCGATCACGATGTCGGCAGCGGCCGGCTGCGGCACTCCGTAAATGGCTCGCGAATACCCGGCGCCTTGCCGGTGAGCGCCCACGACGTCGCCCGCCACCACGTGAATCACGCGGCCTCTCCCGTCCATCACCACGTTGACGATGAATCGCAATCCGGCTTGACGCGCGATCCGCTCCACCTCGCGCCGCACGGCATTCTCGGCGACGCCGAGGATTTCCGGTCCGGCGAACAACGCGCTCCGCCAGTGAGTGTAGCCGGTGACTTCCGGCCCCGAAACGCCCGGCTGCACGATGGTGGCACCGCCGGTGTACCCCATGACGCGGTGCGGAACAATCTGCCCGATCCCGATGACGAGGTCGGCCTCGGCGAGCATTCGATTCACCCGCACCGAGGTACCGTCCTCCGTGGCCCCGATGGAGGTGAGGCTGGACTCGTCCCTCCAGTGGTGAAGAGTCACCGGGTAAGCGGCTGCGATGGCCGCCCCCAGCTTCTTCTCCACTTCGGCCGCGCTCATGCGGGAGTGGGTGCCGGCGGCAATCAGGATCTTGACGTTCTCGCGCCTGACCCCACCCTTCTCGAGTCGCCGCAGGATTCCGGGCAGGACTTCGGCCGCCGGGGTCTGTCGCGTGATGTCGTCTACCAGCAGCAGGACGCGAGCAGCGGGCGAACCGGAGGCGCGGGACAACACCAAAGATGTTGCGAGTTCTTCGAGCGGGTCCGATTCGATCGGGTGGTCCAGCGCTGCCTCGACCAACTGATCTGCCGGCGCAGAAGGCTCGACGGTGCGTGGCGCGAGCACGGCCAGAAGGTTGGCGTCAGGGATTGCGAAGGGCGGAATATTGGCGTACGAGAAAGAGATTTCCATTGCAATGCTGAGCGCTCCGTCTAGGCAGCAAATACATCGGAGAACTGTCTCTTAAGTTCGCCTTCGACGTTCTCGACTTTCATCTCGTAGTACCTTTCGATGCGGTCCCGCTCTTGATCGTCAAGAGACTGATAAAGGGTCCAAGCGCTGGTTGCAAGTCGGTCTCCCGGCCTGTACGCTCCACCGAGGTAATTGGACAACTCCGGCAAGACTGCCTGGAAGTCTTGAATCTTTAGGTTTCTGTCCCGGAGGTTTTCAAGGGAATCGAGGAGCGACCTGCCAAAAAACCTGTCGATCGCGGTGCGGAGTAATTGAAAAAAGGGGCTCTCCTTCAGAAGGTAAGACATTACCGCCTCTTTCAACTCCAAGTGCGGATTCTTAACCGGATCCCAAGAGCTGGCTCCGGCATATGAGAGCTGTAGCTCAACAAATTCTCGTACTGCCACCTGCAACTTGTCGAGACTCACATCGTCATTCGTGTTTGACCAGCCCACACGTTCACTCTTTATTCCCATCCTTTGTCGTAGTCTATCGATAGCCGCCGCGGTCAATTCAACGATCAATTCAGACGTCACACTACCCGACCGCAGAGTCACTCTAAAGTCGAGGGCAGACTTGAGTGACCCGGAGAGGCTACGAGATGGGCCAACATACTGAACCCTTTCAACAGCCCACAAAGCCCGAACCAGACTGTTCAACTCGGTTCCCGATTTCTTCAGCACCTCGTTAATGTCTGCCATCAGGGCTTCAACTTGCCCAAGTTTGGACGCATCGTTCAAAACGATTTCTACAAAGGTTCCCTCCGGGAAATCTAATAGTTGGAGGTGAGACGGTTCAACGAACGGCAGGAGTCCGGCGGACCTGAGTCGCGCCTCTAGAAGACTGCGAACTTCCTCAAGCGTTGTCGTCTTTTCCTGCATCTGAGGCTTCTCCCACGAACTCTATGACATCACGGAAGTAGGCGTTGAACTCGGCGCGCATCTCTTCAGTCGCCTCCAACCCGGCCAACCGGAAACGCTCCTCATCACCCGTGAACATTTCAGGTCTATAGTCAGCTTTATCTCGCTCCACCTCAAATCGCTTAAGTCTCTTCCTGGACTCGTCGCCGCGATGATCGCTGATCTGGAAATACAAGTCCTTTTTTTGTTTTCGCTTGCTTGCCTGAACGTTACGTGGGGGCATAGCGACCCACGCGTGACAAACGTGAAGTAAGGCATAGAAGGAGCGCGAAACCGCATTCCGGACCTCGCATTCCGTCGAGAGCGGGGTGATGACCGCGGTCGCAAGAAAGCCTATCGCTAGCCTGAAGTGCCCTTGCACATCCTCATCCAGGTCGGTCAGGTCCGGCATCTTAATCCAGTGGCCTCACTCGTACACCGCGATTCCATGCTCCCGGCCAGAATGGTTCCCACATAGCTCATTGGTTCTTGACCCACGCGTGTTTGGGATCATCCGCCCAGGCGCCGTAGCGTCGTT
>JGI26339J46600_10000170_pt1 | contig 22742 bp, 16 predicted proteins | sample BogFormECP12_OM1_FD_46600 | JGI IMG/M metagenome (IMG submission 46600) | reverse complement strand
GAGATTTCTTGGTGTGTATGACTTGGAACAGGATTTCTGATTGCCGTTCAGGAACGGAGCCGCTAACTTCGCTGGTAGAACTGCCTTGGCAAGAGTGGGGCTTGTCGGCGAGCTTTGGGAATACGGAGGGACGCTTCTGCCACCTCCGCGAGTCGTTTTATGCCGGCTCCGGTTTCCTGAGACTCGCCCAGCAGACGGTTGGTAGTGTAGGCATAGCAAGCGGTGATACATACCAGCATGATGTTGATTGCGATTAGGGCTGTGGTCATAAGGGATCAACAGGCATTTTACGCGGAACCGCGCCGATGGAACCTGCGGCTTGGAATTTTCCGCGACAGATGAAATCGAACAGATCGACCGCCGTCTTCAGGTGACGCGCCACCAGAATCCCGCCTTCACGCCTAGCGCGGCTACGTCCGTAATTATTGGCCGAACGAAAGGTCGGGATATGCTCGCAACTGATCGCGATCAGTAGCTGGGTGGCTAAGGAAAGTGACCAACGGGTTAACAAAATCAGAAGAGAAAACTCTGGCTTACCTCAAGCAAATGTTTCCGGGTTACGCTTGGGGAAAAACTGCTGGTGGAGGTCAACTAGATTTCATGGGCGCACCGCCCCCGGAGGCGGACCTCCCAATGCTGTTTGTGGAATCGAAGTGCGACCGTGACCGCACACGAGATAGCCAAAATGCATGGGCGAGGAGCCGCAACCGATTTCGCTCCGGCTTGTACGCGGCTGCGCGGGCAGACAAAGTCTCAGTGCGCGGGCAGCCGGACGGGAGTGTTCGCATCACGAAAGTCGGGGAATGGTCTAGCGTGCGTGGCTAAGGGCAGAGCGAGAGCGCAGATTTTGAACTACATTGAACTACATTTCGCGAAAAACCGCATAAAAAAGTGCCATTAACAATGGGATTTTGGATTTCTCGCCAAAACCCTTGACAGGCGCGGATTTCCGCATGATTATTGGAAAATCCGGAACGTGGCGAGAAGCGATTCCCGGTAGCGCTACCAAAGCTTCCTAAGCAGTTGAATCCAACAAGGTTTCAAAGCCCGCGGAAATGCTTATCCCACCACCGCTTCATCGTCCACGATACTTGAACAATTCGAATTTTCAGGCATAATGCGCAGGTTATCCATTGGGTAAAATCCAGCAACCGGGTCGCTTGAGGTTTCATGGGCCGAAAACAGTCTCCCATCCTGAACAACAACAAATTGAAATTGGGCTTTTTCTCTCCAAACTGCTCGGGCGGCATGTCGGTCACGAAAGTTCCCGAGCGCTGGGTCAATTCCTGGGACAACAACATCCGCCTGGCGCAGCTTGCCGACGATGCCGGCATCGAATTTCTGCTGCCGATCGCGCGNTGGATCGGTTACGGCGGTGAAACCGACTTCCACGGCAGCGTGCTGGAAACGCTCACGTGGGCGACGGGNCTGCTGGCGAACACGAAACGGATCAACGTCTTCGCCACTGTCCACACGGCGTTCATCCATCCCGTGGTCGCCGCCAAGCAACTCGCCACCGCCGACCAACTCGGCCACGGGCGCCTCGGTCTCAACATCGTTGCCGGGTGGAACAAGCCCGAGTACGATGCCTTCGGCATTGATCTGCCGGAGAAGCACGCCGACCGCTACGCCCTCGCGCAAGAGTGGTTCGACGTGGTCAAAGCGATTTGGAGCCACAATGGTCCGTCCGATTGGAACGGGAAGTTCTATCACCTGAAGGGCGTGTACGGATTCCCCCGTCCCTATGACGGCATTCCGCCCATCATGAACGCGGCCGGATCGGGCGAGGGCCGCGAATTTGCGGCGCGCAACGCCGACTTTCTGTTCGCCATCTCCGTCGATCTCGAGAAATCCAAACATGAAGTGGATGCGATCAAGGCAAACTCCGCCAAGTTGGGGCGGAATACCGGCGTCTTCACCTTGTGCCACGTGGTTTGCCGCCCAACCAAAAAGGAAGCCGAAGAGTACTACCATCATTATGCCCATGACAATGCCGACTGGGGCGCGGTCGACAACCTGATGCGGCTTCAGGGCATGCACGCGCAATCCTTCCCGGCGGAGGCGCTGCAAATGCTGCGCGACCGTTTCGCCGCCGGACACGGCACCTATCCGCTGGTCGGGGATCCCGACACCATCGTGAAGGAGATGGAAAGGATTCCCGCATCCGGTTTTGCCGGGACGACCCTGAGTTTTGTGGACTATGTAAAAGAGTTTCCCTATTTTCGCGATGAGGTCATTCCACGGTTAGAAAGAAAAGGCCTGCGCGAAAAATTCAAAGGGCAAGCGGCTGCGGACTGAGGGCGGCCGGAGGACAGAGAGACGAGGTTCGAAACAAGAACATGACGCAAGCATCCGGCTCCAACCCCGAGAAGACGCTTTCCCAAGCCATCAAGGATCGTCGAGCCACGCCCAGTTTTTTGCCCGATCCGGTGCCGGAGAATGACCTCAAGAAAATTCTAGAGGCGGGGCTCTCTGCTCCCAGTGCCTACAATCTTCAGCCCTGGCGATTCGTGGTGGTGCGCGAGGTTGAGCAGCGCGCGCGATTGCGTCAGGCAGCCATGAAGCAGCTCAAGGTGGAAGAGGCCCCGGTGGTCATCGTGGCCTGCGCCGATCTGGAAGGCTGGAGAAATGGCGATCTCGACGAAATCATCCGTCTTGCCCAGCAACACGGCTACGGCGATGAGGTCCGCTACGCCAGCATGCGCAAGAACATCGCCAGCTTCTTCGGCTCCATTCCCGGCGCCGCCGGCGGATTAGCGCCGGATTTCGCGGTGTGGGCCAACCGTCAAACCATGATCGCCTTCACCACCATGATGTGGATGGCCGAAGTGCTCGGCTACGATACCGCGCCCATGGAAGGCTTTTACGAAGACCAGGTCAAAGCGACGCTTGGCATTCCCGCCCACGTGCGGGTGGTCGCACTACTTGCTATCGGCCATCGCAAAGGCGAAGACAAGCGTTTCGCCGGACGCTTCGCCATGCAGCGCACGGTATTTGCCGAGAAGTGGGGGAATTCGATCCCGTAGCGCCGGCAGCCTAGCGCCGGCAGGCGGAGCAGTATCCACCGACTTCGAGCCGCGCTACCAGGATGTGGAAGTGGCAATCGCGCTCTAACTGTTTCTTCAATGACTCGAAAGTCTTGCTGACAAATTCAGTGATTTTCCCGCACCGGAGACACGCCATGTGAATATGATCGCGGCCCAGCTTGCGTTCGTAGTAGTGGCCTTCGCCCTTCAGATGCATCAGGTCGAGCTCATCGATCAGCCCTTGCCGCTTGAGCAGGTCCAGCGTCCGGTAGACTGTGCTGCGATCTACCGAAGCGTCCATAGTCCGCGCCTTGCGCAGGATCTGGCTGGCATCCAGATGTTTGTTCGCGGTCTCAATTACGCTTAAAATCGCGCAGCGCGGACCGGTCATGCGGATTCCACGTTCGGCCAGTTGCATCTGCAAACGGCCGGGAATCTCGGTTTGTGGAAGCGGCATTCGCAATCTCCCGTTCCCGTCGCAACTGATCGCAAAGAACATGCGACGAAATCTTAGGGCGCCCATTGACAGTGCAAGGAGGCGCACTTTACGCTGAGATTGTAACGCTTCTTGCGACCGAGTCGCAAGTAGAACTATTCAGAATCGGAGACTCGATGGTCGCGCGCTTTTTTCCTAAGTCTATCCCGCGGAAGTTTACCGCTCTCATTGCTTTGATTTTCTCTCTGCTTTCTTGCCACTCATCTTTGGCGCAGGAGAGCCCTTACATTGTGACCTACAACCATTACCTCGAAGAACCTGGGAGTCTGGAGGTGGAATACTTTTCGACCTTTGGCACGCAGCGCGGCGGCAACGACTTCCATGCCTTTTGGGCGGAATTTGAATACGGCGCCACTGCCTGGTGGACGGCCGAGTTTTATGTGGACGGACAGACGACCTTCCACGACAGCACGATTTTTACGGGATATCGATTGGAAAACCGGTTTCGCCTGCTGCAGCGCGAGCACCTCGTCAATCCGGTGCTCTATATCGAGTACGAGCAAATCAGCGGGGCAGACAAGATTCTGAAGGAAGTCGAGGGTCACGACGTAGAGTCCGACTACGCCGATTCGAACGCCGTATTGCGGAAGGAGCACGACCACGAATTGGAACTCAAGCTTCTGCTTTCCAGCACATTCAAAGGCTGGAATGTCGCCGTGAATCCCATTGCTACCAAGAACCTGTCGCCGAGCGAGCCCTGGGAGTTCGCATACGCCATCGGGGCAAGCCGTCCGCTCGCGCTTAAGGCTTTACCCAACCGCTGTAATTTCTGCCTGGAGAATTTTATTGCCGGAGTGGAAATGTACGGAGGTATGGGCGACACACAGAGTGCTGGTCTGCACGACACATCTCACTACCTCGCGCCCGTCGTCGCGTGGAATCTCCCGTCGGACTGGACCGTTCGCCTTTCGAGCGGCTTCGGCCTGAATGACAACAGCCATCGACTTCTGTTGCGCTGGGGGCTTTCGCGTGAGTTCTCCGGCTTTGGTGAGATCGTCGGGCGGTTGTTCGGAGGCCGGCCATGAAAGCATGCTTCGCGTTATTTCGTTCAGCCGGACGCGTCGGTCTTGCGACCATCGGCATCGTCGTCTTCGGGATCAGCGTCTTAGGGATTGGTCGGGCTCTGGCACAAAAGGAAGACGTTGGTGCACACAAGAACAGAAAATCGACGTACGCCGCGCTGGCAGAAGCTCCCAGGAAAGCGCGTGAGAGGAAAAATCCTTTCGAAGGGACTACTCAGGCTGTGGCTGCGGGAGGAAAACTGTTTGAGCAGCACTGCGCCGACTGCCACGGAAGAAAGGCGGGAGGCGCGCGGAAAGGCCCAAGCTTATTGCGGGAAGAAGTGCAGCAGGCAACGCCCGGCACGCTGTTCTGGATTCTGACCAATGGAGTTGTCCGCCGGGGCATGCCGGTTTGGTCGAAACTGCCGGAACAACAACGCTGGCAGATTGTCACATTCTTGCAGTCGTTGAAGCTGCAATCGGTGAACTCGCGGTCAGAGAACGAGAAGTGGGGGAATCCGATTCCGTAGCGCCGGCGGCTCGCCAGCCCTGCTATGCTCATGCCTGCGTGAATCAGAAATACGACGTCATCATTCTCGGGGCCGGCGCTGCCGGCCTGATGTGCGCCATGGAAGCCGGCAAGCGGGGCCGACGCGTCCTGGTACTTGAACGCGCGGATCGAATCGGCAAGAAAATCCTGATCTCCGGCGGCGGCCGCTGCAATTTCACCAATCTGCACACCAGCCCGGATAATTTTCTTTCCGCGAATCCACACTTCGCCAAGTCGGCGCTCGCCCGCTATACTCCGGCGGACTTCGTGCGCCTCGTCGAAAAGCATCGAATCCCCTGCCACGAGAAAAAGCTTGGCCAGTTATTCTGCGATGGAGCGGCGAGCGACATCACGGCGATGCTGGAGCAGGAATGCCGCGACGCTGGAGTAGAAATCCGGTGCAACACGAAAGTGAGCGCGGTGCGCAAGGACGAGGCGCGCAAGAAGGAAGTGCAGAAGAACGACCGGTTCACCGTGCAAGCCGAGGATGGGAGTTTCGGCGCGCCCCGCCTGGCGGTCGCCACCGGAGGCTTGTCCATCGCGAAAATCGGCGCCACCTCATTTGGTTATGATCTGGCCCGGCAATTCGGTCTGAAGATCGAGCCTCCACGCGCCGCCCTGGTCCCGCTGGTATTCAGCGAACGGGACCGCAGGCGGTGGTGCGATCTGGCAGGAGTCTCCACCGAGGTGATTGCTTCCACTCGCAGCACGAAGCGCAACACGAAACAAGCGTTCCGCGAAAAAATGCTTTTCACTCATCACGGTCTCAGCGGCCCCGCGATTCTCCAGATCTCTTCTTACTGGGACGGCAAGGAGCCTATTCATCTCGACCTTGCGCCCGACCGCGATCTCGCTGCCGATTTCGGAACGCGTGGCCCTCGCGGCCAGTCGAGTTGGAAGGTGCTGCTGCGAGAAGTCCTGCCTCGCCGCTTCGCGGATCGCTGGCTCGAAACTTATCCTTTGGCGGGCAACTCCGATCGCGCCTTCGCCGACGCCGAACAGCAACTGCACGCGTGGGAAGTGAAGCCGGAAGGGACCGAGGGTTACGGAAAAGCGGAAGTCACCGCGGGCGGCGTCGATACGGACGAACTTTCCGCCAAGACTATGGAGTCACGGAAAGTGCCCGGCCTTTTTTTCATCGGAGAAGTGGTCGACGTGACCGGCCAGCTCGGAGGCTTCAACTTTCAGTGGGCGTGGGCGTCGGGATTCTGCGCCGGGCAGGCGATGTGAGCTGTGCTGGAACAGGGCGGGTAGGCGGTGCAACGAACTATTGCGAATCCAAAAGTTGGTGTGACCGCAAGCAGCTGCCGAGCTCCGCTCGGCTTGGACCCTTCGGCTTCGCTCAGGGCAGGCTCCGAGGGCGCCCGTCCCCCCCCACAAGCTGGGGTCATATCTCGGCGCCTTCCTGCATGAACGGCATGCGGGAGAGAATTTCCGCGGCCTGCTCCAGTTGCTTCATGTCTTCGCCGGTGAAGTCTGCGCCGGCGAGCGAAGCATCCAGCCCTTTGCGCGAAACCTGCACCACTCCCATGACGTTTCCGGAGCGCAGCACGGGAACGGACATGATTTTCTGAATCGGCATTTGCTCCTGGCTGCGATCTTCTTCCTCGGCGCCGGCTCCCAGCTTGACCGCTTCAAACAGGCTGACATGTTTTACGCGCATGAAGGCATTCGACAGAAGTGGAGTGCGAGTCGCCGCCGTCCGGGCTGCAACCGCCGATCCGGTCAGCGGCAGTACGCCCGCGGATCGCAGCTCGGGCGGAAAGATAAATCGCAAACTGCCCTTGTCTAACCTGAGCAGCGCCACTTCGCTGCGGCGCACGCGCAGGATATGGGCCAGCTTCAGGCAAACTCTATCCGAACTCGGAGATTCCGAAAGCATGCTCTCCAATTCGCTGACGCTGGCCTTGGCGGCCTTGGCGGCGGAACCTTGATTGCCAGTCGATGACATAAATGTAGGGATAATCCTTACTCATCCATCCTGCGGGCAGGGGCAAGTTTTCGACAAGTTACCAGAGTACTTTTGCCGGCTTCCGGCAACGCAAACTTGTCCCTGTCCAAAAGGTTTCCTATTTTTGCACGGAGGGAAAACTTTTCGTCGTCTTGCGGCACACTTCCACAGGCATTCGGGTTATATTTAGATCTAGGGTTCATCGCAAATAGTCGATAGCGGCTATCAGGGTACGCGTATGTCGCTGATTCATTACGTAAGACCATTCCTGGACTTGGGTATTTGTAAGGAGTACTGTATGGCTCGCAAGACAACCGGAAACGGTACCATCAATCGCAGCAAGAAAACCGAAGCCTCCATTCAGCCTGCCGCTGTGCAGGGTGCGCCCGAAGTTCGCAAGAATGAGAAGCCGGCCAACCTGGTTCCAGTCAATCTCGAAGAAGAGATTCGCTGCCGCGCCTACGAACTCTACCTGGAGCGCAGAGGGACTGCCGGCGACCAGGACCAAGATTGGCTGATTGCGGAGCGCGAGATTCGTTCGCGCTACGGCAATCTGGCACGCCACGCGACGGCGTAGCTTCCGGCGGGGGTCCGCCTTTCGGTGGTCCGCACTGCCTACGGGCTCTGCGCCGGACGCGTTGCGATCGGCGGTCGAGCCTGGGTGCGAGCTTGAGTACGAAAGCTGGCCAGCCACAGCCGCAAGCGATCGATGTAGATNTAGACCACGGGAGTGGTGAACAGCGTCAGCATCTGGCTCACAATGAGCCCGCCCACGATGGTGATGCCGAGCGGGCGTCGCATCTCCGATCCCGTGCCCGTGCCCAAAGCCAAAGGCAATCCGCCGAGAAGCGCCGCCATGGTCGTCATCATGATCGGGCGAAAACGTAACAGGCATGCCTCGTGAATCGCCTCCGTCGGAGACTTTCCGTGTTCGCGCTCGGAGTAGAGCGCAAAGTCAATCATCATGATGGCATTCTTCTTGACGAGGCCAATCAGCAGGATGATCCCAATCAGTCCGATCACGTTGAGCTCGTTCTTCGAAATCAATAGAGCGAGCAGCGCGCCCACGCCAGCGGAAGGAAGCGTGGACAGGATCGTGATCGGGTGCGCGTAGCTCTCATAGAGAATACCCAGCACGATATAAACGGTCAGCAGCGCACACAGAATCAACAGCGGTTCGCTGGCCAGCGAGTCCTTGAAAGCGGCCGCCGTGCCCTGAAAACTTGCGTGCATCGTGGACGGGAAACCGATGCTGCGCTCGGCGTTTTCAATCGCCTTGGTCGCATCGCCGAGCGAAACTCCCGGGGCCAGGTTGAAAGAGATGGTCACCGACGGATACTGTCCCTGGTGGTTGACGGCGAGCGCGGTGTTCGACGGCCCGAAGCGCGCGAGCGACGCCAGCGGCACCGCCGTGCCGTTTCTCCCGCGCACATAGATGCTCTGGAGAGCATCCGGGCTGTGGGCAAATTCCGGAGCCACTTCCATGACCACGTGATACTGGTTCAGTTGCCGGTACATGATCGAGACCTGGCGCTGGCCAAAGGCATCGTAGAGAGCGCTATCGATATCCGAGGCGGCGACTCCAAGACGCGCGGCCGTGTCGCGGTCAATCACCACGCTGGCTTCCAGTCCCTTATCCTGCTGGTCGGTGTTGACGTCACGCAACTGCGGCAGAGAACGGAGCTTTTGGAGCAACTGCGGTGCCCATTCGTTCATTTCCGCCAGGTCTTCCCCCTGCAGCGTGTACTGGTATTGCGCCTGACCCATGCGTCCGCCAATGGTCAGATCCTGGGCCGACTGCATGTACAGGGTCGCGCCCGGGACCACCGCCAGTTTCGATCGCAGACGTCCAATGACTTGGTCCGAATTGATCTTGCGTTCCGAAAGCGGCTTGAGCGTAATGAACATGCGTCCGGTGTTGTACGTGGTATTGCCGCCGGCGAATCCCACGGCCGTGGCCACGGCAGGATCCTTCATGATGATATTGACGTACTGGTTCATCTTCCGGCTCATGGCTGCGAAGGAAATGTCTTGCGCAGCCTGCACCGATCCACTGATCCGGCCCGTATCCTGCTGCGGGAAGAAGCCCTTCGGAACCAGGATGTAGAGATACACGCTGAGACAGGCGGTCGCGATCGTCACCGCCAGAGTCAACGGCTGATGCCGCAAGACCCAACCGAGACTGCGTTTGTATCCGCCCAGCAAGTGGTCAAAGGCCCATTCGCTGGCGCGATAGATGTGCCCATGCTTTTTCTCACCCCGAGGCCGCAGAAACTTCGCGCACATCATGGGCGTCATGGTCAGTGAAATCGCCAGTGACATGCCGATGGCGACGCTGAGCACGACGGCGAATTCCCGGAAAAGCCGCCCGACGATACCGGCCATCAGCAAGATAGGAATAAAAACAGCCACCAGCGACGTGCTCATCGAAAGCACGGTAAAGCCGATTTCGCGCGCGCCGCGAAACGCCGCCTGCACCGGGGTCATCCCGTGCTCGATGAAGCGGGTGATGTTTTCGAGCACCACAATCGCATCGTCCACCACGAAGCCGGTCGAGATCGCCAGCGCCATCAGCGACAAGTTGTCCAGACTGTAGCCCGCCAGGTACATCACTCCGAAAGTGCCAATCAACGACAGCGGCACCGCTACGCTGGGAATCAAGGTTGCGCGCAAAGTACGCAGAAAAGCGAAGACAACCAGGATGACCAGTATGACCGAGATCATGAGCGTCAGCTCGATATCGTGCACCGAGGCTCGCACCGTGGTCGTCCGGTCGAGAACCACACCTAAATCGATGGCGGGAGAGATCGAAGCCTGCAACTGCGGCAGAGCGGCACGCACGCGATCGACGGTTGCGATAATGTTCGCGCCCGGCTGGCGAAAGACGATGATCAGCACCGCGGGCTTGCCGTTGGCCAGTCCGATGTTATGAATATCTTCGACCGCGTCCTGCACATCGGCGACATCGGCCAGCCGGACCGGCGCGCCGTTCTTGTAAGCGACGATCAGCTTGCGATATTGATCGGAACGGAAAATCTGGTCGTTGTCGCGAATCGTCCACGCATTCACGGCGTCGCTGAATTCGCCCTTGGGAGTGTTGGCGTTTGCCAGGTTGAGGGCGGCGCGGACCGCGTCGAGGCCGACGCCCAGCTTGTTCAGAAGCATGGGATTGACTTCGGCGCGGACAGCGGGTTTTGCGCCGCCGCCGACGAAGACTTGCCCGACGCCATCCACCTGCGACAGTTTCTGGGCGAGGATCGAGTCCGCGGCGTCGTAAATCTTGGGCAGCGGGATGGTGTCGGAGCTGAGCGCCAGAATCATGATGGGCGCATCGGCCGGGTTGACCTTGCGATAGGTGGGATTACCTGGAAGGTAGGCAGGGAGTTGACTGCGCGCCGCATTGATGCACGCTTGCACATCGCGTCCGGCGGCATCGATGTTCCGGCCGAGGTCGAACTGGAGAACGATGCTGGTGGAACCCAGTTGNCTGGTCGAGGTCATCTGGTTCACGCCGGCAATGCGTCCGAACTGCCGCTCNAGCGGAGTCGCCACCGCCGAGGCCATCGTCTCCGGGCTTGCTCCCGGCAAACCGGCCGACACCTGGATGACCGGGAACTCCACCTGCGGCAGTGGAGCTACGGGAAGAAAGTTGAAGGCCAGCGCTCCCGAAAGCAGCAGCGCCGCCGCCAGCAACGAGGTCCCGACCGGCCGCTTGATGAAGGGAGCGGAGATATTCATAAGAGCCTATGTTGAAACTCACATTTCGAAATCCAGCCCCTAAAGGGGCGTNTGATTTCGAAAGACTTGCGGCGTCGCTAAAGCGATGCCCTGATACGAACCTTACTGACGCCACGGGCTGATAACATCAGTCTCCCGTAGCCTCAGGAGCCGGTTCCTCCATCGGATTGCCGATTTTGTAGCGCGCGAATCTTTGCGCCAACCGGTCAAACCAGAGATACACGACTGGGGTTGTATAGAGGGTGAGCAACTGGCTCAAGAGCAATCCGCCGACAATGGTGATGCCGAGCGGATGGCGGAGTTCCGAGCCCGTGCCGCCGCCCAGTGCCAGCGGCAATCCGGCGAGCAATGCGGCCATGGTGGTCATCATGATCGGGCGAAAGCGAAGCAAGCACGCCTGGTAGATGGCTTCTTCCGGCGGTTTGTGCTCCACGCGTTCGGCTTCGAGCGCGAAGTCAATCATCATGATGGCGTTCTTCTTCACGATGCCGATCAGCAGGATGATGCCGATCAGCGCGACAACGCCGAGATCGTAGCCGGTAATCAGGAGCGCGAGAATTGCGCCGACACCGGCCGAGGGCAGCGTGGAAAGAATCGTGACCGGATGAATGTAGCTCTCGTAGAGCACGCCCAGCACAATGTACACGGTGATGATGGCGGCCAGAATAAGCCAGGGCTCGCTCGAAAGCGAATTGTGAAAGGCCGCCGCGGTTCCCTGGAAACTGGTGTTGATGCTTCGCGGCAGACTGATTTCCTGTTCCGCCTGTTCGATCGCCTTGGTAGCCTCGCCCAGGGAAACACCGGGAGCCAGGTTGAATGACAGATTCACCACCGGAAACTGGCCGAGGTGGTTGATGGCGAGCGGGGCATTGCGCAGTTCGAGGCGAGTGAAAGCGGAAAGCGGAACCTGCGTCCCCGTATTCGATTTGACGTAGATGTCCTTCAAAGCGTCCGGGGTCGTCTGGAATTGCGAATTCACTTCCAGCACGACGTGATACTGGTTGAGCTGCGTAAACATGGTGGAGACCTGCCGCTGACCGAACGCGTCGTAGAGCGTGTCGTCGATGGCCTGCGGCAGGATGCCCAAGCGCGACGCCGTGTCGCGATCGATGATCAGGTTGGCTTGCAATCCGTTGTTCAGCTGGTCGCTGGCCACGTCGCGCAACCCGGGCAGGGTTTGCAGCTTTTGCAGAAGTTGCTGAGACCATGTGGCTAGTTCGTTCGCGTCCGCGTCTTCCATCGAATACTGGTACTGGGTTTGACTGACGCGGCTTTCCACGGTCAGGTCCTGCACCGGCTGCATGTAGAGCGTGATGCCTTCCACCTTGGCCAGGTCCGGTTGCAGATCGCGAATGATCTGGGAAGCAGTCTCTTTACGCTGATCGCGCGGCTTCAGATTGATCTGGATGCGGCCGCTGTTCGGCGTGACGTTGGTTCCATCGACCCCGATGAACGAAGCCAGGTTGTCGACATTCGGATTCTTCAGAATCACCTTGGCCAGTTCCTGCTGCTTCTGCGACATGGCCACAAACGACACATTCTCTGCGGCTTCGGAGATCCCCATGATCACGCCCGTATCCTGCACGGGGAAGAAGCCCTTGGGCACGTAGACATATAGAAGCAGCGTGGCGATCAGGGTTGATACCGTAACCAGAAGAGTGGTGGTCTGATGTTTGAGGACAAATTTCAGGGTACGGCCGTAGAAGGCGATCACGCGATTGTAGAAGTCTTCGGTGACGCGGTAGAACCAGGATCCCTGCCCGGGGTGCTTCTGTTTCAGAAGCCTCGCGCACATCATCGGCGTCAGGGTCAGGGACACTACGGCGGAAACCAGAATCGTAACCGCCAGGGTAACGGCAAACTCGCGGAAGAGTCTGCCGACGATGTCTCCCATGAACAGCAGCGGAATCAGCACTGCGATCAGCGAAACGGTCAGCGATACGATGGTGAATCCAATCTGTCCCGCTCCCTTGAGTGCGGCTTCCAGGGGAGGCTCACCTTGTTCCAGGTATCGATTGATGTTCTCGATCATCACGATGGCATCGTCCACCACGAAGCCGGTCGAGATGGTGAGCGCCATCAGCGTCAGGTTGTTGAGGCTGTAGCCGAGCAGGTACATCACTCCGAAGGTGCCCACCAGCGAGAGGGGCACGGCAACGCTGGGGATGACGGTCGCGGAAAGATTCCGCAGAAAGAGGAAGATGACCATCACCACCAGGCCCACCGTCAGCATNAACTCGAACTGCACATCGTTGACCGATGCGCGNATCGTCTGGGTNCGGTCGATGAGGATTTGCGCCTTGACGGCCGCGGGCATGGAAGCCTGCAATTGCGGCAGAACTTTCTTGATGCGATCGGCCACGCTGATGATGTTGGCCCCGGGCTGGCGCTGAATATTGAGCAGAACCGCAGGCGTGGTATTAACCCAGGCCGCCTGCTTCACGTTTTCAGCGCTGTCGACGGCGGTGGCTACGTCCGAAAGACGCACGGGTGCACCGTTCCGGTAGGCAACGATTACGCCGTTATATCCCTGGCTCGAGAGCAGTTGGTCATTGTCGCCAATGGTGAACGATTGCCGCGGACCGTCAATCACTCCTTTGGCCTGGTCCACGTTGGCGGCGGCCAGCGCCGCGCGCACATCTTCGAGACTTAACTGGTAGGAAGCCAAGGCCGTGGGATTGGCCTGCACACGAACCGCCGGCTTCTGTCCGCCGCTGATCGAAACCAAGCCAACTCCGGGCAGCTGCGAGATTTTCTGCGCCAGCGCCGTCTCGGCCATGTCTTCGATGCGCGACAAGGGCAGCGAATCCGAGGTCAGCGCCAGCGTCAGGATAGGCGCATCGGCCGGGTTCACCTTGTTGTAAATCGGAGGATTGGGAAGATTTAGCGGCAGGTACGTGGTGGACGCGTTGATCGCCGCCTGCACCTGTTGTTCCTCGACGTCGATGTTCTGATCGAGAGCGAATTGCAAAGTGATCAGCGAACTGCCGAACGAACTGGTCGAGGTCATCTGGTTCAGTCCGGGGACTTGTCCGAACTGCCGCTCTAATGGAGCGGTGACCGAAGACGCCATCACGTCGGGAGCGGCGCCGGGATAAAAAGTCATGACCTGGATGGTCGGGTAGTCCACCTCGGGCAAGGCGGAGACCGGCAGTTGCCGGTAGGCGACGAATCCGACCAGCATCACGGCCACCATCAATAAAGAGGTGGCGACTGGCCGCAGAATGAAAAGGCGAGACGGGTTCATGACGTCGGAGCTTTTGCAGCGGGCTGCGTAGTCGATTGCGAAGGTTTGGAGTTTCCGGACGGGTTGCGAGCTTCAACTTTCGCGCCGTTCTGCAACTTGTCCTGCCCGTCGGTGACCACGACTTCCCCGGCCTGGAGGCCGCTCGAAATCGCGCTTTGATTGGATTGCGTGAGCGCGACGGTCACGGTGCGCGCCTCCACCGTCTTGTCGGCTTTCACCACATAAACAAAACTCCCCTGCGGCCCGCGCTGCACGGCCACACTGGGAACGATCGTACTGTCCTTGCGCACATCGAGAAGCAGGCGGATGTTGACGAACTGATTCGGAAAGAGCACGCCGTCCTGGTTGTCGAACGTGGCCTTCAAGCGGTCCGTGCCCGTCGTCTGATCAATCTGGTTGTCCATGGTCAGCAATGTGCCGGTGGCCAGCTTGATCTTGTCGTCGCGATCATAGGCGTCAACCTTCAGAGTTCCCTGCTTCATCCGCTGCACGACCACAGGCAGGCTGTCTTCGGGCAGAGTGAAGATGACCGAGATCGGCTGTAATTGCGTGATGACCAGCATGGCATTCGCATCGGTGGCATGGACGATGTTGCCGGCATCGACCAACCGCAAGCCGATACGGCCGCTGACCGGCGCCGTGATGTGGCAATAATCGAGCTGAAGTTTCGCGTTGTCGATCGCTGCCTGATCGGCCCGAATCGCGCCTTCGAATTGATCCGCCGTTGCCTTTTGCGTGTCCACCTGCTGCTGCGACATCGCGCCGGATTGCTGCAGCAGATCTTTGAAGCGCTGATAGTTCAGTTGCGCGTCGCGGAACGACGCCTGATCTTTAAACAACTGCGCTTGCGCCGATGCCAGTTGCACCTCGTAAGGACGGGGATCGATGAGGATCAGCAGATCGCCCTTGTTGACCTGCTGTCCTTCCCGGAAATTCACCTGTTTAAGTTCGCCATCCACCCGGCTCTTCACGCTCACTGTGTTGAAGGCGGTGACCGAGCCTAAGCCGGTCAGGTACACCGGCATGTCTTGCACGACAGCCGACGCAACCGCAACCGGAACGGCGCGGGTCGTGGCTGCCAGGGCTTGTTTGTCCTTCGCGGAATCGGCGCTCTGGCAACCGCCAAAGGCAAGCAGCAGGAGCAAGGTACCGCCGAGTTGCATCCACTGCCAATTTAAATTTCTATTCATAAAAGAGCCGTACAAACGGTAGATTATCCAACGTAATCATACTCTTCTAAAATGATGGTTTCTGGAAAGCAAACGATGGTAAAAGTTTGTAAATCATAGATTTGCGGAAGAAACGCGCGACCAGCCATCAAACACCAACCTGCGCGCGAAGTTGCACTCTCCCACGGTGGAGCTACTGCTGTACGGCCTGAACCAGCGCCGGCCTCACCTGTTCGCGCTGAATTTCGGAGGCGTCCCATGCGCCGCCCAGAGCCTTCACCAGGTAAACGGAAGTGACCATTTGTTGACCGAGCAACTGCGTTGCCAGGCGTTCGTTGCTCAGCAGGGTGGATTGCGCGGTAATAACATCGAGGTACGTGGTGACGCCGCCGACATAACGGCTGTTGGCGATGTCGAGCGCGCGGCGCGAATCCGCGACCGCTGCTTGCTGAGTTTTCGCAGCCTGGTTGAGCAGCGCGAGACCGGAAAGCCCGTCCTCCACCTGCTGAAATGCAACCAGCACAGATTCGCGATAATTGGCGACCGATTCATCGTATGCAGCGCGGCTGAGCGCGAGGTTGGCGCGATTGCGGCCGCCATTAAAAATCGGCTGCAGTAAATCGCCGCCCAGCGACCAGAAAGCGCTGGGAGCGTTCGCCAGTGTGGCGATGTCGCGGCTTTGCCATCCGCCGCTCCCGCCGAGCGTAATGTGCGGATAAAACGCAGCCATCGCTAAACCGACTTGCGCATTTTCGAACGCCATCTGACGCTCGCTGGCAGCAACATCAGGCCGGCGCTCCAGAATCTCCGATGGAACTCCGGTGGGAATCGCTGGAGGCGCGGCGTCGAACGGCGCCTCAGCCAGGCTGAAAGCCGAGGCGGACTTCCCCGTCAGCACGGCGATGGCATGTTCGTATTGCGCCCGCTGCTGCTCCACGAGCGAAAGCTGCGTTGCAGTTGCGTCCAGCAAAGCAGCCTGCTGCGCGACTTCCAGTCCAGACGCGACTCCGCCTTCGTGACGATGGTTGACCAGGTCCAATCCTTTTTGCTGGATTTCGACTGACTGCCGCACCACTCCCGCTTCACGGTCAAGTTCGCGCAGGTTGAAATAGTCGGCCGCGAGTTCGGCGGTCAACACCAGGCGCACGTTTTCCAGGTCGGCCGCGCTCCCCTCGATCGAAGCGTTGGCCGCTTCCAGATTGCGGCGCACGCGTCCGAATAAATCAAGCTCGTAGCTGACAGAAAACGGAACGGTAAAAACGTTCTGGGTGACGGGCGTAAGCGGAACTGTGCTGCCCGAAAGCGGACGGTCGCCGGAGAGGCGCTGGCGCTGCCCGCTAGGATCGGCGCTGAGCGCGGGAAAGTAGGCCGAGGACGCGATCCGCGCCTGTGACCGCGCCTGCGAGAGGCGATCCCGCGCCGCATCCAGTGATTGGTTTGCCTGAAGCAGTTCTTGCTCCAGCCGGTCGAGTTCCGCGTCATGAAATAGCTGCCACCACGTGCCCTTGGGAATTGCATCCTTCGGAGCAGCCGTCTGCCACGGCCCTTCGCCTTTCCACGCGTCGGGAACCTGCGCGGTGGGGCGCTTATATCCCGGCCCCACGGTGCACGCCAAGCCCGCGAGTAATGCCACGGCCAGCAAAGCGCAACACCCACCACGGAGACACAGAGACACGGAGGAAGGCTTTTTCATAGTCTCATTGTCGAGGCGTAGTTGCTTGATGAGGGACGAAATCATGAACTCGCTCGTCTCCGTGACGGAGCCTGCCCTGAGCGTAGCCGAAGGGTGCCTCCGTAGTGAGGTTCTGGCTTCACGAGCGGGCATCTCCCGCGCTCGGCTTGGCGACGTGTACCTGCTGCCCCTCTTCGAGTGAGTCGGACGGGTTGATAATGATCCGATCGCTTATTTCGAGCCCGCCAAGAATCTCGAGCGTAGCTCCGAAGTCGCGCCCAATGCTGATCGGCCGCAAATGCACCTTGCCCTCGTTGTCGACGACCGCGACCCGCGGTCCCTCGGCGCGGAACAGCATGGCGTTCACCGGGATCGTAATCCTCGGAACGGAAGTTCCGGTCGCAAAATGCACTTGGCCGAAAGAACCCGGCAACAGCTTGCCGTCTTTGTTGGGAACATCCACTTCCGTGTTCAGGGTGCGCGTGGCGGGGTCGATGGCATCGGCGGTGCGAGCCACGGTTCCCAGGAATTTCTGGCCGGGAAACTCCTGGAGCGTAACGTTCGCCTTCATACCAACTTTCATGTTCGGCGCATAGGCCTGCGGCACGCTGACGTACACCCGAAGCGGATCGACGCGGGCGACATCGAACAACTCCTTGCCAGTCGCTTGCGCGCCGGAATTGATGAGCGCGCCCGGATCGACATTGCGCCGGGTCAGCACTCCGGAAAAAGGAGCGTATACGTTTTTGAAGGACTCGAGTTCTTCCAGGCGGCGAACATTCGCGTCCGCTGCTGCAAGGTTGGCTAGCGCCTGCTGATAGCCGCTCGCTTGCTGGTCGGCTTCCTGCTGCGAAACCGAGTCGGTCTTGCGCAGATTTGCCCAGCGGTCGGCGGAGATCTTCGCCAACGCCAGCGCCGCCTTGATCTGTTCGCGGCTGGCTCGGGCCTGAGAGAGTTCCTGGTCGACTTCCGGAGTATCAATCGCCGCCAGCAGTTCACCCTTCTGAATCTTGCTTCCAATGTCCTTGTACCAGCGTAAGAGGTAGCCGTTGGTGCGGGCAAAAATGGGGGATTCTATGAAGGCCTGCAAGTTTCCGGGCAACACCAGTTCGTCGTTGCCGGGCTCGGATTCGGGTTGCACCACGGCGACGGTCGGAACCGAAACGGCTTCGGTTTCTTTGGCCAGCGCGTCGGTTTCGCTCTTCCGGTTCAGAAACGTCATGGCTCCGGCGGTGATCAGGACGAGCAGCGCGGCGCCAATCAGAATCTTTCCCCGGCCCACCGGAGCCGGACCCAGATGGGAAGGCCGATAGTCATCTGGACGCACGGGCTCCGTCTCGTTCTGCTCGGTCGTTACGGGCGGCGGTTGTACTGGCATAATTGCGGTCTCCCAATAATTCTCCGCTTCTGTTCTTCTCTACTTTTACTGCGGTCTACTTCCGCTCCGGCTGCTGCTGTGCCTCGCGCCGGCCGTGAATAATCGTAAACACACTGGGCACGAAAAATAATGTGGCTACGGTTGCGAAGAGCAGGCCGCCAATCACGGCGCGGCCCAGCGGCGCGTTCTGCTCTCCGCCCTCTCCCATGCCCAACGCCATCGGTACCATGCCGATAATCATGGCGAGGGCGGTCATGATGACCGGCCGTATGCGGGTGTGGCCCGCTTCGAGCGCCGCTTGCCGCGCGGGCGCTCCCGCATTCATACGGTCGCGAGAAAACGAAACCAGCAGAATCGAATTCGAGGTCGCAACTCCCATACACATGACCGCGCCCGTCAGCGACGGAACGCTCAGCGTGGTGCGCGTAATCAGCAGGAACCAGCAGATTCCCGCCAGCGCTCCCGGCAACGCAGTAATAATGATAAAGGGATCGAGCCACGACTGAAAGTTGACCACGATCAGCAAATAGACGAGCACGATCGCGCCCAGAAGGCCAACGCCCAGGCCGAAGAACGAGGACCGCATGGTCTCAATCTGCCCGCGAACCACGATTTGCGTTCCGCGCGGCAGATGGTCCTGGAATGGTTTGAGCGCCTTCATGATGTCCGACGCAACCCCGCCCAGATCGCGTCCCTGCGTGCCGGCATACACATCGATAACCGGCTGCACGTTGTAATGGTTGACCACCGCGGGACGCGCCACCGGCGTGAGTTGAACCAGATTGCCGAGCACTTGCGGAGCAGTCTCGAAACTCGCGCCCTTCACCGGCGTGTTCATCAAGTCCTGCAACGATGTCATGCGATACTGTGGCGTCTGGATGGCGATGTTATAACTCACACCGTTCTTTGGATTAAGCCAAAAATTGGGAGCCGTCTGGAAGCTTCCACTCAAGCTGATCAACACGCTCTGGGCGACTTGTTGGGCATTCATTCCGACCTGATTGATGAAGGTGCGGTCCATGTCGAGGTAGAGAGTGGGCAGGCTCATCATCTGTTGCACATGTACGTCGGCGGTGCCGGGAATCTGGCGCAGCCGATTTGCGATTCCCTGCGCGATATCGTAGTTTCCGCGCATATCGGCGCCCACTACCTGAATATCGACCGGCGCGGGCAATCCAAAATTGAGAATTTGCGACACGATATCGGCGGGCTGGAAGAAGAACTCCACGCCCGGGAAACGCGAGGGGAGTTCGCGGCGCAACCGGCGCACGTACTGCGCCGTCGGATGATGGTGTTCCGGATTCAGCGAAATCAGAATCTCCGCATCACCCGTCCCAATCACGCCCGAACTGCTGTAGGAAAGATTCAAGCCGGAGTACGGAACGCCGACATTGTCCAGCATGGTCTGCAACTCTTCCTTCGGAATCTCGCTGCGCAGCACGCGCTCCACTTCGTCGCACAGACGCGCTGTCTCTTCCACGCGCAGGCCGGGCCGGGCGCGGAGGTGCAAACGAATCAGGCCCGCATCCACCTGCGGAAAGAAGTCCCGCCCCAGAAAGAACACCAGCCCCAGCGACAGAAAACAGAAAGCCGCAAAGCCGAGGGAGAATAATTTCCGGCGCTCGAGCGTGATTTCCAGCAGTTGCCGATAGCCGTCGCGGAATCTTTCAAACCAGCGCTCGAAGCCGCGCTGCGATTTTCCCAGGAAGCTTTTCGGCTCGGCGACACGGTGCTCATGCCCGCGCATGATAAACATCACCATCGTCGGGATCAGGGTCCGCGACAACAGGTACGACGCCAGCATGGCAAAGGACACGGCTTCGGCCAGCGGAACGAAAAGAAACTTCGCGACTCCGGTCAGAAAAAACATCGGCACAAACACAATGCAGATGCTCAGCGTCGATACGAACGCGGGCACGGCGACTTGTTGCGCGCCGTCGAGGATGGCCTTCTTCATCTCCTTGCCCATGGCCAGATTGCGCTCGATATTCTCGATCTCCACCGTCGCATCATCGACCAGGATTCCGACCGCGAGCGCCAGTCCTCCCAGGGTCATGATGTTGATGGTTTCGCCGAGCGCGCTCAGCAGAATTACGGACACGAAAATGGACAAGGGAATCGAGACCGCGATGATCAAAGTCGGACGCCAATCGCCCAGGAAAACCAGGATCATGACGGCGGTAAGACAGGCGGCGATCAGGCCTTCCCGTACGACTCCCTGAATCGCCGCACGCACGAAAAGCGACTGATCGAACAGCGCCTTGATGCTCAGGTCGCGCGGCAGAGACTGTGCCGCCAGCGGCACCATCGCCTTCACGGCATTGACTACCGTCAGCGTGGAAGCTCCACCCAGCTTATAGATCGACATNAGCACGCCGCGCACGCCGTCCTGGCGCACGATGTTGGTTTGCACCGCAAATCCGTCGCGCACGTGCGCCACATCGCGCAGGTAAAGCGTGGACGAGTTCGAGGTCTTCACCGGCAGATCGTTTAGTTCGGCAATGGTCTGTGGAGTGCCGTTCATCTCCACGTAGTACTCGGTCGGCCCGATCTTGGTGGTACCTGCCGGCAGAATCAAGTTCTGCGCGGACACTGCATTGACGATGTCGACGGGCGCCAAACCATAGGCCTGGAGCTTGGCGGAATCGAGATCCACCTGAATCTGGCGCGGCTTGCCGCCGTAAGGATATGGAGTCGCCGCGCCTTGGACCGTGGCCAACTGCGTACGCAGAAAATTCTGCCCCAGGTCGAACAACTGCTGCTCCGGCAGCGTCTTGCTGCTCAAGCCCAGTTGCACAATGGGCGTCGTGGATGCCGAGTAAGTAATGACCAACGGCGGAGTCGTGCCCGGAGGCAGTCCGCGCAGCACGGTCTGGCACATCGCCGTCACTTGCGTCACCGCCATGGAAATGTTGACACCAGGCCGGAAGAAGATCTTGATCACGGCTTTTCCGTTCAGCGACTGCGACTCCTGATGTTCGATGTCGTTGACGGTGACCGTCAATCCGCGCTCGGAGTTGGTCACGATCCGGTCCGCCATCTCCTGCGGCGACATACCGTCATAGTTCCACACCACGCTGACCACCGGAATGTTGATGTCGGGGAAAATGTCGACCGGAGTGCGCAGGATGGTGAGCGGCGTGAGAATGATGATGAGCAGTGCCATCACCACGAACGTGTAAGGACGGCGAAGCGCTAATGCGACAATCCACATAAAAAGGACGAAAGCTGGTAACGCTGAAATCCGATACTAGCGGAAACTGGGTTGTGTGGTGGCGGGGCTTTGCCCCGCCGGGACGGGGCAGAGCCCCGTCACCACACGACACGGAAACCGCAGCCCCACACTGGCCTGGGTATTTCCAAATAAGATTCAAAACACTACGTTTCGGATTTAAATTATATTACAATCTAGCCATGGCTCAAAACCATATCCCACACGCCGACGCCCGGGACGAAACCGACGGAAGTAACGGGAAGCGCCCGCCCGGGCGGCCACGCAGCGAGGAGTCGCGCCAGTCGATCCTGCGCAGCACCCTGAAATTGCTCAAGCAGAATGGCGGATTCCCGGAACTGAGCATTGAAGCCATCGCCGCCGACGCCAAGGTGGGCAAAACAACTGTCTACCGTTGGTGGCCGACCAAGGCCGCCCTGGTCGCCGACGCTTTCTCCGCCAGCGCCGACGACGAACTCCGCTTCCCGAACACTGGTTCCGTGCAAACCGACATGAGCCTGCAAATGCGACGGCTGATTCGCATCTTCCGCTCCAAACGCGGCAAGGTTGTCGCGGCACTGCTCGCCGGAGGACAATCCGATCCGGAGTTGATCGAGGCCTTTCGCGAGAGATTCCTGTGGCCCAGACGCAGGCAGGCCTATCAAACTCTGCAACGCGGCATCGACCGCGGCGAACTCCCCGCCGACAGCGACCTCGATCTCATCCTCGACTCGCTCTACGGACCCATCTACATGCGCTTTCTGATCCGCCACGACAAGCTCGACGAAGGCTTCGCCGACGAAATTTGCGGGCTGGTGCTGAAGGGTCTGAAACGCCCGCGGCAGAGCTGAAATCAGGGCGCGCCGCAGCCTAATGCGAACTGCGAGACACCCAGGAAAAAGAACCCAGTCCCTAAGCCGTTTGCCTGCTGAAAGTTACCGTTCAGTCGCCAAATCGGACCGATGCCTGATCGGGCTTGCGCGAAGTAGCCGCTGCGGTTAGAATTAAAGTGCGACCGAAACAGTCGGGATTTAATCCGATCATATAGGTCGCCATTCGGCCCATGCTCAAACTCACCAAGAAAGCGGACTACGGGCTCATGGCCATGAAACATCTGGCCGAGCACGTTGACCAGGGCGCATGCAGCGCCAAGGATGTGGCTGAGGCTTACGGGATCCCGCAGGAAGCGCTGGCGAAAATCCTGCAACGGCTGGCGAAGGTGGGATTGATCCGGTCGCAGCATGGCATGAACGGCGGTTACACGCTGACGCGGGATCCGAAGATGATTTCCGCGTTCGAGGTG
>JGI26339J46600_10000169_pt1 | contig 23001 bp, 18 predicted proteins | sample BogFormECP12_OM1_FD_46600 | JGI IMG/M metagenome (IMG submission 46600) | reverse complement strand
TTACAGCAGCGAAACTCCTCCGCAGTCCAACGACTGCGAGCACGATCAAAACCGCCAGTTCAAAAGCGACAAAATACTTTTTCATTAGACTCTCCTATCCTGCTACCCGGCTTAAGCGCCTTGGGTGCATGCAGGAAAGCCTAACAAACCTTTCTAGTGAAGTCAAGTAATCATTTTAACAATCCAACCCTCTACATCTCCTACGGCTTTATTCTGCCATAAGCGATACCCGACCTGTCAAGTAAAATATTCTATATATCCATCTGGCTATCGGCCCACGGGCGAACCTCCGATCCGCCGTTGAATCTACAGGGCGGACGGCGAGCCGATGCCTCCGCCCGTTGCGGAACTTCCGCAAGGTTAAGTTTACCAATAACGGTCAGAAGCACCACAGTACGAAAGTACCCGAGGCGTCACGGTACGAAAGTACTGCCTGCAAGGCGTCCCGCCCAACTCCTTTTTGTACGCCCCGTTCGTTTTTCGCGCGCCGCACTTTCTCCCTTCACGCAGTTGACCCCATCCTCCGCGAATGGCATCATACTACACAGCGTGTGAGCGCAGGGGCTCCTTGCGGGCTGCTTGGTTGAGAGGCAAAATTTATGATCAGACAAAGAACCTATCTTCGGCTAGCGATTCTCCTGGCGTTCGGTTTCATGCTACCTTTTCCCCAGTCGAGGTACTTTGGCCAAGCGCCCGATCAGGAACCTGCAGGGCCCAAGCCCAACGTCGACGAAACGGTCATTGTACCCAAGAAGAACACCGAGCCCACGCCTGTCCCCGTCAAGCCTGCGGAGCCGATCGAAAAAATCAACCCCAAAGACATCTATTCTATTTCCGCCTCCACCAACCTGGTCAACCTCGACGTCATGGTGGTGGATAACAACGGCAACCCGATTCCTTCCCTCACCGGCAAGAACTTCAAGGTTTACGACGATGGTGTGCCGCAAGCGGTCGCTAACTTTGGTACCGGCGAAGCACCAATGACCATTTGTCTGCTGATCGAGTTTGCCAACCGAAATTGGACACACCTCTACCTTGCCTTAGAGGACGCTTACCAGTTCCTCCAGTTCATGCAACCGAAGGACTGGGTGGCGGTGGTGGATTTCGACTTGAAACCGGAAATCCGCCAGGACTTCACACAGGACCGTTACGAGGTTAAGGGTGCTTTGGACTCGTTGCGAATTCCGGGCTTCAGCGAGATTGACTTCTACGACGCCCTGGCTTTTACGCTCGACCGCATGAAGGACATCCAGGGTCGGAAGGCCATTGTCCCGATAGTGACGGGGATCGACACCTTCAGCAAGTTGACCTACGATAAGATCCTGAAGATCGTCAAGAACGGTGATATTCCCATCTACCCTGTCAGCATCCTGGAATTTCTTACCGTTCGCAGCCCGCGGGGCGACAGCATCGGCTCGCTCCAAGCGCGAAACAGCCTCGAGTACATCGCCAGATACTCGGGAGGCAAGGCCTACTTCCCGCGTTTTGAAGGTGAACTGCCCGAGATTTACCGGCAAGTGGCCGGACAACTCCGCACCGAGTACAGCTTGGGATTCGTCCCAACGAACCCCGCCAAGGACGGTAAGTACCACAAACTTACCGTGGATCTGGTAGACGATCAGGGCAACCCTTTGCGCGTCGTAAACCAGAAGGGGAAAAACGTGAAGTATACGGTTGTCGCGCGCGACGGCTACTACGCGCCGAAGTCGTGAGCAAACCCACTCACTCCGGAACCAGGCCGCTCTCGGGGCGAAGTGAGTAGCCTAATTCCGTCTTGAGACTGAAAACTGATGACTGATAACTGACGGCTGTCTTAGTGGCGAAAATGTCGTTCACCCGTGAACAGCATCGCCAGACCGAGACGGTTGGCGGCCGCGATCACCTCCGGGTCGCGCACCGAGCCACCTGGCTGGACGATCGCCGTCGCGCCCGCTCGGGCGGCCTCCTCGACACCGTCGGGAAAGGGAAAGAAGGCGTCGGAGGCCACCACCGTTCCCGCGAGCGAGTGGCCCAACTCGCGCGCCCTCGCGGCGCCGATCTTCACCGAATCTACACGGCTCATCTGCCCGGCCCCGACGCCCACCACCATCCCGTCCCCCGCGTAAACGATGGCGTTTGACTTGACGTGCTTCACCACCAACCACGCGAAGACGAGCGCCCGCGTTTCGGCGTCGGTTGGCGGCCGCTGCGTCACGCATTTCCACACGTCAGCGTTGGCGCCCAACGTATCCGGCGTCTGCACCAGCATCCCACCCCCAATGGTCTTGAGTTGCAATCCGTACTCGTCGCCCGCGGTCGTGGACATATCCATCAGGCGCAGGTTCTTCTTGGCGCTGAGACGCTCAACCGCCGCTGGCTCATAGGCCGGCGCCACCATGGCTTCCACAAACAGCTTGCCTAGCGCCTCGCCGGTCGCCGCGTCAACAGGACGGTTGAAAGCGATCACCGATCCAAAGGCCGAGACGGGGTCCACCGAGAAAGCTCGCACGTAGCTATCCGCGAGGGTCACGCCCGACGCGATTCCGCACGGGTTCGTGTGCTTGATGATCGCTGTCGTCGGCTCTGAGAACTCCGTCACCAGACGCCAGGCAGCTTCGAGGTCCACGAGGTTGTTGAACGAGAGCTCCTTGCCTTGAAGTTGCTTCGCCGCCGCCAGGCCGCGCCCTCCGGCAGTAGGGTCGAGGTAGAGGGCCGCTTTCTGGTGAGGATTCTCACCGTAGCGCAGGTCCGCCAGCTTGCGGAAGTTGAGCTGGAGGCTCTCGGGCAGGGAGACTTCTCCGCCGGTCGCGGCCGCCCCCAGCGACGTTGCCTTCGCGTCGACGGCAGCCCATTTCTCGAGCGTAGCCGAGATGGCGCCGTCGTATGCTGCGGTGGTGGCGAACGCCTTGCGGCTCAGGCGGGAGCGTGTTGCGCGCGAGATGGAGCCCGCGTTGGCGCGCAACTCCTCGGACACGCGCGCATAGTCCACCGGGTCCACCACTACGGTCACATCCTCAAAATTCTTTGCCGCCGAGCGGATCATCGACGGCCCGCCGATATCGATGTTTTCGATGAGTTCCTCGAACGTCACGTCGGCCTTCGCCGCCGTCTTCTCAAAAGGGTAGAGGTTCACGGCCACCAGGTCGATGAACCCGATGCCGTACGCGGCGGCTTGCTTCTGGTGCTCAGGATTCGAGCGAACGGCAAGGATTCCTCCGTGAATCTTGGGATGAAGAGTTTTCACGCGGCCGTCCAGCATCTCCGGGAAGCCGGTGACCTCCGCGACGTCGCGAACCTCCAGGCCCTTCTCACGCAGCAACCTCGCGGTGCCCCCGGTGGAAAGAATCTCGATGCCCAAGCTTGCGAGGCCCGATGCAAACTCAATCGCTCCCGTCTTGTCGCTGACACTGATCAGAGCGCGCGCTATCTTCCGCATAGACTCTCCTTCGCTGCAATTCATGGGCGTCTATCTTATCGCGATACGGCGCCTGGTGAAAATCAAGCGCAGAGGCAAGGAGACACAAAGAGGAGAAATAGGATCACATGGGTTGACCTCTTAATTTTTCGCGGGGCACAGGTCGCCGTGCTATCCTTCTGCCAGCAGCCTTCATACACAGGTGTGGCGGCGGTGTCCGCACCGCCGAGAGAGGCGACTCATGGACGCAAAATCCGCAGCGCGAGAACGGTTCGAATCCGCCCGCGCCGGGCTCATCGAGCTTAGCCACCGCATCCACGCCCATCCGGAGCTGGGCTTCGAGGAAGAGCAAGCCTGTTCCTGGCTCTGTGAGTCGCTGGCCGACGCCGGCTTCGCGGTGGAAAAGGGTATTGGCGATCTCCCCACGGCGTTCCGCGCCCGCGCCGGACGAGGTCCTTTGCACATCNGCATATGCGCCGAATACGATTGCCTGCCCGGTATCGGTCACGCCTGCGGCCACAATATTATCGCCGCCTCGGCCGTGGGCGCGGCGCTGGCCGCAGCCAAAGTTGCAGACGAGGTGGGCCTCACCGTGAGCGTCATCGGCACGCCCGCCGAAGAAGTGGGCAACGCCAGCGGAAAGATTCTGCTGCTCGAGCGTGGCGCTTTTGAGGGCATTCATGCCGCCATGATGGTGCACCCAGCGCCCTTTGACATGCTCCGGGCGAAGATCATCGCCGCTTCGATGTTCGAGGTTCATTACACCGGGAAGGAGTCCCACGCGTCGGCTTTCCCGGAGCTGGGCGTGAACGCGTTGGACGCGCTCACCGTCGCCCAAACGGCGCTGGGACTGCTGCGCCAGCACATCCGTTCCACCGATCGAATCCACGGCATTGTGACCAATGGCGGCGCTGCCCCCAACGTCGTTCCCGCCCACACTTCCGCCAGGTACATCATTCGCTCCGAGACCCTGGATCAACTCGCCGAACTGCGGCCCCGGGTCCACCGCTGCTTTGAGGCCGGAGCCCTGGCTACGGGCGCGAGAGTCGCGATCGCGGGCGGCGACAAGCCTTACGCCGAGATGCGGCACCACGAGGCTATGGCGGCGCTCTACCGCACGAATTCCGAAGCGCTGGGGCGGCCGTTCCCTGATCTCGGCGAGTGGGAAACGCGGCCTACCGGTTCCACCGACATGGGCAACGTCTCTCTGGCGATGCCGTCGATCCATCCTATGATCGGCATCAATTCCCTGCCCGCCGTCAACCACCAACCGGAATTCGCCGCGCACTGCATCACTCCGGCGGCGGACAAGGCACTAGAGGACGGTGCCCTGGCTATGGCGTGGACCTGCATCGACTTGGCAACGAACCAGGACCTAAGGGAAGGTTTGATGACTCGCCGGTGACGAAAGGTCGGTCCCAAACCAGGTCGTTGCGGGCAGGTCTCGAGGCGTTCATCTGCGGGACGGAAGCAGGCCGCTTCAAGGACAAATCGACCTTGTTCGACACGAGATTGGCTGAGAAGCTCCAAGACAGGAAAATGCAGAACTAAGCGACCGAGCGAATCACGCACTGAAACCCGCGGAGGCCACTATGCCCAAGACCCTTTATCGTCGAGATTTTCTGAAGACCGCCGGCGCTGTCGCGGCGGCTTCCTTTTCCACCGGGGCAGCCACACTCCGGGCCCAACCCTTGGAGCTCATCACGAATTCTCCCGGCCACCCCAGGCTCCTTTCGGGTTGCTGCGCCTACTCCTACCGCAAGTATCTTCAAAACGGCCCCATGACCATGGAAGACTNCATCCTCAAAGCGGTCGAGTTGGAGATCGACGGAGTGGACATAACCACTTACTATTTGAAATCCACCGAGCCCTCTTACATCCTCGGGTTGCGGCGCCTGGCCTTCCGGAACGGCGTGCCGTTTTCGGGCGCGGCGATCGGCTCCAACATGTGTCAGCCCGAGACCACGAAACGGGCCGAGGAGCTCGAGAAGATCCAGAAATGGATCGACGTCACTCAGTTGCTCGGCGCCTCCCACTTGCGGGTTTTCGGGGGCGAGCTTCCCCAGGGCGCCACCGACGAGCAGGGCATCCAGTGGGTGGTGGAGACCATGAAGCCGGCGTGCGATTATGCTGCCGCCAGAGGCATTACGGTCGGCATCGAAAGCCATGGCGGAATTACATCGAAGGCTTCGAACATCCTGGAAATCCTGCGCCGCGTGGATTCCCCTTACGCGGGGTGCAACCTGGACATCAGCAACTGGGAACAGGATCCTTACAACCAGATCGAGGCCTGCATTCCCTACGCCACCCACACGCACATCCGCGATTTCTACGGCAAAGCCAGAACGCCTCTCGACTTAGATCGTGTCTGGAAATTGTTCGTGAAGGGTGGGTACAAGGGTTTCATGTCCGCCGAATATGAAGGTGCCGAAGACTCAGAGACGGGGGTACCCAAACTCGTCGCCAAGATCAAGGCCTTCAACCATCAGTACTCAACCGTGTGAGTTCCGCCTGAAGAGTCGCCTATCCGTCCACTGGCCCACCGCTCGGAGCCGACCGGATTCCTGAGTGGAACGACGTTTCCCAAGCCGCATTGACCTTCTGTGGCGCCAACTTTTTCAAAAAATCGACCAAACCTCTTGCTCGACCCTTCGTCCAACAAGCGTCCAGCTCTGGTTACAAAGCACTCCAGAGCGCGTCAAATCAGACGTACTGACCGGAATTGTGCCGGACGGTCGGGCAGGTCATGAACTTTCGATCTTCACCCGGAACCCGTCGCAACCCGTCTTCGTAAGGAAGTTGGGAGGTCTCGAATGCAAGAACTGCTCAGCAATCTTCGCTACGCAGTGCGGCAGTTCCGGCGGTCTCCTGTTTTTACCGCTGCGGCCATACTCACGCTGGCTTTGGGGATCGGCGGAACCACGGCTATATTCACCTTGATTCATGCGGTGATGCTGCGCTCCCTCCCGGTTTCTGATCCCGGGAGACTATACCGCGTGGGCGAGGGCGACGATTGCTGCGTCGAAGGCGGGCCTCAAGACCGTTGGGGATTCTACTCGTTCCCTCTATATGAACGGCTGAAGGCGGAAACGCCGGAATTTGAAGAGACGGCTGCTTTCCAGGCGGGCGATTGGCTCCAAGGCGTGCGCCGTGAAGGTGACGCGGCTGCCCGGCCTCTGCGCTCCGAATACGTCACCGGCACTTATTTTTCGATGCTGGGAGTAGGCGCTTTCGGCGGGCGGGTGTTTACCCCTGATGACGACAAGCCGGGCGCGCCGCCGGTGGCCGTGATCAGCCACCGCGTCTGGCAGAACACGTATGCCGGCGACCCTTCCGTCGTGGGTTCGACCTTTGCCATCGAAGGTCATCCCTTCACGGTAATCGGAGTGGCTCCGCCCGGATTTTTCGGCGAAACGCTGCGCAGCGACCCTCCTGATATTTGGATCCCGCTACAGCAGGAACCTTTGGTTGGCGGTGAACGCTCACTGCTGCACCAGTCCGTCTCCGCATGGTTGCGCATGATGGGCCGCCTGCGGCCGGGAGCTTCGATTGTGGGAATGGGTCCCCGCCTGACGGGAGTGCTGCGGCAATGGATGCAGCACGATTCCGGGTATCCCGCCAACTGGATGCCGGACGTGATCCGGATGCTCCCCAAGCAGGTGATTAACGTGGTCCCCGCCGGCGCCGGCGTCGCCGGGATGAAGGAAGAGTACGGGCGGAGCTTGCAGATCCTGCTGGCGGTTTGCGGCCTGGTGCTGCTGATTGCGTGCGCCAATGTGGCGAACCTTCTTCTGGCGCGCGCCGTGTCGCGTCGCGGGCAAACCGCCATCANGCTGGCCGTCGGCGCCACGCGGCGGCAGATTGTGGCGCAGGCTCTCACGGAAAGCGTCCTGCTCGCGATGGGCGGCGGCTTGGTGGGAATCCTGGTGGCCGTAGCCGCCGCTCGACTCCTCCTGAGGCTGGCCTTCCAGAGCGCACATTTCCTTCCCATCAGCCCCGTGCCCTCACTCGAGGTCTTGGCGTTCGCCTTCGGATTGGCGCTGGTGACGGGAGCGATCTTCGGGGCGGCTCCGGCGTGGTTCGCCACTCGTACCGATCCGGCGGACGCATTGCGCGGCTCGGGTCGCAGCACGAGCGATCATTCTTCCTTTGCGCGCCAAGGGCTGCTGGTTTTGCAGGCGGCGCTGTCGGTGGTGTTGGTGGCCGGTGCCACGATGCTGGCGCGAAGTCTCAATAAGCTCGAGCATCAGGATTTCGGGTACCAAGTTCCAGGGCGGGTCGAGGTGGAGATACACAATCCGCCCGTCGGCTACACGGAGCCCAAGTTGGCCGCGCTCTACCGTCAGCTCGAAGCGCGCCTCAATCTTCTTCCCGGCGTGCAGGGTTCCGGGTTGGCTCTCTATAACCCCCTTACCGACAACTGGGGAGAAATGATTCACGTGGCCGGCCATCCTGCTCCCAAAATGGACGAGGAAAGCGGCGCGTCGTGGGACCGCGTCAGCGCCAACTACCTCCAGAACCTTGGCGTGACCATCTTGCGCGGACGGGCCTTCACCGCCGCCGACAATGAGACCTCAGAACTGGTGGCGATCGTGAACGAAGGCTTCGTGAAGCGCTTTTTCAAGAAAGGCGAGGATCCGCTCGATCAGCACTTCGGCCTGGACTTCCCGGAGAATGCCAGCACCTTCCGTATCGTGGGCATCATGCGGGACGCGAAATTTGCGAGTTGGGGGTTAAACCGGCCCGCGCAGCCCACTTTCTTCGTGCCCCTCGCCCAGAATGTGGATTACAAGCAGGAGCTCATGAAGAAGATCGAGCTAGGGTCGCATTTTATCGGCGGAATCATGTTGGTGACCAGGACCCCTACCGGGACACTGGAGCCGCTCCTGACGAGGACCTTGTCGGAAGTGGACCCCAACCTGACGATCGTCAGCGTCAGGACCATGCAGCAGCAAATTGATCTTCGCTTCGATCAGGAGCGCGCCGTAGCCAGTCTCGCGGGCCTGTTCGGGATGGTCGCTCTCCTGCTGGCGGCGGTTGGACTCTACGGCGTCACGGCCTACACGGTGGCGCAGCGAACCAACGAAATCGGCATTCGCATGGCGCTGGGCGCCGATCGCGCCAAGGTGGTTCAACTGATACTGCACGGAGCGTTCAAGCGCGTGGTGATAGGGCTGATCCTCGGGTTGCCGCTTGCCCTTGGCGCCGGACGCCTGATTTCGGCACAGCTTTACGGCGTCTCCAGTTGGGATCCCCTCGCGCTGACGGTGGCGGCGAGCGCGCTCGCTATCTCCGCGTTCATCGCCGCCATCATCCCGGCCACCCGTGCAGCATCGATTTCGCCCGTCACCGCCCTGAGGGCTGAGTAGCGACGGCGATGATCACGGAAGCTGCCCAGGTGGTCAAGCCCGGCTTGAAGGAGCCGACCGGCCACTGCTGGCGGGCAAAGCGCGAGCTCGCCGTCAGCGCCCGTAGCGCCGCCTCCACCCGCTCAGGGTCGGTCTCGGAAAAAAACCTTACCCGCGCGTCGCTCGAGAGCTGATCGTAAGCCTTCCAGGCTTCCTGTTGCGTCTTGACTTCATCGCGCATGACGGCGGGATGGGTAAGTAGCCGCAGAAAGCTCAGTTGGGTGAAACGGCAAAAAATGGCTTCTTCCGCTTCCAGCCGCTCGAACCAAGCGGAGGCGGTGGGGTGATGCAGGTGGCCCCGGTAGGCCAGCGCCAGCCAAACGTTCACGTCAGGGAAAAATGTGACTTCCCAGCCTCATCACCAATGCTTTTGGTCATTCGACCAATAGTTTTGGTGGTTTTCCCATTCGCTTCATTCCGCCGCCGGGCCGGCTCAGGGCCGAGGTTGGGTATACCGCCTCATTGCAAATCCCTCTCCAACTCTATCAGAACTGAAGGCCGGCCCAGAGGTATCCGGTTCGGCCACGCAGATGAAATGCCTCACGGGCGGAGTCCAGCATGTGGCGAAGCCGAGCCGAACCGCTAGGGCGCGGCATACTGCTCCTTTGCCTCTTCCAGCACCTGGTCACGGAACGTCGGGCTAAGGAAGCCCGGAGTGTTTAGGTCTGCCTTGCGGCCCAGCAGTTCGGAAAGCTCACGCTCGATTCCCGCCAGCTTGATGAGCCCTACGAATTGCCCTGGCTCGAACTCCACCAGCACGTCGACATCGCTTCCGGGCCGGAAATCCCCGCGCAGGACGGAGCCGAAGAAGGATGATTTGCGGATCCTGTGACGGCGGCAGAAGTTGGCGATTTTTTCCGGGGAGACCGCGATCTTGGACTTACTCTTCGTACGTTTTTCACCACGGTGGGCTTGGATTTAACTACGGCTTTGCGGAGAACGCGGGCTGCCTACCTGATCCCTTCAACCCACCCGCGAGCGCTTGGAAGAGGGAGAAGCTTCCTCATACAACTCCGGAAAATGATCCCGAATGAAGGCAGCATCTTCCTTCGATTCGGCGGCAAGCTCTCGAATCTTGGTTACTCTGTCTTGTAAGCTTATTTTTTTGGCGCGACGGCAGATCGCTGTCACCAGATGCTCGATGGCCATTTTGTCGGATCCTCCACCAGATGTATTCGTATTACGACTAACTTAATAGGCGGTCCTCTCTATTTTCTAGATGCCGGCTGTAGCAACGCACACGAACCTGCCCCATTTATGAACAAAGCCTGACATCGGTCTGCGCGAAATCGTCGCCCTTGGCGAGCAAGGGCTCGCCGGAAACCTTCGCCAGGGCGTAGGAAAAGCAGTCTCCGTAGTTAAGTCCTGCCTTGTGTCGGCCCTTGCCGTATCTTCGCCACGCGGCGCGAGCAGTCTCAGCTTGCTCCGCATCCACCGACACCACCGAAACCCTAGCGCGGTGCATCAGGAGATCAAGCTCGCGCCCCGCCGCCTCGCCTCGTCGCGCTTCCACCACCAGCGCGGCTTCCAAAAATGTTGCCGCAGAAATCAGCCGTACTCGGTCAGCCTCAATCAAGCGATTGAAGTGAGAGCGCTCCGGCTCATCAAAGAGAATTGCCACCAGCGCTGAAGAGTCTATGACCACAATCGATTATGGCAGGCGGGGCAGCCCCTTCCCGTCGTAGCCGAGAATTTCGTCTTCGCTACGGGCGTCAATGATCGGCAGGGCGGCGCAGCGCTTCGCGATCTTGTCGAGTTGGCGGGCCAGCCCGCGGGAACGCCCTCGTCCCACCAAGCGCTCCCGCCGCTCCCGCAAGGCCTGCACCACGGCGCCGGTAAGCGTTTCGCCCGTCTGATTAGCGATCTCGCGCGCCAACTTGTCTGCCTCGGCATTCTTAATGGTGATCGCCATTAGAAATCAGAATATACCGTAAAGATGGATTCTACAATACGAAGCGATTTCATTTCCTCATCCAAAATATCTCCCGTAGGCGCTAGCCCCTTACCGCCAGCCGTTCAGACTTGCGCTTCACTACAGATGATCTTCGGGATGGGCTGGTCTTCAAGCTGCAATCCCCTGCGATCCACCCAATCCCCCATTTTGTGCCGGTGGAAAAGCCGCGCCAGATTCTTGAGTAGATTTTCGCCGATCACGGAATTTCGCCGCAGGAGGTTCAGTTCCCGGTTGATCGCCGTGGTAATGGGTCCTCGGAAGGCTTTTTCGAGGATGTTGATTTGGCCTCTAACGTCCTCATCCTCCGCCGCCCCGAACAGGACCCGCAATTCTCTGAGGGCGTACCGCTGACCATGCGTCAGCGAGAGGGTGTGCTCACGCTCCGCTTGGCGATGCTTCACTTCTTCGGTAAACTGCCGCATTAGCCGCATCACGGCGGCGTTGTAGCCTGTGGGCAGCGGTGCACCCGCCGTGTCCGGACCGCACTTGATGGCTCCCAGGACTCTCGGGATATCCCGCGATACGGTCTCGCCCTTTTCGTCCACGAGAAACAATTGCTGGTACCGTCCTGCCTGGCAGAAAACGTAAAGGCCCTTCTCACTTGAGGGCTTCGCAGCGCGGATTCCGTCTCGAAGGTCTGCAATCCGGTTATATTCGGCGGGATTGTCCTTCCGCAATTGTCGCATCATTTCCTCTGCCTCGTTGAGGTCCAGGGCTTCCTGTTCCTCATCCTCGAACAACCCCAGTTGCCCACCCTTCTTTTCGTAAATCGCATACATGGCGTCTTCATTGAGTTGCTCGGTGGAATCGAGGATGGCAGAGTCTTCGCCAATCGTGTCGTGGATTTCTTGAATGCGATTGTGGAGTTTTTGCGTCAATTGAAGATGACGTTCGATCCCGGTCTCCGGCAAGAAGTTGAACCCATAAACCACATCGTGTTCAGAGCCGATGCGATCGATGCGTCCAAAACGCTGGATAAGTCGGACGGGATTCCAGTGGAGATCGTAATTGATGATTTTGTCGCAGTCCTGGAGATTCAACCCTTCCGCCAAAACATCCGTGGCCACAACCGTGGTTAACTCGCTTTCGACAGCCTGAAATCGATACTCTGGATTGGCTTTGGGAGCGAACCGTCCCACCACCCGCGCCTTGCTTTTGTCCCCGCTGTAAATCACCTCGACATCGTCGCGTTTGCCGCCAGGATTCAGATTCTCGTATAAGTATCGGGCCGTGTCGGCGTATTGGGTGAAGATGAGACGCTTTCCATCTCTAAGTGGGGCTTGCGCTAATCGTTTTATTAGTGTCTGGAGTTTGTCGTCCTCATCAGGGGTAATGGGCGCTACGAGCTGGAGCATTCTTCTCAGCAAGCGGATGTCCTGGTCGATGTGCTTGCGCAACCTTTCCAAATCGAAGTCCTTCGCGGGATATCTCTGCGAAACGCCGCGAAGAGCATCCACGACGTCCTGCTCCTCCTCGAGATTAGGCTCGTAGAGAATGGCTTGCGCAGCATCCCCCGCCGGGACAATCCCTTGATCCAGCGCTTCCAGAAATCGCTCGTGCACGGTCAAGAGCCTGCCGACCGTCTGCTGGAAAGCGTAAACGCTGGATTCGAAGCGCTTGAACATCAGAACCCGGATCAGGCCGCGGAGGTTACCGCCCGCCCGGTGCAGGCTGGCGTAAGGTTCCTGGCGTTGCTTTTCCGTGACCACATAATGCCAAAGGCCGTAGCGGGCATAAGTTAACGCATTCGAAGGCGTCTTGACGGGCTGGGCCTTGGCGGCGAGGCTCTTGAGGGATTTCCCCAAATATCCGCGCAATTCCTGATAAAGCCCTTGGTACGTATCCTCGATGCTGTATTCGATGGTTTCCAGTTCGCGCTTGGGGAAATACTGATGCTTCCCGGCGACCAACACATAAGCGCGCCGAGTTCCGTCCAGATATTCCTTGAAGCGTGAGGCGTCAACCTCCTCATGCGTTACGGAGTCAATCCCGTACCAGCGCAAGATGTGATTGCGAGTCCGCCGGACAAGGATATTGGCGAGCAAGTCGGGAAGTTTCCTACCCCCTTTTTCGACCAGCTTGAAATACTCTTTCAGGTCCGGCGGCGTCACGGGCAAATCAGTCTTGTCATCCTGGTGAAAGAGCTTGATTTGGTAATAGACGTCCCACGCGCTCTTGTTTCGAGGTGTGGCGGTGAGGAAGCAGCAGCGGCGACCCGTTGCCAGGAAGGCTTGCATCACCTTGTAACGCTGCGTGTCGGGATAGCGCAAATTGTGGCTTTCGTCGATTAGCACAAAGTCCCGGTCCCTGTACTTCACGTCGTCCAAAAGGAAATTGACCCCACCCCGGTCGTCTTCACGCAAATAGCCCATTGAGAGGACGCGGGCATTGAGTTGGTAGACCTCGTTGTACCGTTCCCACATTTCGACGAGTGGCGCGGGGCAGATAATGAGGGGCCGGGCATGGTCCGTGCGCTCGAAGTGTTTGACGACGGCAGCGCCGATGTAGCTTTTGCCGAGTCCTACCACGTCCGCCACAAACGCGCCGCCATAGTCGCGGGTCATCTGCACGGCCTGCCGCACCGCGACCTTTTGAAAGTCCGCGAGCTTTGAGGTGATCTCGTCGTCCCAGAGGATGTCCTTATCGTCGTCGCCTTCCAGCTTGTCTTTGACCAGCGCATACAGAGTCTTCATGTAGATGTCATACGGACGCACGGTGGCCACGGCCCACGACTGCTTCATCTCGTTCATGAGGGCTTCGTCAAAGTCCTGGGACTCCTCCCACAGCTCGTCAAACCAGCGAACCAATTCCGCATGGTTGTTGTTCCCCTGGACCACGACGTTGATCTCGGTATTATGGGTCACGCCCGCAAGACTGAGATTAGAGGAACCCACGATGGCGATTCCGTTTTCATGCCGATCCAACTTGGTTCCCAACAGGTCGAAAACGTCGCCGTAATCAAAAATGTACGCTTTGGCGTGCATCCGGCCCTTGGTGTAGAGGCGCACCTTAAGGCGCTTCTCCTCGATCAAGCGGACCAGGACGTTGACCAGTGTTTGGCCCTCGTCGGTCTGATCCATCAGCTCGACGGCCGTCCGAATATTGTCGGCGGTCTCACCGGCCATCCGTTTGGTCTCAGTACGTTTGGGGAAGGCCTGCGCCTCCGCAGCGTCGGCCACCATCTCCAGTCGCCGGTAGCCTTCAGCAAGTTGCTCCAGGGTCTCTCGGTTGGTGGTGTTTCCGATCAGCAGCTTCAGGTCTCTAACCCGTTCGAGGCGCCCGGCAATGCAGGTAAGGCCGGAGAGGAAGAAATACCCCACGGCGAACCGCGCCGCCTCGGTGGAGGAGAGGATTCGGTTGATATGGTCAACCAGCTTTTCGTTGCGGTCGTCGATGATGTCATGGATAGGCATGGGGTTATTGGCCGCCGCCGGGCCTGGCCTCGAAAAACCTGTCCAGCTCGACTTCCACCAATCGGAGCGTCTCTTCGCAGCCCAACACCAGGGTTTTGATCCTGTCCCAACGGAGGTCGAAAGTGTAGGCGTGGCGGAATACATGGCGGAACTCCATGTATTCCTTTAAGCGTCCCCGCAGTTGGGGAGAGAGCACGGCCCCTCTATTTCCGGTGGGCAGCGTCATGCCATCCAGCAGTTCCTTGTGCCATGACCCGCTGGCGGGCATGGGGTCGCCAAGTTCCAGGGTAATACGCTTGAAAATGTTCTCGATGCCGTTGTAAAAGGAATGGAGCATCGCCGCCAAGGCGGAAAGCTCAATGTCATCGGGCGCGCTTACCGCACACCTCTTCAGCAACGCGCAGTGAACGCGGAACAAGCGTTGAAGCTGCCTTCGCTCCAGTGCAACTTGCTCTTGCAGGCTATCCCACACGCAAGAGTTCCCCTTTGCTCTTCAAGTAGCGGGTAAAGTCGTTATCGTCGTCCAGATCGACCAGGTCCAACGGGCGCCCCAGGGCGTCATGGGCGGCGGCCATGGCGCGGAAAAAGACCTCCGGCGGCAAGCCGGAGACGGCGAGGTCAACGTCGGAATTGGGGCGCATCTTCCCCTTGCTCGCCGAACCGAAAACGTACACTTCCTTGGCTCCGGCGGCCTTAAGCGCAGATGCCGCCTTACCGACCAGTTCATTCATTTCATCGGTCATTGCGTCCTTCCTGGGTCAAGTATGGCAAACTGCGCCGCCTCCCTCGAGACAAGAATACGGCGAACTCAGAGGCCCGCCCAGAGATATGTGGTTCGGCCGCGCAGATGAAATCGTTCGCGGGGAACGTTAAGTTTGCCGCGAATGCTTTTGACCTTGGGCGATATCTTGATGTTGCGATTCTCCAGTTCGTCGTAAGGTACAGCGAAGGGGATACCTTCGGGCACGGTTTCGTCGTCGATGATGCGCTTGAAGGTGGCAGTGTAGGGCCGAACGGCGTTCGGCCCAGGGCCAGCGCCGCTGGCCCCTACAAATCTGGTTGCGGCCACCAGCCGCGGGGCACGTCCCGCGGGAGGAGCAGGAATGGGCTCGCCGTCTTCCTCCGCTTTGGCCTTTGCCTTCTCGTATTCCAGCAAGGCGTAATTCTCAGCCGCCACCGGCCACGCGGCTTGAACGCGTGGATCTTCCCATAGGGCGGCTGCCCAATCGTCCAATTCCACCGGGCCTCCGTTCTTCTTGTGCTCCAGCCAACATTCGGCTTTCTCGCTCAGCCACCACTCGAAAGCGTCCACAAACTCGGCGGCGTAGGCAACGGGGCCGGAGCGCCATTGATTGCCCACTTTCCATTGTTCGTCCCAGCGGCGCTTGTAAACGGGCTGCTCGATGCGGCGGATGTGCTCGTTGTCGCGGATGGCGGCAAGGCGGGCTTGCCACAGCGCCCGGCGTTCGGCAGGCCAGCTTGCCGGGATCAGCGCCAAAGCTTTGGCGTAGTTGCCCTCGACTTGCTGCCAAACGCGGAACGGGCGCTGCGCCTGATCGAGCGGCTCTATGGAGTGCGGCAGCTCGCTGCCGCTTTTTCTAGCCGCTGACTCGTCAGCGGGCTGTGTTACGCCGCGACCAGTCGCGCCGCGGGAAAGCGGCGACGAGTCGCCGCACTCCAAACGCGCTACAGCCGGGCGCTTTTCGGGCAACAGCCCGTAGGCCGCATACACCAGCCAGTCCATTTCCTCCTGCAACGCAATCATTTCCGTGCGCAGCCGTTCGCGAATGTCTTGAGCGCCCCGGTAAGCATCGCGCAGATCATTTTCGGTTTGGAATGGTGCACCAAGATCAGGATTGGGGGACACGTATCCGGGCAGCGAGCTGTTCCATTCGTAATAGGCCTCGCCCGGCTTCTCGAAGAGCTTCTTCAGAGACAGGCTGGGCATCTGCTGGCCGCGCTCCCAGCAGGCTTTGGAGAGCGCGGTTAAGTGCTCAGCCAACGAGTTAGGTTTACCCTGCAAATTCTCGGCGATGGCTCCCGGAACTGGCAACTGCTCGAGCTTTCCACCTGCAAATTCAAAGCGATCACGATGCTCGTCCTCCCCTGCACCTTTGTTGAAGCATACTTGCTTGAGCCAAAACAAGGTGAGGCTAGAATTGAGCAGACCAAGGATCGCGTGTATGAGCGGTTTGGCATCAATCAAAAGGATAACCGGGCTATGATTATCAAAAACCCGACGGTCATCGGAAAAACGGAAGTGGGCGTGCGTGGCAAGATCGGAGAAGACGACTGCCATCTCAGATTTTGCCTTGTCGCGGTCCAGTTGATGGTATTCGTACCAAGGCCGTCCGGCCTGATCGTAAGTTCCACCGTTGAAATCTTTCCGATTGCCAAGCGTCATTCTGAACAGGCCGAGCCACCGGCCCAAACCTCGTAATTCTTGGAGGCTAAGGAGATCCCATTCTTCGTCGTAAGGCTTCGCTAAGATTCGAGGCTCAGGACAAGACCAGTTTCGAATCTCGTCTCCTTGCGTAATTCCGATGAATTCTGTTTTTCCCATGCGAAAAAGCCGCGCAGTGTGAGGTGGGATGATATAGATATCAATAGCGCTAGTCGACAGAACTCGACCGATGTCTTTTTTCAAAAGACTGCGAAGCGTAGAGCCACTAGGTTTATTGAGATAGTCAACGGTTGGCCAATCGACGAACATCCAACTGCATGGATGCGCAAGCATCCGGTTCCGATCACAGTCTCCGATAGCAATGTGTATATCTTCATAGAGTTTCGTGAAATCTTGATGACTCTGCTTGGGGATGAGCGGTGAATGGCCACCTTGGGGCGCTCTAATTGCGTGGTGCTCGGCTATTGTACGCCAAAGCGGGTTTTCCTCAGGTGGTGTTCGAAGGTCACCACCTCCAGGCAAAGTAACTATGTTCCGGATGGTCGATTCTGGTGTAGGCTTCTGATTACGGGCAAAAACAAGGCAGGTTGGCGTGCCGTGCCCTGGGAACAATAAGCCAGAACAGTCCACGATTTTCTGCAGATCTAGCGTGGGGAATAACTCCTCTACCACCGCTGCTCCGATCTCCCGCTTGGCAAAACCATTCGACACAATGAATCCAAGCTCTCCCCCTCCTCGTAGTAGCCCGAAGCCAAGTTCGAAGAACGGGCACACCAATTCATAGGTGCCCACACAAACACGCGGCCATCGCTGGCGCCACAGTTCGCGCTTTTTAGGATTACGAGCGGTAACAAAAGGCGGGTTGCCAACAACAATGTCAAAGCCGCCGCCGTTACCGCTATCCGTGAAAACGCCAGGGAAATCGATGGTCCAGGCGAAATTAAACGGGCTGTCGAAATCCGCGCCTTCGAGTTTCCGCAGCTTGGGAAAGAATTGGCTGTCAAACCCTCGGCGCGTGAGCCGTTCCAATTCGTCGTGGTTTTTCTCCACTTCTTTCAGAGCTTCCGCCAGTTTCTCCGCCTCGTGCGCAAATCGTTTTCGCTTCTCTGCCGCCGATTCATCCAAACCAAAAAAAGTGTTCAGCTTGGAGTCGTCAATCTCGATCGCCTTGAGTTCTTCTTTGAGGATACTGCCGCTCAGCGCCAGGCGTTTTTCCAGAATCTCCAAGCGCAACTTCCTTTTGTTTTCCCCTGTCTTGGCCTTGTGGAAACGCTCACCCAATTTGTAAATGGCCCTGAACGCATCGGCATGGCGCGAGGCGCGGTCAGGCAGGATCACGATAGGCACACCACAAATGTGGTCGTGCAGGCTATCGCCACGGTGGAAGTTCATCTCCAGGTTGGGCAGTTGGGAGATGCGTTCGATGGCATGGCTGAATTGGCTCTTCTCCGCCGTAAAGGGTTCAAGCCCGAGGTCGTAATCCACCACCATGGAGAGCCAAAGCCTGAGCCGGCAGATTTCAATCGCCTGCTGTTGGATGTCCACCCCGAAGAGACAGTTTTGCACGATGTCCGCTTTGGTATCGTGCAGCCAGGTGGAGCCCTCTCCTCGCACCGGGTCAACATAGCCGTTGGCCGCCGTGGTCAAAAGGCGGCGCAAGTTTACAAGTTCATGCAGCAGGCCCACCGGAAAGGCCCCGGAACCTACGGCGGGGTCACAACATTTCAACGGCTGCACCAGTTCACGCAGTTGAACGGCCCGCTCCGGAGTGACGGTGCGTTTCAATCGTTCTTTTGCCTCGTCGTCGAGCCCGTCCGAGGCGTCCATCTCCAAAAGCGTGCGAAGCATCGCGGCGATCTCTCGCCGTCGGGCTTCCTCAAATCGCGGATCAGCGATTGACCCAACCGATTCCAATCGCGCGCGGAGGTACTGATACAGCACCTCGCGACAAATGAAATGAACGACGATGCGGGGCGTGTAATAAGAACCGGTCGCCTTGCGCTTGTCGGGAGCGGTGGCGTCGGGGTCCGCAGCTTCCGCGTGAAGCACGATGGACTCAAACACCTTGCCTAACATTTCCGGGTCAACCGCAACTTCCTGGTTCAACGGCGTGTCTTCGGTGACGGTGAAGTTAAAAGCTTCCAGGAGATCGGCGAAAACCGATTTGAACGTCGAGTTGCGAACCTTGAGGGGCGGGTTGGTCTTGCGCGAACCGGCAGGCTGGCGAAATTCGTCGTCGTCAAACAAGCCGCCATTGAGGAAAGGGATTCCGGGCAGGCGCCCTCCCTCGCCGGGCGCGGAGCTCAGCGTCCAAAACAGCTTGTCCAGAAACTCGCTGTAATAGGTAAACGCTCCCGGCTTCGACTGATGTTCGGCGAGATGGTTGAGGAGAAAACGGCCGTCCTGATTGAGCCAGCCACGATTCTGGAGGAAATACAGGAAGATGAGCCTTTCCAGAAGAAGCTGCGCCTGAGTGTAAGCCTCTGCCGACTTTATGGGCTTTTGGTATTCTTCGAGATCGCTCTTGATGGCTTCCAGCGCCTGATCGAAACGCTTGAAAAAGTCCTTGGTCAGCGGCTCTTTGTTGAAAGCTTCGTCGTGCTGGGCTTGGATCTCGAGCGGCGACGCGCCGAAGAGGCCCGCCCCGATGGATTCGAGGTCCAGTAGGGCGATTCGCTCGGAAGCGGTCCGCAGGCGCTCTCCCGGCCCGATGGTGATGCGCCGAAACACCCGCCGCTTCGTAACTTCATCGTCGTACTTGACGTTGAGGAAATGCCAGCGATTGAGCGACTTATTCGAGAAGACAAAGAGCGCATAGGGGTGGTCCTTAAGGAGCTGCGAAACCAGGGGGCGCTCCTGCCCCATCAGCAGCTTGTCCGTCGGGAGTCGAGAGTGAATGATGTGGAAACCGTCACCCCCGGTCGCAAACAAAACGGGGTCCGCCGCCAGCGAATCTGCTGCCGTCGCATTCCAGCCCCGGCGGGAGAGCGGCGAGTTGGCCCGGCTGTAGTTGAGTTCCGACCAAAAGAGTTGCTTGAGCGGCTCAGAACCGCGAAAATCCTTGAGAATGTCCAACACGATCTGTTGGCGTTCGGGTCGAGCCATTCTAGTTCCTCGTTGGAGCTTTCCGACATCGGAGGGTACTTGCCGGCCTGCGTCTGTCCCCCTCCTTGCCCCCCAGCGGGAGAAGGCAACCCCCGGCAGAATTCTACTCGCTGTTCATCTTCGCCACAAGCCAGAGATCAAATCAAATTGGGTAGCGCCTTGGTGAAGACGGGCCTGGGTAGGTCACCACAAAGAGATTGTTGCCGCTTCTCGGAATCTTCGCTTTGGAGCTTTGCGCCGCAGTCTCTCGTCGTTGCGCCTTCGTGTGTTGAGCCTTTGGCAAGTGCCGGGGAATCACAGACACGGGCACCGGCAGGAGTTTATTCTTGGGGAGTCCGGGTAGCTATGCTGCCTAATACACATCCCTAATCAACCCTGCGTTTACGGCTCAGTATCCGGTTCCACAGCCACAATCCCGGCCCCTCGAAACGTCAGCCGCTGGTCGTTATCGACCACTGACCATCGCTCATCAAACGGCCCTCGGAAGATGTCCAGTGGCAGGGGAACGTCGGCGTAGGCGTTGTCCCAGACGACCACCCCAAGCCCCAGTTCGCCGAAGTCAAAGTCGGGTTCGGGGACAGCGTCGCGGTCAATTGCGCCAGCCTTAATCTGCGCCCGAATTCCCTTCCACCACCGGGAATACCTGCGCTTCCCTGCTGGATAATGGCGGAGCGTGAGAATGGCGCTGATGCGCCGGTTCTCCGGCTCTTTCCAGAGGAAGATCGCCCGCAGCGGACTCCACTGGGCACCACCCTGCTGTTGGGGCGCGCCCAACGCGCGGGATCGCACATCGGCGCGCTCTGCCAAGCCATCCACGATGCGCACGGGGAGTTAGCTAGCTAAAGGCTGTTGCAAAAACCTAGGGTAACCCCTTGAGTGTGTTGAGCAGGTGACCGCTGGAGGTGGCCGATCTAATAAAAGTCCGCGTTGTTGCACTTTTTTCTTGACACGCGCCTTCCTACCCGATATAATCGATTACGCTATGATCGGAACCACTTCTCGCCGGTCTTGGCTCTTCTACCTGCCGTTGGCGCGGCAGGCCTCGTTGCTCAAGGACGACTTGCTGGAGCCGGTGGATCAGTTGCTGGACGATCCCGCTCTGGTGGAACTGGTCCGGCAGAGCTTGGCCGCCCGGCGTCCCTGCTCGACCCGCACTGGCCGCCCCAGCATCGCCCCCGACCGTCTGCTGCGCTGCTGTGTGGTCAAGCACCTGAAGGGATGGAGCTTGCGGGAGCTGGAGCGGGAACTGCGCAGCAATCTGGTGTACCGGCAGTTTACCCGCTTCGACGCCGATGCGACCCCGGATTTCAGCACCTTCAGCCGCACCCTTGCCCTGCTGAGTCCGGCGGTGACCGAGCAGATTCATCAGCGAGTGGTGGGTTTGGCGCGCGAGCAGGGGGTGGCGCGAGGGCGCAAGCTGCGCACCGACACCACGGTGGTGGAGACCAACATCCACTACCCGACCGACAGCACGCTGCTGGGGGACGGGATCCGCGTGCTCAGCCGCAGCCTGGAAGCGCATCGCCGCGGAGTGTAAGGAGGGGGCGCTGGAGGTGGTGGAGCACGGGCGAGCGGTGAAGCGTCGCTTGCTGGAGATCTGCCGCGCCGCCAAGTGCCTCACTCCGGCCAACAAGCAGCGGTTGCAGGCCGGCTACCGCAAGCTCGTGGGGCTGACCGGGGGCGTGGTGCGGCAGGCCCAGGGAGTGTTGGCGGGTTGGGAGAAAGGGCGGCTGAAGGTCGTCGGCGATCCACTGCAGGTGCAAACTCAGGCCGCTCAGTTGCGGCACTTCCTCCCCTTGGTGGAGAAGGTCATCGCCCAGACCCGGGAGCGCCTCTGGAAAGGGAACGCGCACGTGGTGGGCAAAGTACTGAGCCTGTTCGAAGCGCACACCCAGGTCATCCGTAAAGGGAAACCTGACAAGCCTACCGAGTTTGGGAGGCTGGTGCGGATTGACGAGGTGGAGAACGGTATCGTGAGCGGTTATAAAGTTCAGGAGGGGAACCCGGCGGACAGCAACGCTTGGATGCCGGCCCTGAGGCAACACCAAGCCTTGTTCGGGCAGGCGCCGCGGCTGGCCACCGCCGACCGAGGTTATTTCTCGGCGGACAACGAGCGCGAAGCGCAAGCGCTGGGGGTGGAGAAGGTGGCTCTACCGGCGCGGGGGCGCCTTTCGCCCACTCGCGCCGGGCGGCAGAAGCAACGCTGGTTCCAACGAGCGCTGCGCTGGCGAGCGGGCAGTGAAGCCACGATCAGCACGCTCAAGCATCCGTTCTCGATGCAGCGAGCGACCTACAAAGGCGACCCGGGATTCCAGCGCTATGTGGGGTGGAGCATCATTACTAAGAATCTGTTTTCCATCGCTCGCTGGCGAGTCCAAAGGAGAGGCCATGCCCCGCCGCGTTGACTCCCCCAGGCCGCGACGTCAACTGCTGCGCGAGATAGAGCGTCTGGCCCAGGTGGCCATCTTCGGAACGCTGTCGGAGACTTATCGCACCTGCGGACACCCGGGGTGTCATTGCCATGGGGCGGGACCCAAACATGGTCCGCACCTGCAGGTCAGCTACCGGGGGGAGCAGGGCAAGACCACCGGCTACTACGTGCCCAAAGCGGCCGAGCGGGCCACGCGGCAAGGGGTAGCCGCCTGGCAGAAACTGCAGCAGGGTTTGAGAGAACTGGCGGAGTTGAACAAGCAACGCAATTTCCGGCGCGCCCACGAGGGGGACTCACGATGAAGCGATGGCTATGCCTGGCCCTCGCAGGGGTGGGAGTGTCTCTACTGCTGGCCTTCGTTCCGCAGGTCGGAAGGGGCGGGGACAGCTACCTGGGGATCGCCTGCTGGGGCCGATCCGTGGGCCCCGTGGGGAGAACCTGCGCTAGCCTCGCCCCCCGCTGCGTCAGTTCAGAACTGTGAACCGCTTCACGCTCCTGCCCCACGATTCGAATCTCTCGCTGTTGACCACATGCGGTTGACCGAGCGCGAGGTACCTCCGTTGTGGCGGGATACCCGAGGGCCACCCGGCAGCGCAGAGGTGACTTGGGCCGAGCGCGGGGCTGCCGACCAGACCGGTAGCCCAAGGCAAGGGAGGTGTGCATCCTCCCCACCCAGATCCATGCCGCCGGATCAGGCGCCACGTCCAAGAAGGGGGTTTTGCAACAGCCTTTAGCTAGTGGTCCCCAAACCTGGAAGGCATCCCGGCCAGGCGCGATCACCCACGCCGGAACTAAGGGTCCGTCACGAAATAACCTTATCATGCGTGATGATTTTCTTTGGGTGAATCGTGTAGTTCCAGTCGCCATGAAATTGATCGCGGCGCAAATCGAT
>JGI26339J46600_10000164_pt1 | contig 23285 bp, 31 predicted proteins | sample BogFormECP12_OM1_FD_46600 | JGI IMG/M metagenome (IMG submission 46600) | reverse complement strand
CAATTTCCCACCTATCCGTAGGTCTTCGCGGCTTGCTCGATGGCGGGACCGGCGTTCGCGAGGTCCTCTGGGACCATGGCCGGTGTCACGTCGATGCCGGCATCCAACGCCTGGAACCACGGCTCGGCAATCGCCGGGATCTGTGATGGGTCCTCCATGTTGATAATGAGAATTCCCGTCCGTTTGCCGCCGTCAGCGACGAAATAGGCAGCCTCGGGCTTCTGCTGTTCGACGATGCTCTTTATCGCTCGGAAGCCCTCCTTCGCGGCGGCGTTCCCTGCTTCCACTGGAATTGAAATCTTAAACAAAAAGCGCATTGGTTCTCCTCCTTGTGAATCCGGAATCTCCATTTTCCATTTCCGGGCATTGGGAGTATATACGCGCTCTGGGTGGGAAACAACCGCTAGGCAACGTTGGAGGGGCAATTTGCGGCCAGAACTTGGCGTCAGAGTTCAGCCGCCTCGCGGCAGGGGCTTGCTGACTTCACTTAGCGGTAGAAGCTCATTCCTCGCAAATACAAGCCAGGTCGATCATTGGCTTGGTCACGGTCATGATTCCATTATCCCAGTCTACCAAGAACTTGTTCCGGTAGCAGCTCTTGAGGAAGGACGCGTAGTCACGGTCGCATCTCACCTTCATAATCCACCTCCGACCTATACTCTTTTTAAATGCACTTGCACTGCCAAAGGTGGAATCCGGGGTACATTGAGCCTAGCGCGGCCCTGCGGCCCGCAACCCGTGACCTCAACACCGAGTTCACTGAGGCCTCGGGAGACACAGAGGAAAGAAGAAGCGTTACCATGAGAACGTGTTTCATTTTCTGATAGTTCCCTTTTCTTTGCGTCTTCGAGTCTCAGTTTGGGAGGATGGTTTATGGGAGAATTTCCACGATTCGATTTGACGGGGCAGGTAGCACTGGTGACGGGCGCGGCGCGGGGCTTGGGACGGGCGATTTCGCTGGCCTTGGCCAACGCTGGGGCCGACGTCGCGCTGGGCCTGCGCGACGTGAAGTCCGGTGGTGGGCTGGCGTCGGAAATCGAAGCCATGGGCCGGCACGCGTTGCCGTTGCAAATGGACGTCGCCCATCTCGACCAGATTTTTCGCGCTGTCAAGGATGCGGTGGGACGTTTCGGGCAACTCGATATCCTGGTGAATAACGCCGGCATCGCGCCCGGCAATCTGGCCGAGAATGTTCGCGAGGAAGACTACGACCTGACGCTGGCGGTGAATCTGAAGGGAACGTTCTTTGCCAGCCAGGCGGCGGGACGCGTGATGATCTGTCAGCGGCGCGGGCGCATCATCAACCTCAGCTCGCAGGCGGGCCTGGTGGCGCTGCCGACCGAATCTGTCTACTGCACTACCAAGGCTGCTATCGCGCACCTCACCAAATGCCTCGCCGTCGAGTGGGGGAAGTACAACATCACGGTGAACGCGGTGGCGCCCACCTTTATCCATACGCCGGGCACAGAGGAGGCGCTGGCGGACCCAGCGTTCCGGGCCGACGTGACGGAGCGGATCGCCGCCTTGCACCGGGTTGGCGAGCCCATGGACGTGGCTGGAGCGGTGGTATTCCTGGCCTCGCCGGCGGCGTCTCTGATCACCGGCCATACCCTGGTCATCGACGGCGGGTGGACGGCAAGATGAGTGGGTGGTGGAGTTTGCCGGGCGCGGGTAGTGGTGTCATCCGGAAAAGAATGGAATCCACACATTACACAGATTCGGCAGAGTAAGAGGAGAAATCGCCTCCTCAGCGGACTAGCCATCAAGTGGTTTGTTTGCTGTCGCTTTTGACAGCTCCGACGTGCAGTCGATCGCTTCTTTTCTCAATCTGCGAAGATCTGTGTAATCTGTGGATTCTGTTTGCCTACTTGGGCGCGGCAGATCTTGCCGGGTCCGGTCGGAGGCCGGCAAGGTTGATTAAAGCCTTCTCATGAGAGGAAACTGGCGGCGCCCAAAGCAAGAAAGCAGGCCTTATTGTAATCAATAGACTGCAAGCTCGCCGGATCGCATCTGATTGTGGTACGCCGCGTGCTGCAAGGGGAATTGAAGTTGAACGCCACACGAGCAGGTGATGCTCATGCATATGGATGCCACCAATTCCGCCCCTGCAGCACCCACCAACCAAGCGGGACAGACCTCGGGGCCTGTCCCGTCACGCCACACGTCGTTCTGGTCGGAGTTCGTCAGCCGGGCGGCGGAGGCGGCGGGGATCGATCCGCACCTTGCCTTGCAGGTGGCCATGCATGAGTCGGACTTGAACCCCCACGCCTTGAATCGATCGAGTGGCGCCATCGGCATCATGCAACTCATGCCAGCCACGGCGACGGCGCTGGGTGTCGATCCGCACAATGTGGCCCAGAACATCCGCGGCGGCATCCACTACCTGCATCAACAACTGGCGAAGTTTGGCAATACGGCCCAGGCGCTGGCCGCTTACAACTGGGGGCCGGGACACGTGGCGCACGCGGTCGCGCATTGGGGATCTGAGTGGCTGAATCATGCCCCCAGCGAGACGCGGCATTACGTGGCCTCGATCCTCGCGCACGCCGGCATTCCGATGGAGCCCTCGACCGGCAACGGTACGGTTTTGGCCGCCAATTCGGTGACTTCGGCGCCCGCAGCGGCGGCCACCCTGGTGCACCAAATGACGCTGACCGAGCGCGCTCGTATGAAGCAAGCGTTTCAGGCCTATCTGTTGGCGAGGGTGCTCGGCTGACTAACCGCGCGTACCGCACGGCCTTTAGAAAATGTGTAATTTGATTGACAGGTACTTCTTAGGCTCCTTGCGAAAATCAGCCAGGAACTCCTTGAGCGACTCACTGCTCGCGGTGAGGTTGCTGTAGAGTTTGCTGTCGGTGGAAAGCAGTCCGAGGGATCCCTCGCCCTTGGCCATGCGCGCCGAGATGACGTTGAGGTGCTCAACCGTCTGGTTGAGACGATCGTAGAGTTGCTCGTCTTTGACGAGCTTGCCGAGTGTCCCCTTGCCGTTGTCGATGTCGGTGACGAGCTTGCCGGCCTTTGTGGTCACGTCGTTGAGCCGGTTGTAGAGACTCGGGTCGTTCATGAGCTTGGCGACCGTGCCGTTGCCGTGCTCGGCTTGGTCGAGCAGGCGGTTGAGGCGGTCCATCGCCGCGATCAGCTTGTCGTAAGCCTCGTTGCTGTTCACCAGCTTGCCGAGAGTGCTCTGGCCGCTCACCATCTGGTCGGCCATCCGGTCCACCACGTCGGCCGAGTGGCTGATCTTATTGTAGAGAGTGGGGTCATAGATCAGCTTGCCCAGCGATCCCTTACCGGAGTTGATCTGGTTGGTCATGTCCTGGACTGCTTTGCTCAGGTCGCGCAGGTTAGTGACCACGTCGTTGGCGTTCTGTACGACATTTTGAACGCTGGCTTCCAGGTGCGTTTTGACCTCGCCGCCGTCCGGCACCTGGGGCTGACCCGGACTGCCCCGGGAGATGTCGACGTAACTATCGCCCAGCAAGCCCGCGGTGGTGGGAGCAGCCACCGAATCCGCACGAATGTCGTTGGCGAAGCGCCGTGACACCCTCATCACCACCTCGACGGCGCGTGCGGGGCTCTGGTCATTCGAGATGCGGAGCTTGCTGACAGTGCCGGCGGTAATGCCGGCAACATCGACATCCGAACCTTCCTTCACGCCGGCGGCGCTGGGGAGATAGCATCGCAACGTCATCTTTCTGGTGAGGAATCCGACCTGACCGCTGATGAAAAAGATTCCCACACTTAGCACGATCAGGCTTACGGCCACCAGGGCTCCGACGCGTAGCTGCTTCCAGGTGAGTTCTTGGCGTTGCGGCATGTCGTCTCCTTCTAGGGAACAGGGTACGGGGAATAGGGAACAGGGAATAGGGAACAGGAGAAAACAACTCCCCCTGCCTCTAAGTTCTTCCGCAGAGTACCGGGTACAGGGCGCTGTTCCCTACTCCCTACTCCCTACTCCCTACCCCCTATTCCCTGTTCCCTGTCCCCTGTCCCCTATCATTGTATCAGGCGAGGAACTTCCCCAGATAAGGATCCTGACTTCGGACCAAGTCGTCCCGGTTTCCCTCGAAATAGAGCCGGGTGTCGCGAAGAAGGAGAAAGCGGACGTCGTCGATCGCGGCTCGTTGCGCAGCGCTGGTGGCCGCTACGAGTCCGCCTTGCTCAACCGAATAGGCAAAACTGGCCAGAAAAAAGGCGTCCTGAAGGCGTTGGGTAACGACCACGGAAGTCGCATGCTGGGCGTCGCGCAGCTTGGCGATGAGCAGATCGATGGTGTGGGCGGTGAGCGGATCGAGGCCCGCGGTGGGAGAGTCGTAGAGCATGATCGAGGGCTGGCTGATGATGGCCCGCGCGATGGACACGCGCCGCTGCATCCCGCCCGAAAGCTCAGAAGGCGCCTTGTCAATGGCCTCTTCCATTTCCACGAAGCTCAGCACCTCGCGCACTCGCCGCTCGACCTCAGCTTCGTCTCTCACCTTTTCCTCGCGCAGTCGGTAGCACACGTTCTCATAAACGTTGAGCGAATCGAACAGCGCGCCTTCCTGGAACACGATCCCCATCTGGCGCCGCAACGGAACAAGCTCCGTCTCGGAGAGAGGAACGATGTCCTGCCCGTTTATCAGGACCTGCCCGGCGTCCGGCTTCATCAGGCCCAGCATGATCTTGAGGAGTACGGACTTGCCGGTGCCGGTGACGCCGAGCAGAAACAGAGTCTCCCCTGGGGCGACCGCGAAGGAAAGGTCGACGAGCACTTGCTTTTTGTCGAACGCCAGAGAGACGTGACGGACCTCGATGGCCGGGAGAGGGGCGGGTTGGGCATGGGCAGCCAGAGTGGACATTTCTCAAAGTATGAATTATTGAATTATGAATGATGAACGGAAGAAAAGAGTCGAAAGTCAAAGGTCGAAAGTCAAGACCACCGCTTCTACTTCTACTTTCAACTAACTCTTAACTTTCGACTCTCGACTTCTTCTTCATCATTCATAATTCATCGTTCATAATTCCTCAGGAAAAGTGTATTCCGATCAAAAACTGCGTAATGAGCAGATCCAGCATCAGGATCCAGACGGATGCCATCACCACGGCGCGCGTAGTCGACCGGCCCACGCCTTCGGTGCCGCCAGTCGTGGTGAGACCGCAATAACAGCCGACCGACGAGACCACTACGGCAAAGAAGACGGGCTTGATCAGGCCCTGCGTCAGATCATGATAATCGAGCGACTGATAGGCCTTGGTCCAGTATTGCGTGCCGGTCAGATGGGCGATGAGGGAGCTCACCATCCAGCCCCCGATGAGAGCGGTGAAGTCGGCCAGGATGGTGAGGAGGGGCAGGGTCAGCAGGGTGGCGTAAAGCCGCGGGGTCACCAGCTTCCGCACCGGATCGGTTCCCAAGGCACGCATGGCGTCCACCTGCTCGGTTACCAGCATGGAGCCGAGTTCCGAGGCGATGCCGGAACTGCTGCGGCCGGCGACCATCAAGGCGGTCAACACCGGCCCCAGTTCCCGTACCGCCGCGATCGCCACCGCTTCTCCCATCAAGGTGACCTCGCCGAAGCTTTGCATCTCCCGGTAAGTTTGAGCGGCCAGGATCGCGCCTGTGAAGAGACCTGTCAGCAGCACGATCGGCAGGGACCCCACGCCGATAATGTCCATTTGCGTCAGGAGATCGACCCAGTAATGGGGAGGGCTGAATGCAACACGGAAAGCGGCAATCAGGAGATAGGTGAAATCCTGCAAGGTTAACAAGCTGCTCTTCACAAAGCGTTGCAACAAGCGATTGATCCTCGCGCTCTCGAGAGTAAGGATGAAGTGAGCGCACAAGGCACTGTACCCAGTGGCGACTCATGAAGTCAAGGATAGTCGTGCTCGCAGACGGTAGACGGCAGACGGTAGACGGGGAAGAAGCCCCCGGGCTATCGGTTATCGACACCCTGGCTTGGGCCGATGCCAAGCAAGAGCATGACGCAAGGCTGGTGGGAAAGACGTTGAGCTTTGCGAACGGCACTAGAAACGAATAGAATCCTCCCGAGGATCATCCCGTGGAAATGTCCCACATAAGAACCTACAGTTTGACGCTGCTCGTCTTGCTTCTTGCCGGCTGCACCAAAGGCCCAAAACACATCAGCGTGCAGGAATGGCAAGCCTTGAAAAAGGCTGTCCCTGCCTACGAACGGGCTGTTGAGTACAAGCACTCCGAAACCCTGCTATTTGAGCCGCGGTACCTGGACTTGGAGAAAGCGCGTGATGAGGTAAACCAAGCGGCCTACACGGGCTGGAACTCGGACATCAAAACAGCCGATATAGAGGCAAGCTCATACTTCGCAACTTGCGTAACAGCCGTATTATGCATGGCTGAGCGCGCTTAAGAGCAGGGCGATCTGAATAGACCATTTGGGGACCCCCGAAAGATGGGGTAAAACAGAATTTCTGCGAAGTGCGCGACTTCGCGGAAAAATCCCTCGGGAGGTCACCCAAATGGTTACAGACGGAAATCAGGATACTCGCCCCAGGCGCTCTCCGCAAGGGTCGGCAGGACCTATTCCGGAGGCCAATAAAATCGGGGCTGCGACGCCCTACGACTTTGAAGGTAAGAATCTGACGGCTTATGGTGGTCTGTTACCGGTGGCAACCATGCTGGAGAAGTTGGGGTTCCAGCGGCTGGTGGAAGAGACGCTCCGGGTGAAGCGGATCACGCGGGTCATGAGCCTGTATCAGTTCGTGCTGGCGATGGTGCTGGCGCTGTATGTGGGTTTTTCCCGCTTGCACCATTTGCGGTTTCTGGAGCGGGAGCCGATGCTGGTGGGGATCTTAAAGGTTTGGCGCTTGCCGCCGCAGTGTACCTTTTGGCGGTTTCTGGCCTCGCTGCATCTGCAGATCGCCCCGCAGTTGTTAGAAGTGCAGCGACGCCTGCGCCAGCGGGTGTGGGAAGCGGCCCACGTGCGACTGAAGTCGGTCACCCTGGACACCGACACCACGGTGCACACGCTGTTTGGGCAGCAGATGGGAGCGCGCAAGGGCTACAATCCGCAGCATAAGGGGAAGAAGAGTTACCAGCCGATTCTCACTTTTATGGCGGAGACGCGGGAGTACGTGATGGGCGAGCTTCACAACGGGGACCGGCCGAGTGGGGCGCAGATCGCCCGGCATCTGGAGAGCGTGTCGGCGGCGTTGCCGCCCGGGGTGGAGATCGTCTACGCTCGGGAGGACTCGGGTTTCTACTGTTGGGAGGCGGTGGAAGCTCATGAGCGTCGGGGCTGGCAGTTCATCATCTCGGCGCGCAAGACGGCCCGTTTGGTGGAGGTGTTGAAGGCCGCGGAGTGGAAGCCTTCGCCCCGCACCGATGCCGACGGGCAGTGCGAGTTTGGCTATCAGCCGGAGGGATGGGGCCGGGCCTATCGCTTCGTGGCGCTGCGCTACGTGAAGGAGAAGAAACCTCAGCCCGGAGAGGCCGAGCAATATCAACTGTTCGAGACGACGGAGTATGTCTATCGGGTCTTCGTCACCAACATGGCGCACGCCGTTGACCTGCTGGTGTGGTTCTACAATCAGCGAGGGGGAGCGGAGAACCTGATCAAAGAAGCCAATAATGATGCCGGGCTGGCCGCCTATCCCTCAGCGCGCTGGGCGATGAACTGCGTCCACTTCCAGATGGCCATGCTGGCCTACAACCTGAACTGCTGGCTGATGCTGTTTAACCGGGAAGAGAAGGCTCGGGCGGAAGACTTGAAGCACACGACCCTGGCGACCTCGCGGTTGCGGTTTCTGTTTTTGGCCGCGAAGATCTGGCGGCACGGAGGGCGGGTGGGGGTCAGCTACAGCGACCACTATGCGGAGCAGGGGATTTTCCAGCGACTGATGCAGCGGCTACGAGCGATCGCGGTCGGCCCGAAGGGCTACGCGCCGGTGCTGGCGGTGGCCCTCCGCTTTTGAGCTTCTTCTAGCGTGCATAAAATTCTATGCACGCGCAGCCCAAGCAGACCAACAAGTTACAGGGATCTTACAACGAGGGAGTGAAACCAGGGCGGAATCGAACGGGCGGGGTAGCAATGATCAACGTCAAGCCGCTGGCTCAGATGCCAGCTCTGGCCTCAATCTGTGCATAATTTGGGTAACAAAGCTGAGCTTCTACCGTGTAGAGCAGGATACCGACCTCCTCCAAGCAGGCAAAAACGCTCCTCAGGCCGACTTCGAGCCCGTCGAACAGTGCCTAAAACATCTTCACGAATACGTTGGTGAGTCCGAGTAAGCTGGCGAGAAGGAAGTTTTAGCCTACCCAATTTCCACGAGCCTGCCCATGCATTCCAATCGGGCTCAGTTGCTTAATTCACCGCCGCAACGCTAGAGGAAGAAGCCCCGTATGCCGTCTACCGACTACCGTCTGCCGTCAAAGTGCCTTGGCAAAACGGCTGGGCTTGTGTAGGCTCATGGAGATGACCGAAAGATTCACCGTTGCCCTCATTCAAATGGCGATGACGCTCGATCTGCAGGAGAACCTCGCGCGCGCCATCGCCAGCGTGGAAGAAGCGGCCGACCGCGGCGCGCACTTGATCTGCCTGCCGGAGCTTTTTCGCTCGCGATACTTTTGCCAGCGGGAGGACGCGGCGCTGTTTGACCTTGCCGAGCCCGTGCCGGGCCCGACCACGGAAGCGTTGGGGAAGGTGGCGCGACGGCGGCGCGTGGTGGTGATCGCCCCTGTTTTCGAGCGGCGCGCGCCCGGAGTTTATCACAACAGCGCCGCCGTGATCGACGCGGACGGCGAGTTGCGCGGCCTGTATCGCAAGATGCACATTCCGGACGACCCGGCCTATTACGAAAAATTCTACTTCACGCCCGGTGACCTCGGCTTCCGCGCCTTTGATACCGCCGTGGGGCGAATTGGCACGCTGATCTGCTGGGACCAGTGGTACCCGGAGGCCGCGCGGCTAACGGCCCTGCGGGGCGCGAGCATCCTCTTTTACCCAACGGCCATCGGCTGGCATCCTGACGAAAAGGAGCGCTGCGGCGCGGCGCAGCGAGATGCGTGGCGCACCATCCAGCGGGGCCATGCCATCGCCAACGGCGTTTACGTGGCAGCGGTAAACCGCGTCGGGCTCGAACGTCCGGCCGACGGCGGCCCAGGGATCGAGTTCTGGGGGTCGTCGTTTCTTGCCGATCCCTTCGGTGTGGTCGCTGCCGAGGCCTCAACGGACAAGGAAGAAATCCTGATTGCCAATGTCGATCTGAAACGCTTGGAAACGGTGCGCCGCCATTGGCCCTTCCTGCGCGACCGCCGAATCGACGCCTATGACGGAATTGAAGAGCGCCTGCTCGATGAAAAGGAATGGAACCGTGGCGAATAAGAAAGCTGCCTCTCCCAAGCCAAAGCCCGCCCGACCGCCGGAGATCGCGCCCGCAACGTTGGGCTTTCACATGCCTGCCGAATGGGAACCGCACGAGGCCACCTGGATCGGCTGGCCGCACAACAAGGGCGACTGGCCGGGGAAGTTCGGGCCCATCCCGTGGGTCTACGGTGAGATCGCCCGCAAGATCACACGCGGGGAAAAACTGCGCGCCCTGACGAACTCCTCGATGCACGAAGCACAGGCGGAGAAGGTGCTGACTCGGGCGGGGGTCGATCCCTCGCAGGTCCAGTTTTTGCGCATTCCCACCAACCGCGGCTGGACGCGCGACCTCGGACCCATATTCCTGCGCCGGCCGGCTACCCCGGCGGAAGCCGAACAGGGCGCCGAAATTGCCGTCGCCCGCTTTCATTTCAACGGCTGGGCGAAATACCCGGATTGGCGACTGGACGATGGCGTGCCCCAACGCGCTGCCCAGGCGCTGGGATGCCCCCTCTTTTCAGCCCGCGCCGGCAAGCGCGATTTCGTCCTTGAGGGTGGCGCCATCGATGTGAACGGGCGGGGCACGGTCTTGACTACCGAAGGATGTCTTCTTGATCACGTGACGCAGGTGCGCAATCCCGGTTTAGGCCTACTAGAGATTGAGGCGGCACTCCGAGAGAATCTCGGCGTGACCAACGTGCTGTGGCTGGGACGCGGCATCGCTGGCGACGATACGCATGGCCACGTCGATGATGTCTGCCGCTTCGTGGGTCCACGCACCGTGGTGCTGTGCCGCGAGAGCAATTCGAGCGACGCAAATTACGAGCCGCTGGAGGAAAACCGCGAGCGACTCGAAGGCGCGCGGCTGGAAGACGGGTCGAAGATCGACGTGGTAGCCATTCCGATGCCCGCGCCTCTGTACTTTGACGGACAGCGGGTCCCCGCCAGCTACGCCAATTTCTACATCAGCAACGCTGCCGTCCTGGTTCCCACCTTCAACGATCTTAACGATCGCATTGCCCTCGGCACGCTTGCCGAATTGATCGCCGATCGACCCGTAATCGGCATCCATGCCGTTGATTTGGTATGGGGATTGGGGACAATACACTGTATGACGCAACAGCAGCCGGCGTAGGACAGTCGGCGGGAAAGCAGTAGGCGGAAGGCAGTAGGCAGTAGGCAGAAAGCAGTCAGCAGAAGGCAGTCAGCAGCCCAGGGCGCAAGGAGTGAAATAATTGCGAACGAGCTTCAACACAGAGACACAGAGACACAGAGGCACAGAGAAAAATGGGAAACGTCGAGAAACAAAAGACATCTTCATGTGATTCTCTTTCCCTTCTCTGTGTCTCCGTGCCTCTGTGTTTAATTTCTTCACACGTTCTGAGCAAGCCTATGAACCACAAACCCGTCGTCTTACCGCCAAGACTGATGCAAGGCATCCTGATAGTGCTGCTGTTTACATTCGCCAAGGGCGCGGCGTTAGGCCAATCGACGCCCGAAGAGGTGATCTTCCCTAGTGGCAAGCTTGAATTGCACGGGTTTCTTTGGAAGCCGGCAGGGGATGGTCCGTTTCCGGCGGTGCTGTGGAATCACGGCAGCGAGAAATTGCCGGGCTCGCAGCCGACACTAGCCGGCTTCTATACGGCGCACTCCTACGTCTTCTTTGTTCCCCATCGTCGAGGACAAGGCCGTTCCCCGGGTGACTACATCCAAGACCAAATCGAGCGAGCGCCTGGGAACGAGCGCGCCCAGCTTATGGTGGCACTTCAGGAGGCGGAGGTCAGCGACGTGGTTGCCGCCCTTGATTACTTGAAGTCACGCCCGTTTGTTGACTCGGCGCGGGTCGCAATCTCGGGCTGCTCTTACGGAGGCATCCAGACGCTGCTCGCCGGTGAGCGCGATCTGGGGGTAAAAGCGCTCGTGCCGTTTGCTCCCGGTGCCATGTCGTGGGAGCGGAACCCGTGGCTGCAAGAACGTCTCAGACACGCGGTCGATCACGCCGAAGCGCCCGTCTTTCTGATCCAGGCCCAGAACGATTACAGCCTTGAACCGAGCCGTGTCCTGAGTCAGGAAGCAAATAAGAAACATAAAGATTTTCAGTCGAAGATCTACCCCGCCCTGGGAAGCACCCATCAGGAAGGTCACTGGAGATTCTGCTCTACTGCGACCGATGTCTGGGGAGACGATGTGCTCGCGTTCTTGGCCGCGCAGATGAAAACCAACATCAAATCAGAAATCAGAAATTAGAAATCAGAAGGAAGAACACAAACGAGCCAGACCTGCTTTTTTCTTCTGACTTCTGATTTCCGCTTTCTGCCTTCTGCTTTCATTTGAGTCTCCCACGCGTCTTTTTGTGGCATTCTTACCACACTCTTTCCGAGCTGAAGACACTCAAGGTACCGGCATCTCATTTATTTGCAGCGCATAACGATGATCGGGCACCTTGGCATGTCAAGTGCAGTTTGGTACAGCGCGTCGGGAGGATCAAAGTTGGCTTACCAACAAACCGTAGCTTCACCAGCCGCCGTGTCCGGCGTTGGCGTCCATACTGGAGTGAAAGTAAGCCTCCGCTTGGCACCGGCTCCAGCCAACACCGGTATCGTTTTCAAGCGGACCGACCTCGAAGGTTTCGCCATCGAGGCGCGCGTTCGCAACGTCGCTCGCGTCAGCTACGCTACTACTTTGATGAGGAAGGGCGTGCTCATCTCTACCACTGAGCACCTGCTCTCGGCACTGGCGGCGTTCGAGGTGGACAACGCTTTCGTCGAGATCGACAACCTCGAACTGCCGATCATAGACGGCAGTGCCCTGCCCTTTGTGCGGCTGATTCGGGAGGCGGGCCTGAAGCGGCAACGCGCTCGCCGCAAATACATCAAGATCTTGAAGCCCGTGGAGGTGGTGGACGGCGGCAAGCGTATGGCCGTCTATCCCTCCGACCGTTTCTTTGTCACCTATCGCATTCTCTTCCCCCATCCCCTGATCGGCGAGCAAATCCGCGAATACGTTCCCGGCGAAGCCAGCTACGAACGGGAGATCGCGCCCGCTCGCACCTTCGGCTTCATGGAGGAGCTCGAGGCGCTACGCAAGATGGGCCTGATCCGGGGAGGCTCGCTCGAGAACGCCATTGTCCTCACTCGGGACGGTGTCATCAACCCCGAAGGCTTGCGGTTTCCTGACGAATTCTGCCGCCACAAGATGCTGGACTTGATCGGCGATCTCGCGCTGCTCGGCCATCCCGTTATCGGGCATGTGCTGGCCGACCGCGCCGGGCACGCGATGCACGCCGCCCTCGCCACACGGATTCTGGCCGATAAGACGGCCTGGAAGTTGGTAACCGGCGCTGAGGTGAAGCGACCGCAGCTCGACATGGAGCCGGTGGGGGTCGTCGCCTGATGGCGATTGCCGATTGCAGATTTACGATTGACGATTGAGAGAGAAGAAGTGAATCCACAGATTACGCAGATTTCACAGACCCATGACAAGAGGGCAGGGGTGCGAATTATGCTGTCCTTGTCCTGTGTCTGTGTAATCTGCGAAATCTGTGGATTGTCTTCTCCAGAAATGCCGGCGTGCGGCAAGTCCTGAACCGGCTGGAACTTTCACTTTATGAGTTTAAGCCGCTTAAGGTCTTCGGTACTCCATCCAATGTCTTTGAGCAGGGCCTGCAACAACTTTGCCCCGTAGGTCTTCTTCGGATGGTAATGCACTGTGACTCGATTGTTGATTTTTCCTTTCTTGATGAAGGCGAGAATTGCCCCGCTGCCCTTGTCAGACTCCCAGCCATCCTTCTTTAGGGCCGAGATGATCTCGTCGGCAGTCAGGTTTTTTACCTGGTTCCAGACATTTTGTGGCATCCCCATTCGACAGTCACATTCTGCAAAAAGGCGCCCACCGGAACCGCCGGAACTTTCTCTTTGTGCAGCGTTAAATCCGGTCCTATGGGAATTGGGTCTCCATGCCTGGAAAGCGAGTCGAGGTACAGGGCGACAGCCTGGCGTGCATTCTCCAGCGCTTCCTTCTTCGTCTTTCCGTCTACGTGCAACCCCTTCAATGCCGGAGCGTAAACGTGGTAGCCCCCGTCGTCAGGTTCAATGACAACTGTAACCCGAGCTCGGTGAACTGTTTCTTCCCCCAAATCGAGCATCGTCGTTTCCTCCGAGTCATTCGACGAACAAACCACCAAGTTTAGATGCCAAGACACTTAGACGCTCAACATTCAGGTCGCTCACCGTTGCAAAATAGTCTACGGCCCGGAGGTGGAAACCGTCAAGACTACCCCAATAGCCGGGCGAACTCCTGTCATCGGCTGAGACGCGCTTGCGTGCATTCATTTCTTCTCTTCCAATCGTCAATCCTTCGCTTCGCTCAGGACCAATCGTCAATCGGCAGTTCTTTGGCGGGGCTGCTCGGCAGAACAGGATTCTTCGAAAACTTCGTCGTCCGAGGCGCCGCACAGTTTGGTCTTGTTGAAGGTCACCGAGGAGATACGCTGATACCGCCGAGTTCACCCCAGCGGTCAGCCCTTCAAGTGGATCCTGGAAAGGTTGCTCAAGAGTCCGAAGGTATTCAGGAGCCACAAGACCACACTGATGACCACGACGGCATTCAAGATCGACTTGATGGATCGTGCCATCGGTATGTAGTTGTTGACGAGCCAGAGTAAAACGCCAATCACGATCAGAACCAACAAAACTTGAACTAGCATGATTCAATCGATCCCGATGCCTCCGTTCGTCCCCCATCTCCGATATCCGTAATAGCCTCCGCCTCTGCCAAACGCGAGTAGCAAAACGACAAGCAGCAGGATCAGTTCATTTTGGAGTCTCCTTTTGTCCTTACACCTACTGACCGGCGTGCCCGATGTCCCCGTTCAGGCCTGTCGGACTACGAGCCGGCGTTACCGTTATTCGAGGGCTTTCTCCACCTGGCCGATTTTCTTTTGAATCTTCCCGGCCACCTTTTCCACTTTGCCCTCGGCTTGCAAGTCGGGATTGTTCGTCAGCTTCCCCGCCTTCTCCTTGATCTTACCCTTCACCTCGTGAAACTTGCCCTCCGCCTGATCCTTAGTGCTTGGCTTCATCATATTGGCCTCCTTTATTACGCGGACGAATTCTCGATCGCCGGTTGGGCCCGAAAGCGGTAGGGCAGCAGCCCATCCGCCTCGGACCCGGTCTCTGGCGTTGTTTCTCCTATAGCGAGCCTCCCGCCGTGGCGCCGACCTCAGTGCCGATCGCGTCACCCGATACCACGAGTTCAACGCGGCGGTTAGTCTGCCTGCCGGCTGCCGTATCGTTGGTGGCCATGGGCTGGGTTTTGCCAAAGCCCTTGGCGGTGACCGAATTTGTCGCTACCCCTTGCGCTACCAGGTAGTCGCGCACTGAGCCTGAGCGTTGGTCGGATAGTTTCTGATTAAACTCGTCACCTCCAACGTTGTCGGTATGGCCGTCCACCTCAATATTGAGTGCAGGGTAGGCGATCAGAATTCCGGCAACCTTGGCCAGCTTTTCCCGGGCTTCCGGCTTCAACGTGTATCGGCCCGTGTCAAACAGCACATCGGACATGTTCACAATCAGCCCGCGCGCACTATCGCGCGTTTGAAGAACCGAGTTCAACTGCTGCTCCAACTTGGCGCGCATGGCCGCTTTATCGGTGTCGGCCTGTTGCGCCGCCAGTCGAGCTTGTTCAGTCTCGGCCTGAGACTTGGCTAGTGCCGCGTCTGTCGCGGCTTGGGTTTGGGCTGCATCGGCCCGGGCCTTAGCGGCCGCAGCGTCTGCCGTCGCTTGGGTTTGGGCGGTTTCTGCTTGGGCCTTGGCGGCATCGCGCTCGGCCTGTTCCTTCTGGCGTGTCGCTGCATCGGCCTCGGCCTTCGACTGGGCTTCGGCGTCGGCGGAAGCCTGGAGCTCGCTCGCGTGGCGTTCCTCCCCTATCTTCTTGACCGTAATGATGCGAGCGTCCTCGGCGGTTTGCACGGCTTCGCGCGCTTCCGTGATCTCCGACTTCTTATTGCCTCTTCCCGCTTGATAGCCCTCTGCGTTCTGCAAATTCACTTCTGCCTTCTTCAGCGAGTCAGAGGCGTAGTGTTCCGCTCCCGTCCACTTGGCAATGCGCACCGCGTTGCGAGCTTCGTAAAGCTCGATCGGGGTCTTGTGGTCCAGGATCATGGGCTGAAGGTCAGCCGGATTGACATGAACTTCGTACTGCCCACGTTTCAGCAGTTCGAACTTCGCGTCAACCTGCTCAATGGTCCCGGTGGTGTCACTTCTGACTTGGTTCTCCATCACCACCACATCGCTCGGTTGGGTGACGGCGAAATAAGGTTCGGCCGTCACGATTAAACCGAAAGCTTGCAAATCGCTGGTCACCGTTAGTTTGCTCTTGCCATCATTGTTGAGCAGGATTTCTCCCAGGTTCACCGGGCGTCCCTCCGGGCTGATTGCCCACAGGACGTAGGTCAAGTACTCAGGACCGAAGTTGCTCGCCGGACGCAGGTCTCTGAATTCGGCATCGATGTGGATGGCTCCCTGCTTGCTCGCGACCTCGGCATTGCCGCGGGCCCCGGACATGAGGCTGGTACCCTCAAAATCAATCTTGGTCGACCCACTCCGGTGGCGGTAATTGATGGCCTTGGTGGTCCGCCCTACGACTGTAATGCGGTAAATCGGCACCGAGTCGGTCTTTTGTGGCTCGGTTTGGGCTAGAGCACTCAAGGAGCTCAACCCAACCAAAAGCGTAATAAGTGTCTTCTTCATTACCGTTTCTCCTTTTTTCTTTTGGGCGGCGCATGGTGCGCCGCCCGTGTGCATCGTCCAGAAGAGCGAATTGTCCTGCCTGCGTGGTTCAGACGGCGGGCGCTACCGGCGCCAACGGGAGTATCCCCAGCCGCCACCGCCGAGCAAAAACAGCAACACAAGAACAATCAAAAGGGTTTCCATGTCTCACCTCACTTGTTAGATCCAGAACAACTGCAACTCGCCGAATCACGAGATGGGAGCGGTTTGCCGGACTGCCTACTCCGCCCCACTGGCCTTAGCCGTGTGAGCCAGGGGTCTGTCGCCTCTCACATAGTCGGCGCCACCCTCTCCAGTTACCGAGATATCCTGCGCTCCCGTCCGCTCCAGGATGTCCTTGGCGCGCTTCGTCCAATCCTTATTGTCCGAATGCACCGAGAGGAGAATTCCGCCCTCCTTGACCCGCACCTCATAGTGTTTGGCCTGGTGCTCAGGGATCCCCATGCCAATCAAAGCCCCCGCTATCCCGCCTACTGCGCCGCCCACGCCCACCCCCGCGAGAGCAGCCATAAGAGGGCCAGCGGCGACAAAAGGACCCAAACCCGGTATCGCCAGAGCGCCAATTCCCACCAACCATCCCAAAGTACCGCCGAGCACGGCACCCGTGCCGGCACCTGCGGCAGCGCCCTGCGGAGCCTTGGTGCCTTTCTTGTGGGCGAAGTCCTTGGAGACCACCTTTTCCGGGAACAGCACGGAAATATCCGTGTTTCGAAAGCCGGCCTCCTTCAAGACGTCGACACCGTTCTCCACGCTGGCGTAGTTCGGGTAAATACCCAAAACCGCTATTTTTTCTGCCATGTTGCACTCTCCTTTGCTCTGAACACCTGTTCTCCAGGTTTAACTTCGACTTCGTTCGTTACCCCAGCCTTGGCCTGCCACTCGCGGCTTCCAAACGGTGCTTTAGTTCCAGACCCTTCGGCCGCGCACGAAATGGAGGATTAAGGCAACGATCGCCACGATGAGCAGCAGATGGATCAGCCCACCCGCAACGTGGAATCCCACCCAGCCTAAAAGCCAGGCGGCGACGAGCACCACAAACAGGATGAGAAACATAACCACCTCCCCTTTTCTTGATATTCGCCTCCGGCTGAGACTTCGAGGCACTTCTGTTATAGCCGTGCGCTTGATTCCGTGTCAGTTCAGTACGGCTCACGTGTCTGGTCACAATTGCTCATTCCGTTAATGATCAGTGCCTAGCCTACGCCGGGAGACCGACGGGAACTCTGAGTCAGGTTTATTGCGGGTTTCTTGACTCTGATCGCGAGACGCTGCGCCGCGGGTCCCGCAGGATGGGAGGGCGCAGTACCCGGAACAGATGCAGCGCTTCCTGATAAGCCCCGTGCTCATCTAATTGCTCACGATCTGTAGCGTTCATGGCTGCGATGAGGAAGCGCAAGCTTCTGCTCACCTCGATCTGGATGAGCTCCTCTATGGGGACGGCATTTCCCGTCCCGCCGTTTACGTTCACTTTTCTTCCTCCTGGATTTCCGATCCCACTCCAAACAGAGGCTCGCCAACAAATTACTCGCTTGGGACCGCTTCGCATGACGATCCGGCGGGAGACCCCGCCCCACGCGGATTACAAAGTCTCCCGAAGGTTACGCTGGAGATACCGTTAGATTACGACGTTGATCGAAATCTGAACGCCGGGATGCATTGGGCTCAGCAAGTAATACCCACCATCAATGTACTCGACGTAAATGTCGTCGGTGTAGCGCCAGTCTCCCGGCCAGGGATCATACATCCCGAACCAAAAACCGCCGTACTGGAAGCGCGAATACCCGCCCGCGACCATGTAATCACGGTCGATGCGGAACGAGTGATCACGTCCAAAATTGGCACGAAAGCGGTCGTCGGGAATGCGGCGACTGCGGTCGCCGTCGTAGCGCCCAGACTGCCGTGAGGACGCGGCATACTGTCCGTGCTGTGAACTGCCCTGTTGTCCGCGCTGGGCCGGCTGGACTTGTTGGGCCTGCTGGCCAGGTTGAGCGTGCTGTTGCTGTTGCTGTCCGCGCTGGGCCTGCTGGCCAGGTTGGGCGTTCTGTTGCTGCTGGTGTCCGCGCTGGGCTTGCTGTGTAGGTTGAGCGTGCTGTTGCTGGTGCTGTCCACGCTGGGCCTGCTGGGTAGGTTGGGAGTGCTGTTGCTGCTGCTGTCCGCGCTGGGCCTGCTGGGTAGGTTGGGAGTGCTGTTGCTGCTGCTGTCCGCGCTGGGCTTGCTGGGCCGGTTGAGCGTGCTGTTGCTGCTGCTGTCCGCGCTGGGCTTGCTGTGCGCCTTGCCCCTGCTGCTTCGGCTGAGCGTGCTGTTGGGGCTTGGCTTGTTGTTGCTTCTGCTGCTTATCTTGTTGGGGCTTGGCTTGGTCTTGGTGCTGCTCCTGTGCATAGGCCGGAGCAGTGGTTCCGAAAAGGGATAACAGAACTGCGATCCCCATAACTCTGACGAGATGTTTCATACTTACGGCCTCCATTCCAATTCACCTTGCATCCGCCTCTCACTCTCGTGACTGGCCTGTTGCAGGCACTCTGGTTATACCGTTCAATGGAAGTTGTGTCAGTTCAGTACGGCTCAGCGCATTGGTCAAAACTGCTCACCGTAAGGGTGAAGTGAGCCCTGGGAGAGTAAGCCCCGGCACCGGTCAAGCCCCGGAAGGGGCGGCAGAAGGGCATAGAAAGTTCCCGCGTCGGAAGGTGGGGACCTTCCGTTGAGGCTCAGCGGTGAATCGTTTTGAGAGGAGCGGTAGTGCGCGGCTAATGGATTCCGGCGTCTCACCTCGCCGCCAGCATCTTCGTTTCGGGGTGCAGTCTGATGTAGGCCGCGGCGGCACGTACGCGCACCGCACCCTTCTTGTCGTCCAGCAGGGGGACCAGCTTCTCCCGGAATTCTGGGAAGGGATGCATCCCAACCAGGTACGCGGCCGCAGCGCGCACTGACCATTCTCTATCCGACAGGGCAGATCCCACCGCATCAGCCAGGGTTGGATCGGGCGAGCTTCCGATGAACAACAGGGAGGCGGCCCGTGCCGAAGAATCGCGGGCGGACAGGATACCTCGTGCCGAAGACAATACGAACCCAAGACCCGGCACGGGAGCGAAGCCTGCTGCCTTGATGGCGACGATGGTGAAAAGCTTGGTGGGAGTGTGCAACAAGCGTAAGGTGCTGCGTTTCTCTTTGCTGAGATAGCTTGAAGAGACCTTCGACTCTCCGGCAACAACCGCAAGAAGGAACTGCACTCCATCCGGGTCGTGGAGCTGGTAAAGCACCTTGGCGGCGGCGAGGTCGACTTCGGGAACGGGATCCTGCAAAGCTTTCTTCAAAAGAGGAAGGGTAAGGGTCCGGTCGTCCATGAAGTCACCCAGGGTGACAACCACCGCAATCCGGACCGAGACGTCGTGGTCATCGAGCATCGGGGCAAGGGACTCAAGAGCGTCATCTTTCACCCCCACCAGGCTCAGGGCCTCCGCCGCGCCTTTGCGAACGTCCGGATTCTTGTCTTGCGCGGCCTCGTCCAGCATGCGCCGGCACCTTTGGACGGTATCGGAGGGTTTGGTTTGCCCAAGCGCGAGCGTCGTGGTCAGCACCATCAGTGCCCAAATCCGCATGGCTATGGACTCCTTTCCTGCTGGGTCTGGCCGCCGGCGGGTGCCAGCGAACCAGACGCCGCCCCCCAGCGGCAAACGGTAGTGTGGTTGATCTTCAGCCCCCTCTTGGCCATGAGTTTCTCGAGGTCGCGATAGCTGGGGGGAGAACCGCGGGTCCCGAGCCATCCAAGGGAAGCTGGCCCGATCTCACATGGAGGTTGTCGGTGGGGTAGCCAAGTCGGGCCAGCGCCCATTGGAATTCTCTCCGTCCTTCTTTTCGCTGTCTGTTTTGGTTTGCTCACTAGCGTTTCCAGAATTGCTCATTACCGGCGAAGCGTCCCGAGGGTCCAGAACCCAGGCTAGTCGCGCAGGAGAACAGTGAGGAGTCCGCTGTTGACCGTCAATCCGCTGCCGTTGCGGTAGTCGACAAAGCCAAGGTCCCTGAACTTATTCATGAAATGGCTCACCCGCGCCCGGGTTACGCCGACCATCCGTGCCAGGCTTTCCTGGTTGATGCCTGGCGTTACCGTCTCGGCTCGACCTTCCTTGCCGAAATGAGCCAGGAGTAAGAGAATCCGGGCCAGGCGCTTCTCGCTGGAGTTGAAAAGCTGGTCGACGAGGTCCGCCTCGTACCGGATGTTGCGCGAAAGCAGATGGGTGACGAACAATTCCGAGATGTCTTGCCGCTCGTGGAGCATGCGCGTCATCAACGGCTTCTCAATCCTGGCCAGACTACAATCGGTGGTCGTGGTAGCCGATGCGATCCGTAACGGCTGACCGGCGAGGCACCCCTCGCCCAAAAACTCACCGGCGCCCAGGTTGGCGACGATCGCTTCCTTGCCTTGCTGGGATGTAACCGTCAGCCTGACCTTGCCTCGGCGAAGGAAAAACACGGCGTCCGCCGGTTCTCCTTGCCGGAAGATGTTGCGGTTCGCGCCGTATTCCACCACGGTCTTTGCGCCGGCAAAGCCAACCAGGAGGGCTTCCCAATCGACAGGCTGCGTTTTCTTATTGGCCGTAATAACCTCAGGCTGGACTTTCTTATTCACCATAACAGGCATACACTCCTCACTGTTACAATTACCAGAGACTCGAACCGCGTGTCAGTCCTATCTGGCTCACCCGTCTGGTCAAAATTGCTCATCCAGGCAGGAGGGGGACCTACAGTGTGGGACCGGGGGTACAACTCCGAAGTTACCGGGGCTCCGGTATCGAGGCTAGTCGCGCAGGATCACGCTGAGAAGATGCGTGACGAACAATTCTGAGACATCATGCTGTTCGTGGAGCATGCGCGCCATCTGCGGCTTCTCAATCCTGGCCAGGCTGCCATCGGTGATCGCTACCGCCGCCGACACCCGCAACGGCTGACCGGCGAGGCACCCGTCCGCGAAGAACTCGCCGGGGCTAGAACAATTACCCAAGGAACCGTCGTTGGCCAGCGAGGCGAGGCTCGTGCCCGGCGTGCAGCCAGCGGGCGCTTCGGCGCAGGTGTCACGAACAAACACGCCCACGGTACATTTAATTTAAAATTTAGCTGTGTCTCATGAGTAAATTTGCCGTCGACGCCACGAATTTGGCGGATGTAGCAACGGCCTGGACAAAACTACGGGTACGCCGTATCATATGGTTGAAGATGAGTTTGAATGGGACGCTGGCAAATCTGAAAGCAATCTCGTAAAACACGGCGTTAGCTTCGAGGCGGCGCGGTGTGTGTTCGACGATGCGTTTGCCTGTGAGCGATGTGATTTGGACAGTATGCCCGGCGAGATCAGGTACGTCATGACGGGGAGAGTTAACGATATCATTCTGACAGTCGTTTATACAGAGCGCGGTGATCGCATTCGGATCATTTCGGCGAGAAAGGCGACGACGCATGAACAAAGAGACTACTATCGTAGCCAAACGGCAGAGTGATGGGACCATCGTTCAGGTGCTGCCTGACGGCTCCACGAAACCGTTTGAGGATAAGACGGATTGGAACCGGGTCCGGGCTATGACCGACGAGGAGGTCACTGCTGCGGCCATGGCTGATCCCGACGCGCGGCCCATGACTCCCGAGCAGCTCCGCACCGCGCGGCGGGTGCCGCGAACCAAAACCCTGCGCCGCGCTCTTGGCCTGACCCAAGAAGAATTTGCGGTCCGGTATCACATCCCGCTCGGCACGCTGCGCGATTGGGAACAGGGCCGCTGCGAGCCCGACCAACCGGCCCGCGCCTATCTCACCGTGATTGCCCACGATCCCGAAGGCGTGAAACGCGCTCTAGCGGAGAAGCATCGGTGATGGAAAAGGCCTTCCCGCTGCACGGGCAACGTCAGACCATTTCTCCAGTCATGGGGTCCGTAAGAGCGAGCGGGACGCGCTTTCACCGAAGTCATATTTGGCCTTCGAAATAATTTGCTTGGCACGTGCCCCAGCAAGGGTTGCGCGAACCTGCTTTCCAAGGCCCACGGCTCTTCCTTTCAAATTGTCGGACTTCCCCCGGCGGCCAACCGCGCACGATGAACCACCGGCCATCGTGACGCTGAGGGCCGAGCCAGTCGAGGCTATTCGCCCCAGCCAACCCGTAGCCTAAGAAAAACATTGACAACAGTATCAGGGATGTCATACTATATCTTATGGCTAACGATGAAGGTATCTCCAACGCTCCTTCAATCTCGGCTTTAAGCCCGGCGCGGCTGGCCGCCAACCGGCGCAATGCCCAGAAATCTACCGGCCCCAAAACCAAGGCGGGAAAGCGCCGCGTAGCCCTGAACGCCCGCCGCCGCGGCTTTGCTCCGCCCGAGATCGAGCGGCAATTGCGAGCGCGCGGCGAAGACCCGCGCGATTTCCGCCGCCTGCATCGCGACGTGGCAGCCCTCTTCCCGCCCCAGGACGTCACTGGCGAGGCTGCGGTGCGATTGCTGGCCATGACTTGGTGGGAGAAGGCGCGGCGCATCCGCAACTGGGTGGCGGCGGGTTCGGCTCCAACAGACGATCTGGACGCGAAGATCGAGGAGTTGCTCCTGTATCTGGTGAACGTGCAGAGAGAGCGGCACGGACGGTGGCGGGTGCGGCTGGAGGAGGTGCTGGGACCGCGGCTGGGAGGGCCCGCCGACGCGCGGCGCAAGATCGAGCGGCGCCTGTTCGCCTTCGGAGCAACCAAGGCCACCCGCACGTACCCGCGACCCATGAAAGTGGACAGTCTGCTGGACGAGTTCCAGGCGGAGTTCGCCGACATTCTGGCCGGAGCTACCCCAGAACGCAGCAGCCAACCCCCCAGCCGGCCCGGGCCGACCCGAACCGGCCCTGAACCAAGCCAAGGTCCGGAGATAGGGTTAGAAGGTCAAAACAAAGCCAGTCAAAGCCACGAGGCTTAATGCCTTGTTATCAGTAGCCTATGCCAGAATCGGAGAAAACAAAGCCACGACGATTAACTGATTGCCAGTCATTCGATTACTGGGATCTTAGGCCGGTTTTTGGCAAAGTTGCTACCGCTGGCACGATGCTCTATATTGCCGATTTCGGAGTGATTGGCAGGGTGACGAACAAAGCCGAGCAAAGCCAACTCAATAAGGCAAGTCGTATCAATGGATTATGCTGAAATCGAGGAAAACAAAGCCAC
>JGI26339J46600_10000163_pt1 | contig 23306 bp, 24 predicted proteins | sample BogFormECP12_OM1_FD_46600 | JGI IMG/M metagenome (IMG submission 46600) | reverse complement strand
ACTGTTTGAGCCTGTCGACGTTGACCTTATGCAGCACGACAGTAGCTTCTGCCAAGTTTGCTTTGGCCCAGGTCATGAAGTCATCTGCGAACTCAGCGAAAGTGGGCACCGCAGTAAGGTGGGGGATTTCCTGAAGGGAGTTCAAAAGCCGAGTGCGCTTGGTGGCCTCCACCTTCAACGCGTCTTGGCGGTTGGTGCGCTTGGTGCTTCCGCGATACCGGCGACCACCGAGTTCAAACTCATAGTGATAAAACCGACCTCTCTTTGATACGGCCATGACTGATGTTTACCCTCTCTTGCTTTCCGTTTCATATCTCTGCTTTCGCGGGCCATCTGTTCCGCCACTTGCACAGGCAATCGGGCACCAACAAACGGGGTCACATCGTATGCCTTGAAAATAGCGAGAGCGAAACTGATTGCTGTGCGGCAGGGAGCGGTCAGCCCGCTCCCTGCTACACCCGCTCCCATTAAACCCAAGGCGATTATGCTGCTACCTCCTCCTCTTGATAGATGTTGTGGTCTCTTACCTCTTTGCCCAACGATACCGATTGAACCACATCCTCAACTTCTTCCTTGCTTAGGTGTATTTCAGTAGCCCTTGTAGGACGGCCGAGACGAACATCAAACTGTCGGACTATTTCTCCTGCGCGTTGCCATGCCTTTACAACATCGTAGCGGTCCAAAATACGGTTAGCAGTTGTCTTGAAGTATTCCCACGCTGCCTCTACCACTTTATCTTTATCGGACGCTTCATGGTAATTCGTGCTGCGCTTCAACTGCCATTCAAAATCGATTCTGTCACCAGCTCCACCTCCTCCTTTTTCATAAACCCGACTTACATCCTCATGGAGCCACTCAGGAAGCAACCCCCGCTCCATTACCCTTCCTTCTTGCCATTGGTCAGTGGCTTGCCATCCCCGTTGAAGAGATAGCTCTCCATTTGTCTAGACTTGGGGTCAATCTTGAGAAGGGACCGGTAGCGGGTGCCATCGACGCTGAACGTGAGGTCGATTTCGGGCTGGGGATGGGTGGCAAAGTCATAAAGCGAACGCTTCTGGCCGGGCAGTTGGCGAAACAGAGCTGCGAAGATTGACCCGATGAGCGTCGACTTGCCGGCTCCGTTCTCGCCCACAAGGGCAATGAGCCCTGGACCGGGCGCATCGAAGTCGACGTTTATTTCGTTGGGAAAGGCTTCGGTGATGCCACGCAGGCGAAGGGTTGAAAGTCTCATAATGGGTTTCCTCGGGGTTCATGGGTGGCTCACTAAATTAACCAAAGAGATAACAGCCAAGCCATTGATTCTACGTAGACGTTTGGGCTACATCTCAAAAGTCGTGATGCCATATAGGGTCTTATGTTCATGTTATGTCATTGAAAACACATGATTTGATACGCTTCCATGTAGCCCAAGAATAGCCCACATCAAAGTGTAATACAATAGTCATCATTTTATACCCCGATAAGTGGTGATTTCTATGATTCTATGTCATTGATAAAAAAGGTACTTATCGGCATGGGAGGGGAACCGTAGGGGAAGGGTGGGCCACAAGCACTACTTAAAGCAAATGCTATCATGGAAAACACTGCATACACCTTAACACTCGTCGTAAAACAAAGTAGCACCACCTGCCGTAAGGCAGGGTGGTGCCTATAATCACAAAGTCATACACAATGTTTTCCATGCTAGCTAAGTCTTTTCGTAGGTTATTAAAAGATACCCTCTATCCCCCTCCGTAGGTTCCCCCTTCCCCCCAGTGGCGTCATCTCCAAGCTCCCGTGGAGATTAGCCAGTGCCGAGCACGGTTGCCTCAATATCCGCCAGCTTGGCCAGCAACCGCTCCTGACGGTCGGCTGGCGGTGTGCCTTTCATGGCCCAGTAGGCACGAAGTTTGTCCTCCGCGGAGTGGGCGGCAGCGATAGGGGTAGGCTCCGATGGAAGGTCTGCATCGTGCTCGATTTTCACTTTCAATTCCGCCGGGCATGCGGCCAATAACTTCTCCCGGAGAACGTCCTGCTGTTCGCGGCTGAGCAAATGGTCAGGTCCATTGGGGACGGTCACCACCAATTTCACCCGAGAGTCTTTCAAGGTGGCCAATTCCAAGTTGTCGGGTAGCCGCAGCTCGCCATCTTCGAAAACGGCATGAAGCTCAATCATCTGCCGGGTAGGCGAATTCCTGAATTCAATGTTTAAGTCCGAGAGGTCAGCGCGAAGCTCAGGACCGTTCAGCGTCACCAGGTGGTAGCCTTTGTCTTCGACCTCGCTGTAATCACACCGGGAAAGGGACCCCGCGTACCAGACCCTCGGAGCAAGTTGCTGCCGGAGGTGAACGTGGCTGAGCCCGACATACTGGGCCTTCAGGCTACGTAGCGGGTCAAGGGGATACTCCGCGCATCGCCCGACCAGGGGTTGGCCGCTGCTCACCCTGGCGCCCGCCACCCCGAAATGCCCAAAGAACAGCTTGTAGCATCCAGGCCGCCGCTCAAAGCGGTGGTTGAATTCACCAAGTTGCCGGGCGAAGGCTTCACCCTGACTGTGCTCGTTACCGGCCATCTCAGCTTTCCGGGGATACGGGAAGACTGCGACAGATGCCGCACCCAGCTCGATGAACTGCGGCTCAGTGCAAAGGTATATCGGGTGCTTTCCCTTAGCGCGACCAAACACGTACAAATCCCCCTCCAGCTCCGCACCGTGGTTTCCCGCCACCAGAATTACCGGAGCGCGGTTGGCCATTTCGACCAGCCTGTCAACCCAGAAGTTCCGTTCCATGATGGTGGCCTTGTAGGTTGTGAGGTCGCCGTTGATTACAAAGAAGTCAACGCTCGCCCGGATGGCATCTGCGACAAACCATTCCAGGCATTGGGCGGTGTCGGCGAAGTAGCGGTCTTCATCGAGGTGGAAATCACCAGAGTGACAGAATCGTAAGGGCATACGCCTTCCTTTCATGTCAAAACATCCACGCGTTCATTTGTTAATGGAGAGCGGTGAGGCGAACGAATACCGTCAACTTACGGGGTATTGCGATAAGGAGATTTCAGCGTTGACTCGCCCGATATTTCGAGCGAGCGGACAAAAGCCTCGACTATGTCGGGGTCGAACTGCGTGCCGGAGCACCGGCGCAATTCGGCCACGGCCTCCTCGGTGCTGCGCCCACGCCTGTAGGGGAGGTCAGAAACCATATTGTCGAACGCATTCGCAACAGCCACGATTCTCGCTCCTACGGGAATTTCGCTACCTTTCAAGCCTTGTGGATAGCCCGTGCCGTCGTAACTTTCATGGTGGCTTCGGATGATGAGTGCAGCAGAGGAGAGAAAGGCTAGACGGCTCGTAAATTCATACCCTATCCGCACGTGAGTTTGCATTACGGCGGTCTCCTCTGGCGTCAACTTCCCCGGTTTGAGCAGAATCGAATCGGGAATGCCAATCTTGCCGATATCATGCAGATAGGCCCCCCTTTCCAATTGTTTAAGCTGGGTGGGGGAGAAATTGAGCCGGTTGGCCACTCCCACGGAGTAGAGAGCGACCCGCTGAGAATGCCCGGCGGTGTCATGGCCACGAAGGTTTAGGCTCGCATGCAAGGCTTCCAGCGTTTCATCGTAGGTCGATTCAATTCGGCCTAGTGCCGCCATGAGTTCCTTTGTCCGGCGTTCGGCCATGCTCTCCAAATGTTGCCCGTATCTGCCGAGTTCCGCCTCCCTTCGTTTCATTTCCAATGCCCGCCGAAGACTGACCTTTACGGTTTCCATTTGGAAGGGCTTAAGAATGAAATCCGCCGCACCCTGCGTCATCGCTGTGACCCCCACCGCGACATCACTTTCGCCCATTGCCATCAGGAAAGCCGTGTGCGGGATTCGATGGCGCACCGCGGCGAGCAGCTCCAGCCCCGACATCTCCGGCATGTTCAGGTCGGAAATAATGGCGTCAAACTTTTCATGGAGAAGGATGTTGAGCGCATCCTCGCCGCTGCCGCTGGATTGCGCACTGAAGCCGGCGAGCTTCAATTTGGTGACTAGGGTCCGGCTTATTGCTGCATCATCATCAACCACTAGGATGCGAAATTGAGGTGCGGCGCTCTTTGTCTGCCCTGCCTCTGCTTGGGCCATCGTGGCGGTCCCCCGGCCCTTGTCGGCTTGCCCAGTTTTCGCCTTGGCCTTCTTCTGAAGATAGAAGAGAGCAGCGGGCAGGAGTACGATTGCGGTTAGGAAAACCAGCCAGCCCATCGCGTCCCCTTTCGTGCCAACGCTTACGGACGGCGGAAAACAGGGGTCGGCACGTCATGTTGATGACTCCGCCGCATTTCTTGGCACAGTGGAGAACTGGAGTAATGCTACTCTTGCTTGACTTATAAAGATAGAGTACTTAGGTAAACCGCGTACGCCAAGACAATCGTCGAAAATGGCATTCAGCGCCCCGTGATTCCACGGTCTCGCTCCACCGTTAGCCCGGGAACAATCCCATCTGGTCTGCCGTCGTGGTGGCAGTCGAGGGCCTACGCGAGGCCTTACGCCTGGGCACACTTTCAAGTGACCCACCGAACATCAAAAGTTGCGTCACCAATGTCGGTATTGGAGTTGGCGATGGAATGATGATTTCTGGCATATCCCTCTCCGGAGGACTTGCTTCCATTTCCGATAGTGATGTCTCGGCGGCCCGAACACCGAATACCTCCGCCTGCTTCTCTACGAGCCTTTTCCAAACCGCATCGGCTGATTCGCCGATACCCTTCTCCGTCACCAGTTCCCGCGCCATCGCCATCAGGATGTCATCGCCTTCGTCAATCGCTTGCAGGCCGTCTGTTGCGAACTTCCCCTCCATCGCCAGAGAGACGAGCAGCTTCTTTCCCATCAGCCGCAGGCACGTTTCCTGCATGGTGCCGGCGTAGTAGAAGAACTTGACGTTGACGTTGTTCCGCTGCCCAATCCTCCACGAACGTCGGCTGGCCTGCCGCAACGTGTAGATGGAATAACCGGTTTCGTAGAAGAAGATGTCGGCCATGGCCATTAAATCAAGGCCGGTTTGAACCAAACGCGGGTGGGCGATGCACACCTGAAGGCCTGAGCGTAACTGGCGTTCGTACCAGGCTTCGCGTTCTTCCGGTGCCACCTGGGTCGTAAGCACGGCTACCCGAATCCCTTCTTTCGCCAGGATGTTCTCCAGCCGCCTCGTCACGTCCCGCTTCTGCGTATATACGGCAAAGACCTGCACCTTCCTGCCGCGCTCAAGCGAGGATTTGATTTCCTCAACCAACCGCCGTTCCTTGGCGTAAACAAAGTCCTCATCCAGGTCACGCGTAGCCGCAATCAGGAAAGGCTCACGACGCTGGGTTTCGGGATTGAACTCACGCCCTATCAAGTCCCCGAAGCCGAAAGGCCGGTCGACATAAGCCAGCAGAGCATTCAAGGCGACGCTTGCGACCGACGAGTTACCTCGATGCTCCCGGAAAGCCTTTTTGATGTCCTCCTCCATGTCCTCGTAAGCTTTCTTCAAAGGCTCGTCCATCTCCACGCTGACGATTTCCTCCCGGTAGGGAGGGAGAGCATCGGAAATATCTTCCAGCGAGACGAACGCACCAAGACTCATTAGGAAGCGGCCAAATAGCAGAGGCGAGGCTCCTGGCCGGTGGCGGACGCGGGTTGTGACCCGTGCTTCGGAACAGGCATTATCAGCCGGCTCAATCACGGTAATCTTTTCCAGTAGGCCGTAGATTTCGGTGAAGGCTCGAACTCCCGCATCGCCATATTCAAAACCCTCTTCGAGCATTCGGGATGCCCCGAGGCGAAATAGGATATTGAAAAGCTCGTCCGCGTAGCCGCCCAAAAGTGTCCCAGTGAGAACTGCAATGTGGCGTGCGGATGCAGCCAGTGTGCCCAGAGCGTTCCCCTGGGCCGTGTCCCCTCCCTTCAGCTCGTGAACTTCATCGGCGATGGCGTAGTCGAAGAACCCGTCGCTCATGTACCGCCCGATGAAGTCGATGGGGGCAAAGCGGTGGATCTTCTTCCCATCTGCCTGCCAAAGGGCGCTGTAGAGGGGTCTACGGGCGTGATTTGACACTTCACCTTGGCCCAGTATTTCGCTCAGCTTAACTTTCTTGAAGTCCATCGCCAGCAGGCGTTCGCCATCTTCTCCGAGATAGACCGGAACCCCACTGTCGGGATTAACGACGCTGCCCTGATAACGACCGCACCGGGCGACTTCATAAGCGTGCCGCCAGAAGTACCCGAGCTTGGCGCGGTCCCGGCCAACAATGAACACCGCAGGGCAGTGGCAAAGCGAATCCCAACGCTTACGAGCGGATGGGGATGTTTTCCGGAGACGCAGCTCGGTCAGACTGGTCTTCAACCCCTCCCGCAAGATGCGGCCATTGCGCAGCTTTACCTCGTTCACGCCGAAGTGGGCCTTGGAAGTCGTCGGTGTTCGCAGCCCGTCGATAATGAATACCCGAACACGCGGAAGCGTGAGGATTGTCTCCCGGCACCACTTCTCCACAAGCTGGGGCGGAACCATGGCGACTGACGTAAAGTGCCGGTCCTCAGCGTGGGTTTGAACAGCACCCAGCGAGATCAGGGTCTTGCCCGTTCCGCATTCCGCAATAACCGCACCTGCGCGCGCCTCCTGCCAGCGTCGGACCAGGCCCATGATGGCGAGGGTCTGGGCAGGATAAGGCTTCCGAAGGAGCCTGGCAATCATCGGTGACGGTGGGTCGTCTATAGAGTGAAGGGGTGGGTAGGATTGAAGGATTCTATTTCCGAGCTCCTGAGAATGGGCACGTAAATATGTTGGGATATCGCTTATGTTGGGATGGTCCACGAAGCACCTCATTTAAAATGTGTTGTTTTTCAGGTCCGCCACATAAAACAAAAGGGGCGTCGAGCGATTGTCAGCATCGGGATAAAAGGGAGCCGATATCATCAGTCAGAGGGGAGTCAGGTATTGAGAGCCTCATCGGCGGGGACGCGGTAAGAACTCTAATTCAGACTCTACAGCCATTCCGGAAGTGGGGTGTTCCGAATTGAATCAGCAACGAGGCGTTCATAAGCAACTCGACCAACAAGAACGTATTTGGGGTTATACGTGTACCCGGCAGTGGCCAGTTTCCGACGAGCCGAACAAGCCAAGTGAATTGTCCGAACCTTTGGAGCAAAAACCGGGCGCGGTTTTTGGGATAGGGTTTTGGGACTGGCGCCAGACGCGATCCGACAGCCGATTGGTACACCTTCGGGCCGTATTCGAGACAGAGATTTGGGACTCGGGAAACCTTGATTTCAGGCCCTTCCAATTTCGTCCCAAAACTTACCCTTTATGAGACGGGAACACCGCCTCTCCCCTTCGCCGTTAGTCGCGCGGGCCGGCCACCCCGGCAGTAGAGCTAGAGGGCGACCAGCTCGGCGAGCTTGGCCGCGACGTCTGCCATCGGATGTTCTGCAGTACTCAGGCCGCTTCGCGAGCCGAGCAGGGGGCTGACTTCGCGGAGAGCTTCGTACGTCGTGTCGTGCACAATGGGGACGAGCAGGTCACGCGCTAGGAGTGCCGATAGCTCTTTGTCGGCGATGCTCTCTCCTTGGAGGCGGCGCAGCAGCGCAGGGGTCACCAGCACGATCCCGACTCGCGACTTCGCCAGTCCCCTGTCAATTTCGCGGAGCAACGGCGTGCCGAGGGCGATGTCTTTCTCGCTGAACCAGACCGAGACACCGAGTGACTCGAGCAGATCGTTCAGTTCCTTGGCGGCCCCTCTCCGGTCGTCCCACGCATGGCAGAGAAAGACGTCCCGAAGGTCAGGCAGGGGCGCTCGCTTTTCGACGCTGTCGCGGACCGGCGTGAGTGCCCGCACCTCGGCAGGCGTGTACGCCACGGACGAACCGGCTCGCGACCATCTCGGCCTTCCGCTGCTGCCGGACCCGCCGACGCTGCTCCGGCCGCCCCCGCTGCTCCCCGACGGGGAGTAGGACGGGGAGTAGGACGGGTACGAGTACGACCCGTAGCCACCGTAGCCGCGGTAGCCGCCACCGCATGCAGGGCAGGCCGCTCGACCGCTCTCTGTGCGATGGCCACGTACTGGTGCTGTGCATCTAGCCATGTGGCCAATGATACCGCGTACCATCGCCGCTCTCAAGCGCTAGCGCAAAGGGACTTCGCCCCCTCGATTTGCGCTCGCATGCTTTGGCAGGCACCCTGATGCACCTTGCCGAAAAGACTTGGGCCGATAACGAATATTTGGGCGGCCTTGTCAGGGCCGCGCGAGCCATCGCGGATGCTTCCTCAGACCCAATTCTGAAATAAATATCCGGCGAAAAACTGGGCCGGGACCGGATCAGCGAGCGCGCGGCAAAACTTACCCTTTATGAAACGGCTCGCATTCCTGAAGCGCTTTCTAAAAAACAGGGTGGCGTCTAGCTGCGTGAAGGAACTATGCAATGGTGACGCTCGCCGAATCGTCCTTGGGATCACGTCCGTGCTTCCACAGAAACTTGTCAATGTCCTTGAAGGAAAACGCCTCCAGTTGGTAGCGCCTTTGTAGTCGAGTTATCAGCTCCACGAATTCAGGGTAGAGCGTCCAGAGGTCTGGATTCGTTCCGAGAAGTCCGGCATCATGCGTGTTCTTTAGCTGGCGTCTTAGGGCGCTGAGGTATCTTCGGACGCGGGAATCCCAGATGGGATATTTATCTTGTCTGTGCCAGCTACAGTACTTGCTGGCAAAGGAATAAACGTGTCGCTTTTTGCCGGTGGCGCTGAGCGTCAGGGCGGCGATTGTGTCGACGATCTCCGGCGACCCAGCGGCAAGTGCCGAATCGATTTCCTCCGCACGTTCGTGAATGTGGGTCGCAGCGTCGTACACGGCATAGATGGAGGTGGAATAAAGCCGATTTAGGGTGACAACCTTAAGTAGGACGTGGGAATAGCTCTTGTTACTGGGATACTGCGTGAACAGTTCGTTCAACGCGAGGTCCGCAATTTCGCCTTCGTATTCCTTGCACGCTGCCCGCACTAGCTCTTCGTTTGGCAAAGGCACCGCTGGCTTCATGGGCTCGATGATATCACGGCTGATTTGTCGCGAAACTTAACCTTTTTGCAACGTCGCAAATTGGACCCTTTGCGAAACACGAGTTGGAATGCATATAGCTATGGCTTACTCCTTGGAGTGAATTTGAAATCAGCCAAGTATGCAGGTTATGTGGCCATCACGGCAGGTAGCAGCTGAAGGGAAGGCACTTAATGAATCATGCCAACATAAGCGATGTCGGTTATGGGCTCCATGAACGTGAAAGTGCCTCCTCTTAGGGTTTGACACGAGATTAGCGCTACATAACGCAACTACGTGGGGCTGGAAGTCATGTGGTGCAGGCATACATGCGGTCATTTCCGTGGAGCGTCCCTTGCCGCTCGTATCACATGATCTACACTCCCAGACTGCGAAAGAACTGCATCAGAGTCGGATCTCGGCAAACGCGTGACGAAGATCTTAAAGCCGCGGCTGGAAACCACCGTCGAAGTGGAGGAGGATTAATTAGCCACGTTGTGCAGTTTTATACAGACACCAATTCGCGAGAATGTTCTGATCGTTGCTCGGGACTAGAAGATGAAAAGCCTGTGGGTGTACCGATCAGCTGCTCGGAATCCTGGGTTATATTCTACGGCGTTCTGAAGGCAGACGATGGAGGAGAAAGTATGTTTCACCTAATTTGGTACATTCTTATTGGGCTAATCTCGGGGGTTATCGCGAAATCGGTGATGCACACGCACATGACGATCTTCTGGACGATCGTGCTCGGCATCATTGGGTCGATCATCGGCGGTGCCGTTACCAATTTGTTATTTCGATCGAGGAACGACCGATATCACCCCGCCGGCCTCATCTTCTCCACACTGGGCGCGATCCTGGTTCTCTTCATTTGCTATAAGCTGAACATTCATTTTCCCCAGGTCGTCATACCCCGATAGGACGGTCGCGTCTCGGGCTGCTTGAGACCTTTAAGATGATTCGCATGACGGTGCCTCCTCTGCCTGGAGTGCGGTAGTCTCCTCGCTTATCTCTTGGAGTGTTCCATCCTCCTGGTCATCCAGGCCAGGTCGGAAGAAACTATGGGCCAGGCTCCAGCCAACCGGCCCATTGCAGTCAGGTACCTCAATCCGCTTCTGTCGCAGGGCGCTTCGAATCCATTTCAGGAACAGCTTCTTCGTGCCACTGACCATCACCGGAGAGCATCCCTGACCAATAAGCGGCTTGATCGCTCCACGGCGGTTGATTTCCTCGTTGAACCAACCGGCCCACTCCGGCACAACCGGCAACCCAAACCGCTGGGACATGCGGTACAGCACGAACGTCGGGTCGTTATCACACAGGATTGTTCGCCTGCCTGCCGGGTCAGCCCCTGGACGTGTCTTGGCCAGCTCTGCTGAAATGGCCACCAGATGGCGGATGGGTTTGCGGCCGGCGATGGTGATGGTTCCACGGAAGCATTGGGCGTCTTCACCTAGGCTTGCAGTCACCGGCTCGATCCCGGGACCTTCCACGGTGAAAAAGCTCTGCTCAACCACGGCTGCCCAGATGGCGCCGACATCGGAGTCGCCACCCAAAAGAGAGATGAGATGGGCCTTGCCGTTCCGGCCGTCTTCGACCTCTCCAATAAACCGGTCCAGCCGTAGTCGTATTCGCGTAGTGGTGTCCTTCATCCGCTTTGTGTATTCCAACACCCCGAAGGGCTCGTGGGCATTCTTCATGATGTTTCCTCTTTGGGGTTCGTGGGAATTTGTAGGATGACAGGATTCGTGACAATTCCTGCCACCATTGGTGACAAAATTCGCCACGATTCATGGCAAAATCCTACTCACAGTCGCGGGCGTGTGCTGAGAGGGGTTGGCTGCGTCTGAGGGACAGCTTCATCTCTTCTGTTTTGTCTGTCGCCGCGCCCTTCTGAACAGGGCGTAGAGCGTCAGTTCTTCGAGATCCTCCTCATCCAGATCCACCGTGGCGGTCAGGAGAGTATTCGTCTGCGATCTCGACTCAGGCTGGGGAAAGAAAGAAGTAATGGGCACTCCAAAGACTCGAGCCAGTTTCTGCAAGTCGGCAATGGATGGTTTGTAGGTGGCCGTTTCCCAACGAGACACCGTGTTGGCGGTTGTTTTGACAGCTTCGGCCAAGTCCGCCTGGCTAATTCCTTTGCCTCTGAGTGTAGTCCTCAGTTCCCGAATCTGGTTTCCAATGTGTTGGTAGATGTCCGGCATGGGGTAGATTCTCCTATGTCCTCATAAAGGATATTATAATCCTTTTTGTGTTGACATGCCAATAGCCTCATGAGATACTTCCTGTAGTAGGACTNTAACATCCTATACAAGGAATTGTGGGGGAGAGGCAACATGCCAGCGCTACTTGACGATTCTCATCGTAGTAGTTTGACGTTTGTCGTGGGCGTGGGATCGACCGAATCCCAATGCGGTGAACAATTGCGGAGGGTGCGCGAGCCTGTAAGCCGGTCGAAGTCAGGCGTGCAGGGTAAAGTGGCGGATGTTTTGAATCGTCGCTCACGCCACGCCGAGTCCCAAAACGAACTGCGAGCGTTCCAGGTTCTGATGGCGACGGCCCGCGCTGATGCGTGGCAGGAGCAGCCATTTGCCCTCGATTACTACTGTGAAGGCATCAGGCACCGATACACGCCGGACATCCTGGTCACATGGGGAACCCGCCGGGAAGTCGTGGAAGTCAAGGAGGATTCGGAAGCCGACTTGGCCGAGAATCAGGCACGCTTCACGTTCATCAGCGAATTGCTCGCCGAGCACGGCTATCATTTCCGGCTTTGGAAAAAATCTGAAATTTGTGCTGAGCCACGCCTCACGAACGTCCACCTGGTATTACGGTATCGCTGCGTGGCGGTTGGGGCTGCCGAGCATGAGCGAATCCGCCGCGCATTCTGCACCGTGCCCGAAATCACCTTACGCACGCTGTGCCAAGCGTCCGAGACATCAATTCAAACCGTGCTGCACCTTGTGCTCGAGGGCACCTTACACATCGACTGGTGGGAGCCCTTGGGGCTCGACTCCAAGGTAAGCGTCAGGCCAATCGGTCGGGCCGTATGGCCCTGCCCTCCATCGTTATTTTTGCAAAATCATTCCGAGGAGGCGAAATGTCAGGCAATGCGCTGAGAAAGGGTCTCAAGGTCAACATCGGGGGGATGAAGTTCTTAATCCTCCAAAGGCTCAGTGACCGTAGATGGCAGCTGGAAAACACAACGACCGGCGAATGGTGCATCTTTGCTGAGGACGACCTCCTCGACCAGTTCAGGCGCAATGAACTCTCGTTCGCGCCGGACGTCGATGAAAGGCACGCGCCCACTGTTGACAAGGTCGCGGCCCAGGCGGCCCGCCATCTTTCCGACTATCCGCCTGAACTGGTTGCACTGGCGAAAAACCGCGAGCAGTATCTGAAGGAGATAGACCGCCGCCAGCCCATTGCCATCACCGCTAAAACCATGGGGCCGCTCATACCGTCGGTATCGGAGCGAATCAACGACCCGAAGCCGCCGGGCTGGCGCACGCTATCACGGGACTACGGCAAGTGGCTGGCTGCCGCCCGTGACATTCGTATCCTTGTGTCAAGGCATTCCGATCGGGGCCGTTGTGGCTCATGGATGCTCCCGGAAGTGAAGGCCATCACGGATCAAGTCATCAAGGAGTTGTATCTGACTCCCGAGCGCAAGCGGGTTCCCGAAGTGCATCTGGAAATCGTTCGACGCCTCGACGAAGCGAACAAGTTCCGGCCGGAAAGTGACTCACTACCAATTCCAAGTCAAAGGACGATCTATCGCGCCATCGCGAGCCTGCCGCCGCACGAGGTCATGGCGGCACGGTATGGAAAACGCCGTGCCGATTTGGAATTTCGGGTTTCCGCGACGGGACCTGTAACCACTCGCGCTCTCGAGCGCGTGTCGATGGATCACACGCCTAGCGATATCATCGTCGTGGACGACAACAGCATGCTGCCGCTGGGTCGTCCGACGATCACCTCAGCGCTCGACGAGCATACGCGCTGTCCGATGGGCTTCTACGCCGGCTTCGAACCGCCGAGTTGCTTAGCGGTAATGCGATGCCTCAAACACGCGATTCTCCCCAAGACCTATGTGTCGCGCGAGTGCCCGTCGGTGAAGAACCGCTGGGACTGTTATGGCGTGCCCGAACTCGTCGTGGTCGATAATCCTCCTGAGTTTCATTCCAGTCATTTCGAGCGTGCGTGCCTCGAAATCGGGACCGATATTCAATACGCGAAAGTCCTGGTTCCCTGGTACAAGGGGAAGCTCGAGCGATTCCAAGGCACGTTGAATCACGACGTCATGCAGGGCAACCCTGGCACCACGTTCAGCAACATCTTGGAACGCGACGACTACGACCCTGGCCGGCACGCCGTCATCCTGCTCAGCACCTTACGCGAAATGCTCCACAAGTGGATCATCGATGTCTATTTACAGACACCGCATCGCGGCATCNCCGACACCCCGGCGCATCGATGGCAAACCGNGATGAACGGCTTGCCGCCTCCGTTGCCAAAGAGCGCCGGTGAACTTGACATCGTGCTCGGCATGACGGCNCAGCGTGTGGCATTTCACTATGGCATTGANTTGGAAGGGCTGAAGTACAACGGCCCTGAGCTGGGCGGACTGCGGCGGCGAATGAAGCCCGGAGCAAAGGTCGAGATCACGTTCGACCCGGGCGACCTCGGCCACATTAATGTGTTCGATCCGCTCAACGAAACTTATTTCCGCGTTCCTGCTGTTAACGAGAGTTACGCCAACCGTCTGTCCCTTTGGCAGCACAGGGTGATCCGCCGCTACGCTCAACGTCAGCTGAACATACGCACAAACATCGTGGCTTTGGCGCAGGCCAAAGCAGAAATCCGGGCGCTCGTGGAGCGCGATTTTAGTCGCAAGTCGACTCGAGGCCGAAAGCGCCATGCACGGTTCATGGAAAACCATGCGTCCGCCAGCTCTCCGGAGCGAGTGGCATGTCAACCTGCTTTGGCAGGTCCGCTACCTGATGGGGGTTTGGGCTGCTCAAGTATGCCAGCGCCTGGTGGCCAGAAGAGGGAGACAAGTCCGCCACCATCTCTCGACCCAGTTTCGGCTCCTGATAGGATGGCTGGCCGACCTGACGACTTTGCTGATCCCGAGGTCCTTCCCGTGTTTGAGGCAGCTCTGGATTTGCCACGATCGTCCATCGCACCGGCGGCCGTAGATTTCCCCTCCGATACGGAGGGCGCTAATGAATGAAACGATGGACACCCCGGAGCGAGTCCTGGTCAGATACCCGTTGTTCACGATAGCGGTGGCCCGAATTCAAGCCTGTTTCGACAGTTTTGGAACGACGGCCGAACCGCAATGTTGCCCAATCGTGGGAGAAAGTGGTAGCGGAAAGACCACCATCATCTCCCACTTCGCCAGCCTGCATCCTCGTGTGGACCATAAGTGCGGCGTCGAAATTCCGGTTCTGCTCGCCAAGGTACCCGCCCGCCCAACCGTGAAAAGCTTTGCTGAGACGCTGTTGTATCAGCTTGGGGATCCGCTGTGGTCACGGGGGAATACCGTGAGCAAGAGCATCCGCCTGCGNGAACTGTTCAGACGCTGCCGCGTGCGTCTCTTGGCGCTCGATGAATTCCAGCACTTCGTGGATGCCCGACAGGCGAGTATACCCAATGAGGTGGCAGACTGGCTTAAGGAGCAAGTCGAAGAGACCGGGGTCGCCATTGTCGTGCTCGGACTTCACCGCTGTTTAGAAGTGCTGAAGCAGAACGAACAACTNCGGCGCCGTTTTGGCGCTACTTTGCGGGTGGGGGCCTTTCGCTGGGAAAACAAAGATGATCGAACGACCTATCGCGCTTTTCTGCGGGCNGTACAGGAACAACTTCCCGAATACGTCATGCCTCGGCTGGCGGATCTCGACATGGCCTTCCGCATGCACTACGCTTCTTACGGACTGATCGGCTACACCATGAAGATCATTCGGGGCGCTGCACGCATTGCTCATGATCATCCGCGCCGGGAGATCACGCTTCGGACANTNGCGCAATCGTTCCGAGAACACGTATGGATAGAGCGGCTGACTGCTCTGAATCCCTTCCTTGAAAGTTTNGCGACCGACAAAGCTCCGCCCCTGAAACTGCCCAGCGAAACANTAAGTGCCCCGCCCCTCTATGCCCGTCTCCGAAGTGTTCCTTTGGAGCTGCATGCATGATCGGTCNGGAATACACCAGCGCCCGCCTCCTCTTTCGCGTCGACCCTATTCCTCTCGAGAGCCCGCGGGGGTACATGTGCCGTGTTGCCAGCGCCTACCATTATCAACGCCCAAAATGGTTGATGCGTCTTGCTGGATTCTCAGAACTCGAAGCCGCACTCTATAGCCAAGACCGCGCTGGCCGCATTGCTCATTTATTGCGACTCGAACCCGACGAGTGGCTTGCCATGTGCTATCGGCTGGTCACGAGGCGGGGGCGCCGCAAACGGTTATTCTGCGGAAAGCCGGTTAGTACCTATTACCTCAATTTAGGGAAACCTCGCGTGTGCCCCGCTTGCCTCCGCGAACAATCGGTCTGGTGGGCGGTCTGGGATCTCTGTTTGGTAGCTGCCTGTCCCGTTCATTGCTGTCTTCTCCTTGACAGGTGCCCAGGTTGCAAAAAGAACCTGGCGTGCCAGCGTCCGGCCGTCCATGAATGCCGCTGCGGTCTCGACCTACGTACCCTTGTAACCGAAAGAGCAGGTGCTGACTTGTTGGCGATCAACGCCGTAATCTACCGAGCGGCCGGATACTTGATTGGCGACGCGGCGCAACGAGAAATAAATCGTCATGATTTTCCGCCCGAACTCTNCGGTTTAACCCTGGGTTCCCTGCTGACGCTACTCGGTTGCGCGGGATCCTTCGGGCGCCGCGATATCCGAGGCCGCGGACGAGCAGGATGCACCCGCATCGACTTGAATGTTGCCATACAGGTTGGCCAGACTGCTGTTTCTATCCTGAGAAATTGGCCCCACCAGCTTCGTGCTTCGTTGAAGGGCATGGTCCCGGAAAACTTTGAAGACGCTGCNGCTCTGAGGTTCGGCAAGATCTTTGGAACCTTTTACTTTCGCTTATTTCGTGGCCTTCCTCGAAAGGATTTTGGATTTCTACATAACGGCTTTGAAGAGTTTGTGCGCGAAGATTGGAAAGGCCTGGTCCGTGGGCAGCATCGCTACCTCTCGGTCTCAACTCGGGAAAAATCTCCGTGGATCCCGCTGGCTGAAGCGACGCGAATAGCGCGAACCAATCGAAAGCGCATCGAGAATCTCGTTCGTCAGGGCCAAATCGAAGCTGGTTTTTTCAAACTCCGCCGGGGCCGCACACAATGCTGGGTTAGACGAGACTCGCTCAACCAATGGATCACGGCCCGTGACACATGCTTCGGCCAGTACATGTCTGGCCCCGAAGTTGAAAGAACAATAGGGTTGGGATGGGCCATCCTTCGACTGGTAGCCCAAGCCGGACTCATCCGTTATGTCCAAAGTGCTGACTGTGGTCTGCGTCATGGTCGGCAACCCTTCTTCCTTCGTGAAGATGTAACGACGATCAAACTGGCATTTGAGAAACACGCTGTGCCTGAGCGCGAATACTCCAAGCCGGGAGAGTTCATAGCGCTGGGCAACGCCGTCAGGAGTTTTCTTGGCCGCCATTCCGGGCTTGCTGCAGCCATTCGGGCTGTTATAGATGGTACCCTTGTCCCGGTTGCCTTCACGTCCCGAATCCCTGGGATCATGGGCTACTTATTCCGCTCTGATCATCTTCGGCTGTATCGGCCTGTGAGGGGAGCTTTGCCCTCCGAGGGCTTCCTTAACTATGCAGAAGCGGCATCGAGCTTAGGTTCATATCGCCAAGTCGTTCGCCGCCTCGTCGAAAACCGTATTCTTCGCGGCCTGCCCGGATGTCAGCCGCATCATTGCAAGTTAGTGCCTGCGGGTGAGGTTCAACGGTTTTCAAACCAGTACATAGGTCTAAATGCGCTCGCTCGGCAACTTGACGTCACAGGCTTCTGGCTCAGACGCCATCTTGAGAAAACCGAAACTCCGGTGTTGGCAGTACCGGTGAGGGCAGGGGTAACGTCCTATTTTCTCCGGAAAGATCTCGCAGCAGCCCTGCAAATCTATCCGGCAAGGATGTCCCGAAAGTAGCCATCAGGTTGCCAATGTGTATTCCAGGCGCATCTCTTACATTGTATGGAGCGGCCCTTGCCCGGCCTAACAGCCTCGGCAGAACTCGGCCTCACGTTCCCGGAGATGAGGTTTATGCCACCAAAACTGGCAGACCGATAGGATTTTGCCAGTAATCGCGGCGAAACTTGTCGGCAACCTTGGCGAACCGCCTTGTAAGCCCTTTCATTTCAGCAGACCGAGTTGCACTAATTCTGTCAACCTACAGATTTGCTGTGCGGGAATGTTGAGGGGGTGAGGGGTGGAGTGACAGCGTTACTTCAATACAGCGACTTGCCCTGTGCTGTATACGACCGTCAATTCGTTGGAAAAGCGTTCCTTTTCTCTGACCGTGATGACGCCATCCTCTTCTTCCTCGGTCTTGTCCACCACCTTTACGGCCTGCCAGAAGGCGATATGGCGTTGATCTCCGGTTCCAAAGATACCATTCAAAAGCCCTGAGCAAGCCAGTAGGCTAACGTGGCCCCCGTGCAATGGCGTGAGGGGACGACCGATGGCAGATACGGGCTCAGCAAACAGAATGCGTCCCGCTTGGCGATACGCCGCTGACTGCGGCAGAAGATCCTCGATTTCGTCCAAAGGCAGGCCACGGTAAACCAGTTGTGCCGGTCCACTCACGGGCACGTCGTACCTCGCCTCCGGCTCAGAAGGCAAGGCCGGGATTTGGGAGGAATCCCTTGCGAGGCTGGCGTAATAAAGTCGTGCGCGGGTGATGTCGCTGTCGGTAAGCCGCTCTTTCTCCCGTCGGCTTCGTCGTGCTCCGATGGCAACCACCTGCTTATAGCGCACACATTCGGGTGACTCCAGACGGTAAACCCGCACATCACGGAAATGTGTGGAGAGAATCTGACCACACTCGGCCAGCCGGTCGCCGGGGATAACGAATATCAGTACGCCACCGGGTTTCAGCCAGCGATAGGTGTGGCTCAGGAACGATTGCTCGGTGCGACGACTGTCACCTGGCCCTAGTGTCCAGTCGTAAGGAGGATTGCAATAAATACAACTCAGGCTCTCGACCGGACAATGCACTTCGAGCGCATTGCCTTGAATCGTGTTTGGAACTCGCTTCCTGGCCTGCTCGGCACGGTAAGCATCAAGCTCGATGCCGTAGCGAAGCACCTCAGCGCCACTGGTGATAACTTCGAACGCTACGCCATCGCCAACACACGGGTCGATTGCGGATGATAGAGCAGCATCTGGGAACCAGAGGAATCTGCGAATCCGCTGGGCTTCGGAATGTGGTAACGGGAAGAACCCGAGTTTACCTTTGCCCTGGAAGCGCAATTTTGGGCTCCTTTCTCTGAAGAGTTTGTTCTCGACAAGCGTTCCACAGTGGTAATGAATTCGACCTGGCAATAGCCTGACCCTTTGACGTCGGCGACGTTCCGTTTGGAACAGCCCCCTCAGTAGTTGAGAAGGTGAACAACGATATAGATTGCGCTTTCCAAGGCTGCCGCTAGGAGCAAGAAGCCTACAGCCAGCCAAATGAGTCTACGAATACCCTTAAAATGGCCGCCGGATTCAGACATGCAGGAATCCTCCTGTGCGGACCTATGGTTGTGTAAATAAAGGAGTGGGAGTGTGCGCACCGCCTCCATGGGCGAGATTCAAACCTGCAAATGACAATGTCGGGGGTTGGTACGAAGATTTACGTGTGCTACCTACTCGGTACTGGCACGTCGCATTTGATTAGGAGTCACTGTAGGTGAGGGGTGGCAGTTCAAACTGACGGTGGCTGACAAAAGCGATGAGTTGTGAGCCCTGGAGGTAAGGCCAGTAACAATATGTTGGGCCTAACGCCCTCCACAGCCCTGGCCAACTCAGGAATGAGGGCTAACTGGGTTGGCACGACACACCTCCTCAACCCCGCAGATGCATACCCGCTCGTCCTCAATGGGCGGCATAGGAAGCCCCTCCAGCAGTTTATCCATTCGCTCCCTACTTATCTCAGGGTCGTGGGAGCGGATGGAGTCCTCGACCTTACGCTCGTACACCCGCAGGTTCTCCTCGCTGAAGGGACAGGTAGGGCGGTGCTCAGCCGTCACGAACCAATCCTTGGTAAACCACATCGGTTGCTCAAGCAAGAACCCTACGTTCAGCCTCGTGAGCACCTCGTTATTCCTCCCATGGACGTTGCCCACAACACTCACCTTACGGAAGTCGCTCCCGCGATGGCCGACCCACGCCACCACGAGCCTGCAACCGTTAACTATCTTGCCTTCCTTGTCACGCCAATGCTCAGAGTTGGGCAAGTTAAACACCCAACCGGGTTTAATGTCCATACCAAGCACCTCCCTCACACAAGGATATACTGGCAGCAACTCACCGCCGCCGAAGGGGAGAAACTACCACCATGCTGGTGTAACCACAAGCATGGTGTAAATACGCATTCGAGAGCGCGCTTGGTGCACATGGCTAACGAGGCTTACCATGGTTGGCTCTGCCATTGGGATTATCCTCCTGCCGTTGACGTAGCGGCGTCGTGCGCTTGTTCAATCTCCGGCCGCGTTGCCAGCACCGCGGGTCAATCCTTAGCACCGATGTTGCGCCTGACGCCAAGTTAATGAAACCGCCATGATAGCTGATTTCCCCGTGACGAAACAGCCGGGCCAGCAAGGCGAGCGCATGTTGAGCAAGCGTCGCGTTAATGAACGGCGATTGTCGCTCCAATGCCTCAACCGCGCTGCAGCTTGGTTCTGCGTCGTTGTCGAGGCTTGGGTCACAAATCTCAGGGTAAAGTTCCACCGCGGAACGAAGGCGTACCTTTGACCTTCGGTTGCGCTCGTTAAGGGGCTCACCCAGGATGAATTGCCCGCTTTCGGCATCGTTGCCCAAATCAAGCCAGTACTGCACCCGGCTCCATTTCCCGACCGCATCGCGTATCGTGGCCCTTGCTGCCCGCGTATCCACACATCCCACAACAATGTGCGCGCGGAGGTCATCCCCAATATAAGTGCGTGAGATAAATGTCCCCGACCGCAAGTGAACAGGAATAGCCTCCCATTTCAGCCCCCAAAACAGATTAAGCCGGTTGACCAAAACTATCGCCTTGTTGAGTCCCACCTCGGACCTCGCAAAAGGCTGGCGCACGCAGTTGGCGGGTGAAATGGAATCGCCGTCTATCACTGTGACATGCAGTCCTCCGGGATGGCCATGCGCCACAAGCGATTGGTGCAGGTAAGGCAACCCCGCAACTACTGCGCTCCCTGTTCCTCCGCAGCCCACCACCAGGACGTGCACCTGCCGTTCAAGCAACTCCGGGTGGATGCGGTGAATTTCCATGACCATCTCCTCAACGCTCGTTTCTGGGAGCGACGAAGTCTTGTAGGGTTTCGCCGGCATCGACCAGGCACTGGACCGGGAATCGCTTCTTGCCGGCAAGGCTTTTCCACAACCCAATGAAGCCTTCATGGTGGCTGGTAAGCCGCACTGCACCGGCCGGGTGGGTGAATTCGGATTGAAAGAAGGCGTCTTCCCACGATGATATCGACGCAACGTCAAAAGTGTCGGGTACGCGCATACTGCCGGGGCAGACTCGAACGTCCGTGTTCCAATAGGGAGCGGTCTTCATGGGCGTGTCGGGGCTTGGCCGTGAATTCGTCGTGACCGCTCGCACAAAGAGGTCCTTGCCTGCGACTTTGAAGACCAATGCCGGATGCGGGAATAGGAGACCATTAAGTTTCCGCGCATTTTCATTCACCCCTCCGAAGAACATGACCCGCTGTCGGGGCCGCGACCACCAAACCAGCATGTCGGGAGTACGCGCCAGGATGTTATCGGGAAGGATTTCCGGCTTGACCTGGGCTCCGAGGCCCTGGGCAAGAGCACGGAGGAAGGCCGTGGTTAGGGCTTCACCGGGGGCGAGATAAGGAATTCCATTCTCAGCTTGCTTGACCTGGTGCAGGCTGGCGAAGGCGCCATCGCCTCCACCCCGATAAATCAGCACGGCTTCGGTGAGCCTGAATTCCTGGTTGGCTCCGATGTTGACGTAAGCTTTCATGGCTCTCACCTTGAAATAATCCATTGGTCATTGCCTGGCATCAGGTCGATCAACCAGCTTGCCGCGGCAATGGTTTGGCAGGCCACTCCGAAAATGTGGAATGTGCGCCGAACGCTCTGCGTATCTGCGGGGTCAAAGGGGATGATGATATTGGGCTCCGGCTCCACTTCCATCATTCCCTGAGCCTCTTCATCAAAGCAGCCCGCGATTGCGTCACCGTCAGCAAACACAGCAAGCAGACAAGGCAGCGGCGGATTGCAATCCGAGAGCCGCTCGCGAATGTCATCATCAAGCTCAGGTCGCTCTAGGTCGCGAGAGACGCCATCGAGGGCGATTACGGCGTCCACCAGCTTCGATGCCAGCGGGTCGTTGATCTTGCCCTTGAGGTCAGCAAGGGCAGCCTCATCCAGCGCGGTCTGCCGGATGCACGGGGGAATGGACCCGGCCACGTCGGGGAGTTCGTACTCGCCCGCGTCGGGCTCTTGCGCGGCCCATTCACGCAGAGTCTCTGCCCTTTCTTCGGCATCACGCAGGTCGTAAACGCGGAGCCAGCGGTTAAGAGCTCCAACAAAGAGGTGAAAGAACGTCGCCGGCAGTTGTGGATGAATGCTCTCCAGTAATTGGAGCGTTGGCCCAAATGTCGCACAGCCGCAGGTCGCCTCGGAAGGCTCAACAATGAGGAATAGTTCGTTGAGCCTGGTTTCATCACGCTCCGCCCAATCAAAGGGAATGTTGCTGATCACGGCGGAAAGCAGGAAACGATGAGGGATGGCTGAACCACCATGCGTTTGGATCCATCGTTCAAGCGTAATCCTAATGAAGGACGTTGGGTCTCGTTCGGCCTTTTCCCAATCTCCAGGGACGGCAATATCCAGGTCCAGGAGAGCCTTGGCCAGCATCACGGCTAAGCGGTCATCAGCGACCAATCGGTGAATCAGCGGGACAGCATCGAGTCGCGGCAGCACCAAGCCACTTCCCTGAGCCATCAACTGACCGGAGGAAGCCAGCCAGGTGGGGCATCGAGTGGCGTGCGGTTGTTGGTGCGGGCGCTCGCATTGACTGCGGCAGCGCAAAGAGATGCGGCTTTTTGCCAATCCTGGCATCTCGAAAACCTCCCGATAAGGGTCTGGTAACGGGCGTGGCGGCCCTGGCGAAGTCTTTCGAGTTCCGCCAGGACCGCACGCTTCGTCACCTCCTTCCTTTTGGGATTTCGGCTCATGGGGTCACCCCTTTGAACCGATGGCGCGCGTGAACTGATAGCGCAGCTTGTCCCCAACTGCCTCCGGCCCAGTGATTGCGGCCGTGGCGATGTCAGGATACTGATGTGCGTACAGGGCTCGGACTTCCTCGACCGGAAGCTTGGGGTCCGGGTCCGGTAGCCTCTGGCCACAAAACTCGAAATAGCGGGACAGTACATGACTCTCCATCAGAGTGCGAGACCTCCTTGCGATTGGGATGTGGCAGGTGGGAACAGCCCGAGTGTCTGGCTCGGGGCTGAAGATGGCACTGCCTCACTGGGAGCGAGGGATGCGGTAGTAGAGGTTGCGGCAGGCGCAGTAGTGGCAGGCGATTTCACGGTTGCCTTCTTACGCTCCTCGGCCTTGCGCTTGGCTTCCTCCTGCGCGACCTTGGCGGCAGCTTCCATGGTGGCTTTGGCTTCGGCCAGGGTGCTGGCGGTTTGCTGGTGGGTTTGGACGTAGCCGGCCAGATGCCTCCCGAGTTCAGCATCGATTTCCTCGGGTGGGCCGGTAAAGGTGAGGGGTGTACTGAGAGCCGGGTTGTCGTCGGCCTTACCGTGGGGGATAACGTTTACACGAAGTGTTTTGTCATCCACCTTGGCCACCGTGATGAGCACAGTGCGGCCGGCGAGAAGCGGCATGAGTTCAACGAGCATGGAACCTCCTTTTCGTGGCATAGGCGCTGACTTTCACCGGCGCCACGCGTGTTGTTAATTGGGAAAGAGATGGAGTGGATCGGAGTAGTGTAGGGGAAATCGATTACGCGGCAGCAAGCGGGGCTCGTCAGACGGGCAAAACGAGCCGTGGGAAACCGCGATCTTGGCTGGGGTCTGCTTCAGTGATAAGCTTCGTTA
>JGI26339J46600_10000161_pt1 | contig 23385 bp, 14 predicted proteins | sample BogFormECP12_OM1_FD_46600 | JGI IMG/M metagenome (IMG submission 46600) | reverse complement strand
CGAGGTCGCAAAACCGGCGGGTGGTTTCGATGTTCTCTTTCACGACGGCGGGATCGGGAGACTCGTACTCGCAAACGGAGCCGAGGCTCACCAGCCGCACGTGTGAATCGGCGAAACGCCGGCGCACTTCCTCGCGCCGCGCTTTGGAGATGGAGGGCTCGATGCCGTGACGGTGCGTGGTGCGCAACTCCACGCCTTCAAAGCCCGTGGCTTCGCAGTTCTGGATAATAGTCTCGACGTCCCAGTCTTTGGCCAGCTCGTAAGTAACCAACCCCAGCTTGAACGGCGGGGCCTGAGAGGCCGGAGGGGCCAGTGGGGCCATAGAAGCTGGACCGGCTGAAGCGGCCGCCGCTGACGGGGCCGGTCGCGCCACAGCCTCGGCGCCGGCGAGCGAGATCCCGCCCAGCGCCGCGCCGGTTGATTTCAAGAACGAGCGTCGTCCAGTGACTCGCATGTAGGTGACCCTCCCTGTTGGGCCTGTTAGGCTTGTTGGGCACGGAAGCAAAACAACTCCAGATCGTATCACCTTTGCAGGGCTCGCCAACAGAGGAGTGACTACCATCACAGACGGATGACTCCGGTCATGATGCTGTAGATCGGTAGGACCCTGTAGGACATGCAGAGTCGCGCTGGCCCCGGATCCTGGCAGCGCGTTTCAAGGAGCCCAAGATGATTATGAAACAGAGTTGCGTCCTCGTACTGTCATGCTTGCCGGCGCTGTTCGCGCTCGACTTGGTGGCGCAAGTCGGAGCGCACGCAATTGCCCGCCAATCGATTCCGCTGAATTCCGCGTGGGAGTTCCGTCAGCGCCCCGACGCGGCGTCAACGAGCCCGGCCGTGTGGCATGCCGCTCAGGTCCCCGGCGATGTTCACCTCGACCTGCTGCGCAACCAACTTATCCCTGACCCCTTCCACCGTGACAACGAATCCAAGCTGCAGTGGATTGAGAACGCCGACTGGGAATACCGCACCACGCTTCAGGCAACGCCTGAAATGCTGGATCACCGGAAGGTCGAGTTGGTGTTCGATGGCCTTGATGCTTACGCCGAGGTCTACCTGAACCAGAAGCTCGTGCTCACGGCAGACAACATGTTTCGCACCTGGCGCGTCGACGTAAAGCCGGACCTGAAGCCGGGAGCCAACCAGTTGCTAGTTGTGTTTCCCTCACCGATCAAGGCCGCGGCGAAAGTGGCTGCCGGCGACAAGTGGCGCGCCCAGACTCACACCGAAGAGAAGACGTACATTCGCAAAGCGGCTTACGAGTATGGCTGGGACTGGGGACCGCGGTTCGTGGCCAGTGGGATCTGGCGGCCCGTGAAGTTGGACGTTTGGGATCGGGCGAGAATTGCCGACTTCCATGTTCGTCAACGCGACGTGACCGCGGCGGTGGCGCACCTCACGGGTGAATTGGAGGTTGCCGCCACGGAAAACGCCGAGGTCACCGTAACCCTCTCGTATTTGCACGACGGAAAAAAGGTGGAGGTTGCGCGCGACGTTGCGCTTGTCCCGGGAGTGAACCACGTTGATCTTCCCATCGAGATTCGCCGGCCCCAACTCTGGTATCCGGCGGCATACGGCGGGCAGCCGATGTACGAGTTCCAAACCCAGGTGAAAACCGGGGCGGGCATCGACGACGCGGCTTCCGTTCGCACAGGGTTGCGTTCTGTCGTGTTGCGTCGCGAAGTGGACCAATGGGGACGCTCCTTCGAATTGGTGGTCAACGGCATTCCCATCTTTGCCAAGGGCGCTGACGTTATTCCCTTCGACAGTTTCCCGAACCGCGTCACCACGGAACAATACCGGCGCGTGCTTCAGTCGGCCAAAGACGCGAACATGAACATGATTCGGCACTGGGGCGGCGGCTACTACGAGACCGACGAGTTTTATGCGATGTGCGATGAGCTCGGCATTATGATATGGCAGGATTTCATGTTCGGGAACGACTGGCAGCCTGGCACCTACGCCTTCAAGCTGAATGTCGCCCAGGAAGCCGAAGATCAGGTCCGGCGGCTGCGTAACCACCCGAGCCTGGTGGTCTGGTGCGGTAACAACGAAACCGAGGCCGCATTCAACTGGGGCAACCGTGGCAGTGCAACCCCGGCCGCGCGACTGCAGATGTGGCAGGACTACCTCAGCGTCTTCAGCGGCATTCTGGCGCGGGCGGTGGAGCGCCTTTCGCCTGAAACGCCTTACTGGCCCAGTTCACCCAGTGCCGATTACGAAGAGACCTCGGATGCCTACCAGTCCGGCGATATGCACGACTGGAGCGTCTGGCACGGCAGAGTGCCCTTCAGTGAATACGAGAAGCACTTCCCGCGCTTCATGACCGAGTACGGGTTCCAGTCATTTCCGGAGATGCGCACGGTGGAGGCATTTCACCGTTCCCGAGGATCGCACCAGCATCTTTACCCCGGTGATGTTGGCGCATCAGAAGAACAACGCGGGTAATTCCATCATCCACGACTACATGCTTCGGTACTATTCGGAGCCCAAGGATTTTGCCTCTTTCCTCTACGCGAGCCAGGTGCTGCAGGCGGAAGGAATCAAGATTGGAGCCGAACACCTGCGGCGCGACCGGCCGCGCACCATGGGCTCGATCTTCTGGCAGCTTAATGACTGCTGGCCGGTGGCATCGTGGTCGAGTCTCGACTACTACGGCCGCTGGAAAGCACTCCAATATTATGCGCGGCGCTTCTACAATGATCTCCTGGTTTCGCCCCACGAGGAGAACGGCAGCATCGCCGTCTACGTGGTCTCGGATCGCACCACGCCAACTTCGGCCAACCTTCGCTTGCGCTTGATGAACTTTGACGGCACCATATTGCGTGAGGAATCGCGGGTGGTTGAAGTCCCCCCGCTTTCCAGCCAGGTCGATTTGCGCTGGCCGAAAGCGGAGCTGCCAAAGACGTTCGATCCGGCCGGGGCTTTTCTGGCGGCGGATTTGACGGTGGGCGGGCAACCAGTCTCCAGCAACCTGTTGTTCTTCGCCGCGCCCAAGGAATTGAGGCTGCCGGCCGCTCCCATCTCCAGCAGCCTGGAGCGCGTGGGAGACTCCTATCGCCTGCGGCTGGTCTGCCCGGATCTGGCTCGAAGTGTCAGTATTTCCTTCACCGGCAGCGAAGCAGAACTCTCCGACGACTACTTCGATCTCCTGCCGGGCCGCAGTGTCGAGGTTGCTGTCAAGAGCCCGGAGTCCCAAGAGAAACTGCGCGCCGGACTGAAAATCGTATCGCTTGTTGACGCCTTTCAATCGGCAGCGCCCGGGCATCCGTAAGCGCCGCGTCCTATCGACCGTTACTATCGCCGTAGGGGCGGTCGCTGTAGGGGCGATCATAGTGGTCGAAGGTGTGAAACAGTAAACCACAGAGGCACGGACGCACAGAGAAGAGAACGAGGGTCACATGAAGACGTCTTTTGCTTCCCGACGTTTGCCATTCTTCTCTGTGCCTCAGCGTCTCTGTGCTGGAAGCTCCCTGGCAATTATTTCAAAGCTCCGTTGCCCAGGGCAGGCACAAGGCCTGCCCTTCTGGAAGGAGTCCAAGTGCATCAATCACAAACGCGGCGTGACTTCTTGAAAACGGCTACGGCCGGAGCCATTGCTGGTGTCAGCGCTTCACCATCCACAAGTCTCAGCGGCTTCGCGGAAGAGAGTCCTTCCGGAAGCATCGAGGTTCGGGTGACCGACGCCAACCAGAAGTTCGCCCCCGCGGAATCTCTCCATTGGCGGTCCGAAGCGGCCACAGGTCCCGACATCATCGTGCTCGATCCAAACCGGAAGTTCCAGGAGCATCTGGGCATCGGTGGCGCGTTCACCGACGCGGCCTGTTACATGTTTCATCAGTTGGCACCTGCGCGCCGCGAAGAGCTGTTTCATGAGATGTTCCACCCATCGGAGATGGGCCTGGGCGCCGGACGGATCTGCATCGGATCNAGCGATTACTCGTCGCAGGTCTACAGCTACGACGAAGGCGCTGTCGACCCCGAACTCAAGCGGTTCTCCATCGAGCATGACCGTTCCTATATCCTGCCGGTCCTGGCGCAGGCACGGAGCGTGAACCCAGGCCTGTTCCTGCTCGCGTCGCCCTGGAGCCCTCCGGGATGGATGAAGCCCAACGGATCGATGCTGGGCGGATGCATGCACCAGTCCTCAATGCCGGCGTACGCCCTCTACTTTCTCAAATTCCTTCAGGCCTACGACGCGGCGGGGGTCCACATCAATGCCGTCACTTCCCAGAACGAGGTCGACACCGAGCAGGACGGCAAAATGCCTGCTTGCGCTTGGCCACAGGAATACGAGATCGGCTTCGTTGCCGAGCACCTGGGCCCGCTGTTGCGGCGTCACGAAATGCTGACGAAGATTTGGATCCTCGACCACAATTACAATCTCTGGGGGCGCGCCATCTGTTGTCTGGACGACCCGGGTGTTAAGGAATACTCCAACGCCGTCGCTTGGCACGGCTACGTGGGTGCGCCGGAGATGGTGGATCGGGTGCACGAGGCCCACCCCGACGCCGAAATGTTCTGGACGGAAGGCGGGCCGGACATCACCTCCAAGACCTACCTCGTGGACTGGAGCGATTGGGGCAAGACGTTCACGGGCGTTCTCCGCCATTGGTGCCGCTCCATCATTGGCTGGAATCTGGCTCTGGACGAACACGGGCGCCCGAACATCGGCCCCTTTAGCTGTGGCGGGACGGTGACCATCCACGCGAAGAGTCTGGAGATCACGCGCAGCGGACATTTCTGGGCGATGAACCATTTCTCGCGCTCCATTCGGCGCGGAGCGCGTCGCTTCGATTCGCAGGGCGGCCCGGCGGACGTCTCTCACGTCGCCTTCGAACACGCCGACAGCCGGCGGGTATTGGTGATTACCAACCCCGGTCCGGCGCGTAACGTTCGTGTCGCCCTGGGGACGGGGAATGCTGTCGTGGATGTCGCATTATCGGTCGACTCCCTGACTACGTTGACGTGGCGTTAAGCAGCCGACTCGTGCTCCAACAGTTCGACGTCGGCACAAAATGCAACGAATGGAGGTAAGTACATGCTGAGACGACTGACCGTTTGCTCCTGTCTTTTGGCTTTGTTGTTATCCGCGGCCTCGTTCGCCGCCGCCGACCAGAACGCGTGCCAGGGCGACCCCAACCACTGGACACAACTCTTCAACGGCAAGGATCTGACCGGCTGGAAACACGTGGGTCCTGGCCACATGACGGTGGAGGACGGGTTGATCCATACGCATGGCGGAATGGGCCTGCTCTATTGGACCGGCGGCAAGATCGGGGATTGCACCATTCACGTCGTCTACCGGATGCGCGACGAGAACGATAACTCCGGCGTGTTCGTTCGTATTCCCCTGGAACCCCGAGAGGAGTGGATGCCGGTGCACTACGGGTACGAAGTGCAGATCGACAACCACCCCGAGCGTGGGAACGAAGACGAGTACCACTCCACGGGCATGCTGTACTCCCTGACCAAGCCCCTGGCCCTGGCCTGGAAGCCGGGCCCGGAGTGGAATACCATGGACATTACCCTGGACGGCCCGCGCACCGTCGTGGTACTGAACGGAGTGAAGGTGACCGATTACAAAGAGGGCGACCCGGTGCCGGCGCGGAAATTCGACTTCGAACCCCAGCGCGGGCTGCGGCCGAATCTCGGCTACATCGGGCTGCAAAACCACAGCGACAACGACATCGTGTTTTTCAAGGAAGTTGCGATCAAGCCGTTGAAGTAAGCGCAGCCGGGCGACAATTTGACTTGGTCCGGCTCCACTCCAGGAGGTCGTTATTATGAAAATGAAACCTTCGCGTCGTCAATTCTTGCAAACCAGCGCTGCCGGGGCCGGCGGCATGCTTGCGGCCAGAACCATCATGCTTGACGCTTCGGCGCCGGCAGCCACGCCCAAGCCGGGGCCGGCCAGCGATCGCGTGCGCTTCGGCATGATCGGTATCGGTATGCAAGGTTCCGGCCTGCTCCCGAGCGCTATCAGCCTTCCGGGGATCGAGTGTGTTGCGGCCGCTGACCTGTACGACGGGCGCCACACGCTGGCCAGGGAGCTCACCGGCAACCCCAACCTGCCCACGACGCGCCGTTACCAGGAACTGCTCGACCGCAAGGACATCGACTGTATCGTGGCGGCGGTACCCGATCATTGGCACAAGAGAGTGGTGGTGGATGCCTGTAACGCCGGCAAAGACATCTACTGCGAGAAACCGATGTCGCACACCCCTGCCCAAGGGTTTGAGATGATGGAAGCGGCGCGAACGAACGGCCGCATTGTGCAGATCGGCTCGCAGCGGGTCAGCTCGGTGCTCTGCGCGAAGGCCCGCGAGCTTTACCACAGCGGCGCCATCGGCGAAGTGGAGATGGTCGAGCTCAGCTTGGGGCGCAACGATCCCACCGGTGCCTGGGAGTATCCGCCGCCCTTCGATCTTTCCCCCGAAAACCTGGACTGGGACACCTGGCTGAACGACGCACCCAAGATTCCTTTCGATAAGTATCGGTTCGCGCGTTGGCGCTGCTGGAAAGAGTACGGCACCGGAGTGGGCGGCGACCTGATGGTCCACCTGATCAGCGGTATGCTGTTCACGCTCGGGTGGAACGAGCCGCCCCGTTCGGCTTCGGCCCTGGGCGGCATCTTTCGCTGGCAGGACGGCCGCAATATGCCGGACCTGCACGCGGTGCTGTTCGACTACCACGGGATCCCGGTCTACGTCCGCCTGGGACTGGGGACGGAGACCCCTGAATTGGCTCGCTTCATGGGTCCGAAAGGCATTCTCGACGCGGGCGAGTTTGAACTCCGTCACTCGCCGCAAAACGGCGTGGATACCGCGCCCAGCTATTACTCGGGCGGGTTCCCGCAGAAGATGCGCGACGAATACACCAGGCAGTGGCACGCCGAGCATGATCCGAAGCCCGGCCATGAACCGCTCATGAACGACATCGTCTATCGCGGCAACGATTGGGACGACGTGAGGCCACACCTGTGGAATTTCTTCCAGGCGGTGAGGACGCGGAACCCGGTGGCAGAGGACGCGGTCTTCGGCAACCATGCCGCCATCGCCTGCCACATGGCGAATGAGTCCTACTTCCGGAAGAAGCCGGTATACTGGAGCGCAACATCCGGCAGTATCGAGACCTAAGCATCGCCGAAAGTGAATAGCGTCCACGCTCCGGTCAGTTAAACCAGCGACTTCCTTGAAGACGACGCTGTCAGGACGGGGCGCCGCGTTGCGCGTTCGGCTTCGCGAGACCTGATCAGCCCGGGTCAGCGTGAAGAGGAGCATCTCATGCAGGACAAAAATAATCGGCGGATCGTTCTGGCGGCGCGCCCCCAAGGCGAGCCCCGCGACGAGGACTTCCGGCTGGAGGCCGTGGACCTCCCCCAGCCCGGCGAAGAGCAAGTGTTGTTACGCACCATCTACCTGTCGCTTGACCCCTACATGCGCGGCCGCATGAATGCAGGGCCTTCCTACGCGCCGCCGGTTGAGATCGGACTGGTGATGGAAGGCGGAACCGTCAGCGCGGTGGTGGAATCACGATCGCCCGCTTTCGTGCCCGGAGACATCGTTGTCGGCTACACGGGGTGGCAAGAATATGCGGTGGTGGCCGCAAAATCCCTGCAAAAACTCGATCCGGCCCGCGCGCCGGTCTCAACGGCTTTGGGCGTGCTGGGGATGCCTGGCTTGACCGCCTATACCGGCCTGCTGAACATCGGTCAGCCGAAGCCGGGTGAGACCGTCGTGGTGGCGGCGGCGTCGGGAGCAGTGGGCTCGGTGGTGGGTCAGATCGCTAAGATCAAAGGATGCCGCGCTGTGGGCATCGCGGGGGGAAAGCCGAAATGCGATTTCGTGGTGGACGAACTTGGCTTTGATGCTTGTGTCGACCACCATAACGCGCCGTTCCCGCAGGATCTCAAAGCAGCATGTCCTAATGGCGTGGATGTGTACTTCGAGAACGTCGGCGGCCGGGTTTTGAACGCTGTCCTCCCGCTGATGAATCCGTTTGGTCGGGTGCCGGTGTGCGGCTTGATCGCGCAGTACAACGCAACCGGGCTCGCGCCGGGAATCGATCGCGTTCCGGCGTTCATGGGCGCGATTCTGGTGAAGCGGCTGACATTCCGGGGCTTCATCGTGAGCGATTTCGCCGCGCAAAAGGGCGATTTCGAGAGGGAGATGATCGAATGGCTGCGTGCGGGCAAAGTAAAGTACCGCGAGGACGTGGTAGATGGTCTTGAAAACGCCGTAGCCGCTTTCCAGGGATTGCTTCATGGCCGGAATTTCGGCAAACTGCTGGTCCGATTAGCCCCGGACCCCACCAGAGGCCGATCAAGCTAGGTCCGGTGCCCAGTATTGTAACCGATGTGCCGAACCCTCACTCGTCCAAACGTGTTGCCTAACGGGAACGTCACGTTTCCTGCGCCTTCGGTATGGGACGACATGATCCCTGTGGCCAAGCTTGCCCGAGTCCCGGAGTTGACGCAGTTCCTTCCACGACGTAACATTTGATCCCGAGGAGCAACGGTGATCGGCGAATTGCTGGGCCACTACCGCATCGTCTCGAAGATTGGGCAAGGAGGCATGGGTGTTGTCTACCGCGCCCACGACGAGGTTTTGGAGCGGGACGTTGCCTTGAAGGTGGTTCGCGAAGGTACCTTGGTCGAGAAGTCATCTCGAGAACACCTCCTGCACGAAGCCCGGGCCGCCTCTGCTCTCAGCCATCCCAACATCTGCACCATCCATGAAGTCGGAGAGTTTGCCGGTGAGCTTTACATGGTGATGGAACTGATCGAGGGCAAAACACTCAGCGCGCTGATTGGGACCGCAGCTTTGGCCGTCGAGTCCATCTTGCGTTACGGCGCCCAGATCGCCGGCGCTCTGGCGCACGCCCACGGTCGCAACATCATACATCACGACCTGAAAAGCGCCAACATCGTTGTCACTCCGCAGGGCCTGGTGAAAGTTCTCGATTTCGGTTTGGCCAGGCGGGTGCCTAATAAGTTGGTAGCCGACCAAGCGACCGAGAGCATCGGACCTCTCGAAGGCGCCGGTGCCATTGCGGGCACTTTGTTCTACATGGCGCCCGAAGTCCTGCGCGGACAGGCCGGCGACCACCGCAGCGACCTGTGGGCGCTGGGAGTAATACTTTACGAAGCAGCCTCTGGACAGTTGCCCTTTCGGGGACGGACCAGCCTCGAACTCAGCTCCGCTATCTTGCACGAGCCGCCATCGCCTCTACCCGATCGGATACCTCCTGGCCTCTGGGCTGTGATCCAGCGCTGCCTGGCCAAGGAACCTGCCCAGCGATACCAGCAGGCAGGGGAGGTGCAAGCGGCGCTGGAGGCGGTGCAGTCCGCATCCAAAACCGCCCCGGCGCAGCCCAGCGAGCAAAGAGGGCCCTCGACTATCGTGCATCGCGGCATCCAACACCTTCGCGTGAAAGATGGCGACGTTCTGCTGCTGGTGGGGACCACCAAGGGAGCGTTTCTGCTGCGGTCGACGGCGGACCGCAGCCGCTGGGACGTGGCTGGACCCTATTTCCATGGGCTCGCCATCTATGCGTTGGCTTACGACGGCCGAGACGACCGGCACCGCCTATGGGCATCGACAAGCAGCTATTGGGGCACCTATCTGCGGTCGAGCGACGATTTCGGCAAAGTGTGGACCAATCCTGTCGAAGCCAACATCCGATTCCCCTCGGATTCGGGCACATCCTTGAAGAACATTTGGCAGATTTGTCTCGGCCGTCCCGACCAGCCCAACGTGCTCTATTGCGGCGTCGAGCCGGCGGCGCTGTTTGAGTCGCGCGACGCAGGAGAAACATGGTCGCTGGTTCGCGGTCTGTTCGATCATCCCCATCGCCCCCGCTGGGTGCCGGGAAACGGCGGGCTCTGCCTGCATACCATCCTTCCCGACCCCGCGCATAACGACCGGATGTCCGTTGCTATTTCGGCCGCCGGCGTTTACAGCACCGACGATGGTGGATGTACCTGGCGGGCACGGAACCGCGGCATTCGCGTTGTGCATCAGCCTGAAAAGTACCCTGAATTCGGCCAATGCGTGCACAAAATGGTGATGCACCCCGCTCGCCCGGAACGCTTCTTCCTGCAGAACCATTGGGGCTTGTACCGCTCGGATGATGGCGCCGAAAGCTGGAAGGATATCGCCAACGGGGTGCCTTCGGACTTCGGGTTCGCGATAGTGATGCACCCCCACAACCCCGACTGCGTGTATATCCTTCCGGTCGAGTCCGACGAATTCCGCTGCACCGCCGACGGCTGTCTCCGCGTCTATCGCACCCGTAACGCCGGGGCCTCATGGGAACCACTGATGCGCGGCCTGCCGCAGAAGCGAGCGTACGAAACGATCTTGCGCGACGCCATGACGGCTGACTCGCTCGACCCGCTTGGCCTCTATTTCGGCACGCGAAGCGGACAACTTTACGGCTCAGCCGACGAAGGCAAGACTTGGCAGAGAATTCTGGAGGGCCTGCCGGCGGTGGTGTGCGTCAAGTGCGCGGTGGTCGGCGAGCCTCGCGTCGGCCGGAAGCCGAAGGCGACTCAGGTGGCAGCGGCCCACTCCTCTGCGGCGAAACCACCCGTCGTGAAACGCAAGAAGCGGCGGGGAAAGCTGAAGTAATGTCGGTCACGTTTCACATACCGGGTCCGTTGCGCCCGTTTGCCGACGGCCGCGCTCAGGTGAAGCTTGAAGCGTCCGTGGCCACGGTCTCTGAGGCATTGCAGGCACTATGGGTCGCCTGTCCAGGTATTCGAGATCGTGTCGTCACGGAACAAGGACAAATCCGGGAGCACATTAACCTCTTTGTGGGAAACGAAGACGTCCGATACACGGGCGGACTTACCACTCCGGTATCCCCCGGAGCTGAGATCTCAATTGTGCCGGCCATCAGCGGCGGCTGAACAGCTCACTCGCCGGCCCCGCCGCATACTTCGGCATCCATAGCACAGCAAAAAGGGCTAATTCCAGCGATCATGCTGACCAGCGACCGTTATGCGTTCACATACGTTCTCGTGCCTCGAATTGGTGTACAGAGGCCAATTGGAGTCTCGAATTTCGATTTTCGAATTCCGAGGTTGGAGCTAAGAATCTGATGTAACAGGAGATCTTGTGCCCTCTCTTCTCATTCACGAAATTGCTTGAGTTGGACCGAAAAGTGCATCTAAGCAATTAGCACCGCAGGCCGACGGAGCGAAGGAACGCTGGCGGTGATAACCGGCGGGCCGACCAGTGCTTGCAGAACTGAAGGTATCGAACGCGCAGGGAAAGAGGTTGAGCCGAGCGGTGAGGATGCTTGGCCCGAGTCCTGCCGGCCATAATCTGGAGCGGTTTGGAGGCGCTATGAGATCCACAATATTTCGCAAAGCGAACTTGTTCTTTCTGGTTTGTCTGCTGCCGTGTTTCGCAGGAGCGTCACTTTGGGCTGACGAAGGCGACCCGCCGGGGCGTGTGGCAAGGGTCAGCTATCTCCAGGGCACCGTCTCGCTGCAGCCCTCGGGCGAGAACGATTGGAGCCAGGCGACCCTGAACTATACGGTGACGACGGGCGACCGTCTGTACACCGATCAGGGCGCGCGGGTGGAACTGGAAGTGGGCCCCTTTGCAGTTCGCATGTCCGAGGAAACGGACCTGACTATGGCCAACCTCAACGATCAAATGATGCAACTCGGTATCGGGCAGGGTTCCATCCGCATCACCGTTTATGACCTGCCGGCGGGAAACTCGGTGGAGATCGCTACCCCGAACGGAGCGCTCACGATTTTGCAGCCCGGCTCCTACCGCGTGGACACCGACCCCAACGGCGGCACCATGGTGAGCGTGAACGAAGGCAGCCTTCAAGTCAGCGGGGGGGGTGCCGACGTCACCGTGGAGTCCGGGCAGGCCGTTCAGCTCACGGGGACGGATTCCGTGCAGGCTACCCTGGTGGCACTTCCGGGCGAGGCCGACTTCGACCAATGGTGCGCCAGCCGCGACGGGCGCATCCGCTCGTTCCGGTCGAGAGAGTACGTGAGTCCCGACACGCCGGGCGCCGAGGATTTGGACGCCTACGGCACGTGGAGCGAGGTCCCCGAATACGGCCCGGTGTGGTATCCGGCGGGCGTTGCCGTCGGCTGGGTACCCTACCGTTTCGGCCATTGGGTCTGGATCTCGCCGTGGGGCTGGAGCTGGGTGGAAGATGAACCGTGGGGCTTCTGTCCCTTCCACTACGGCCGCTGGGCGTTGATCGGCTCGGCTTGGGGATGGGTGCCCGGACCCGTGGCGGTGGTACCTGTGTACGCTCCCGCCCTGGTCGTATTCGCGGGTGGCGGCGGGTTCTCCGTTGAAATCGGCGTGCAAGCCTGGTTTCCGCTGGGTCCTCGCGAGCCCTTTTTTCCTTGGTATCACCACGGAGATGGTTACCTGCGACAAGTGAACGTGACCAACGTCCGCGTCACCAACATCACCAACATCATCAATGTGAGAGATGTGAATGAGATCCACTATGTGAACAGGGGTGCGGTCACGGCGGTGTCCACCGACACCTTCCGCAACGGTCAGCCGGTGACACGGGGCTTGGTCCGCGTGCCGCCGGAGCAGATCGCGAGGCTGCAAGTGGTTCCGCACCCTGAGGTGACTCCAACCAAGACCGCAGCCTTTGGCGGTCGAGGTCCGGTGGCGCCTCCTGTGATCCGTAGCGATAGAGTAGTGCGTCGCGGGATGCCGGCGGGGGGCAGGCCCGCGCCAATCCAAGGCGGTCAGCCTGCTCGGGTGATAGCCCCTCCCACCAGGAACGCACCCAACGGGCAGGGTGCGCCGAGCGGTCAGCCTGCTCGGGTGATAGCCCCTCCTACCAGGAACGCACCCAACGGGTATGGGGCTCCGAGCGGTTCGCCTAACCCACCTACCCACTTCGTCACCAGGACTCCGCCGCCGCCGCACGACGTCCCTTTTTCTGCCAAAGAACCGGCGCTCGCGCAGCATCCGGGGCGTCCACTCGAACCCCAGCAGACGGAGAATCTGAGGGCCGGAAAGCCGGCGGGCCCGATGCAAGACAAGGAATTCCCGCCGCACGAATCGAATCGAGAGTCAAAACCAGCTCCACGGCCGAAAGAGGACTCTCGGTCAAAGCATTAGGACCTGACCTCCAGCCAGACGATGGTTGAAATCCACCATCGGCGGTGGATTTCAACCAGAACCGGTGGACGCCGATCAGGATTTGATGCGATGCAAGCCACTGATTAGTGAATGGATTAGAGGAGGCCTAGGAGTTGGCAGGAAACATGCTCTCCCGTTGTGCGGTAACATTATCGAGGAGGCTCTTATGATCGCTACCGAACCGAACCGAATGCTCACCACAACATCCAAGCTCCTGTTGAGTCTGCTGTTGGCATCCAGTGTTGCCTTGGCGCAGAATCAGCCCGCCGAAGCACCACCGGACCAAGCGCCACCGAACCAGGGGCCACCTGCCGAGGCTCAGCCTCAACCGCAGAGTTCGGCGCCGCAGAGTGGATGGCATCGATTCTCGGGCCCGCAGAACCAGCTTGCCCCTCAGTCGAACCAGAACTATCGGCAAGACCAGAATCAGGTCGGTGCACCGAACGATCAAGCGCCGCCACCACCGATTCCGCCGCAATTGACCCTGAAGGCCGGAACGTTTGTGACGATTCGCGTCAACCAGTTTCTCTCTTCGGATCGCAACCAAGCCGGTGACGCCTTCTCCGCCACGCTGGCAAAGCCCCTGATGGTGGACGGCGTCGTCGTTGCCGAGCCGGGCGAGACGATTGGCGGCCGCGTAGTGGAAGCCAAGAAGGCTGGCTTGGTAAAGGGCGTTTCGCGACTGGCGCTGGAGTTGACCGACCTGACCTTGGTCGACGGCCAGCAGGTGCCGATTCGCACCCAGCTTTCCGGCCGCAACGGTCCAACGTCGGTGGGCCGCGATGCGGCCGCCGTCGCCGGGACGACCGCTCTTGGAGCCGCCATCGGGGCATCGGCCGATTGGGGTAAGGGCGCGGCCATCGGCGCCGGAGCAGGGGCCATCGCAGGAACGCTTGGCGTGCTGCTGACGCGCGGCGAGCCCACCGTGGTCACTCCCGAGTCGCTGTTGACCTTCCGGTTAGACGCGCCGGTGGTGATCTCCACCGCCCACGCGCCGCTGGCCTTCCACTATGTGGAACCTGGTGAGTACGAGCAGGCTGCGGCGAGGCCACTGGGTCCGCGGCCGCCCGCTCCGCCTTGCGCAGGCTATGGCTGCCCGCCACCCGCGCCTTACCTGTACTATGGAGCGCCTTACTACTACCCCTATTACTGGGGAGGCGGGTTCGCTTTTTGGTACGGACCGCGCTACTACCGGGGCGGCTTTTATGTCCGGGGCTACCACCGCTAGGAATTGGCGATTGCCGATTGCAGATTGACGATTGGAAGAAAAAACGCAAGCCATTCTGGTTCCTTCCAATCGCCAATCGCGGCCGCTCATTCGGCGATGCTTCCTTGACAACAGTTATTCGGTCGTACATTACAGATTAGGTATTGCAGGGCACTAGCCTCCGACCTTTCTAGGAAGTACCCAGACTGTACTCGCCCCGGGCGTCGCAAGCCCATCCGCCCGGGGCGGGGTGGCAGGCATACGACCCGCTCCCCTTGAGACCCTGAAACTTTCCCGTCCCTCCCTCAAAAGTCCGCTGCGCCGTAGAAGACTTGAAGCGCGCGCCGTCGAAAGCGGCAGTGCCTTGACTGCGGGCGTAGACGCTGTCGCCGTTGGCCATGGTAAACACGTGGAAACACTGGTCATGGCCCGCACCCTGGGCGGCGTCGATCTCGGAAAAGCCTGTCACCTGGTGCTGCTTCACCGCCACACCGGCGATCTCCACCTTTGGCTGCGGAGCGCACGTGCTCTGCTCGATGCGAAACATATGGCCGGGGTGATCGCCCACCTGGATCGTGTACTCGGCACTGGGCCGGCTGCACTGCTCGCTGATGGTAATCTTGGTTTGGGCTGACGCTCCGGTCGCGAGCAGAATGGCCGCGAGCCAAGCCAACCACGGATGGATTCTCATCGAAGGCCCTCCTCCCAATTGGAAATCGAAACTCGAAATTCGAAACTCGATTATTGGAAGCTCGAAATTGGCCCTCTCTTGAACGCCGAAACCGGCGTCTCTCGATCTTCGAATTTCGAGTTTCGAATTTCCAATCTCGATTTTCGAGTTTTCTCAAAGTGAATCGGCGAAAACCATATACGACGACTCCCACAAGCTGGTGGGAATGGAACCCCGCGGCCGGCTGGTGAGGACGATGTTAAACCCTCGCTCCCCGGCAGCAAGCTGAGACAGCAAGGCGGACGCTGCGGTGTGGCCACCTTCGCCGACGCTAAGCCCTCTGGGGCGGTTGTCGGACCGGTTGGGTTCCATCAGCGCCAGCGCTTCCAGCGCAGGGTAGACGACTTCCGCCGCCGGTGCCATCGGGGTTTCAAAGCCTTGGGTGACGAACCGCATCTGCGCGTCAATCTCGTAGAAGTGCCAGGCGAGGCAGGCGCAGAAGTTGACCGCTTTCTCGAATTGCGCCGCACTCTTCTCGTCACTGCGGTGCCCACTGCTCTCTGTATGCGGAGACGCGGCGGTGAGGACACCGCCGCTACAGGACCAGTCGGCGTCGAACACTAGGGTCACCCGCCGTTCGTCCTCACGGGTGAATTCGCGCACCTTCAACTCCAGCGCCTTCGCCGAAGCCTTCCAATCCAGGTGCCGCGCCGAGTCGCTCTCCTGATAGTCGCGGATGGCGTAGAGGTCGTGGCCACGACCCTTGAAGAAACTCTCCAGCTCGCCGCTGATGAGGGGCAGAATCTCGTAGAACTCTTCCGGTGGCTCCACGTCCGGCAGCACCAGGATCTCCTGCCGCGCCGCGATGCGATGGGTCTTGCGCAGCAGGCTGAACGGAAAACGGGTGCTGACCTCGAAGCCGTCCTGAGAGTAGCGTCCGCGCCGCGGAAAGCACAGTTCGACGATCTCCGTCACCGAAGCGTGACGCGGGACGTACGGCAGGTAGACCGGATCATCGAGAATCCGGCGGGGACGATCCGCGTGCTGATAGGCGGCCGCGGTTGCCCGGCCACGTCGCGCGCGCCGTGCCGGTTCTTTTGTTGCGCCCGAGATGGTCACCGAAAACGATGGGAAGATCCACTTGCCGTTGTGGACCTTCAGGCGCGAGAGGATCGGCCGCGACGCGAAGATGTGCTCTGGAAGAGCAAACTCGAGCTCCAGGTCGGCCAGCACCGCCTGCGAGGCGATCCCCGACACCAGCACGCCGGCCAGCAGGCTGGCCAGGATGATAAACAGCAGGTTGTTGCCGGTGTTCAGCGCCGCAATCACCACCACCACGATCACCAGCAGATAGACCAAGCCCTCGCGTGTGACGTCGTAATGGACCTTCACCATCCAGCGTTGCAGCACCGTGCGGCGCGCGAGCTGCGGGACGATCTTCACGGCCACGATCGCCGCCAGCAGGAGCGAAATCGCGGCCACCGCGGCGCCCGCCTGGTAGCGGCCCGACTCGCGTAAAGCCGCGGCGTAAAGGGCCAGGAAGAAGGAAATGCCCAATCCCAGAAGGGCTAGAAAGAAGCGCCGCCACGACACGCGGTCGATGCCCTGAAGCCATTGCCGCGTGCGCTCCCGCACGGAAGCAGCCAGCCTACTGCGCGAGGCGACGCTCGCGGATGGGTCAAGAGTTGACATCGGTTCTGGGATCGCCGATTGACGATTGTCGATTGACGATTGAAGAGAAGAGGCAAGCCGCGCGGCTCCTTGAATAGACCATCGAGAATCGCCAAGGGTTCTCTTCCAATCGTCAATCGACAATCGGCAATCGTCAATGAAAGTACCGCGCCGGCTCCGGCACGGCGGCGCCGTCCTTGCGCGGATCGGACGCCCCGTAGTTCAGGCCGGTCGCGGAGTCGTGCATCACGGCTTGGCCGCCGCCCATCGCGACGGAGAAGTCACCTCGGACTTCAAGGTCGTGGCCCTTCTCAATCAACCCCCGTCGAACCTCCTCCGGCACGCGGTCTTCGATCAGGAACTTGCAGCCGCCGAAGCTGGGGTTGGTGAAGCGCGGCGCTTCCAGCGCGCCCTGGATGTTCATTGAGTAGTCCACCACGTTGGAGACGAATTGGGCGTGAGCCTGCGCCTGATTCAGCCCGCCCATGATGCCAAAGCCGATGTGCAGGCCGCCCGCTTCCATAAAGGCCGGGATGATGGTGTGAAAGGGCCGCTTGTGCGGGGCCAGCACGTCAGGGTGCTGTGGGTCCAGCAGGAACAGCGCGCCGCGGTTCTGCAAGGCGAAACCGAAATCGTCCACCACCACGCCCGAGCCAAAGGCGTTGAAGAGGCTCTGAATCAGCGAAACGATGTTGCCGTCTCTATCCACCGCGGTGAGATAGGTGGTATCGTGCCCGAACCGACCCGGATCGCCCGGCGCGACGTCGCAGTGCGCGTGCTGCGGGTCGATGGTCTGCGCGCGCTCCGCCCCGTACTCCTTGGAGACGATCCCGGCCGTCGGCACCGGAGCGAACCGGGGGTCGGCGTTGTAGCGGCGCAAGTCCGCATACGCCAGCTTCTGAGCCTCTAGCTTGATGTGGAAGCTGTCGGCGCTGAAGAACCCGTACTCCGCGAGAGGAAACTTCTCCATGACGTTCAACATCTCGAGCGCCGCCATGCCCTGCTCGTTGGGAGGCAGCTCGTAGACGGTCCAGCCGCGATAGTTGGTGGAAATCGGCTGCACCCATTCTGGGCGGAAGTCGCGCAGGTCGGCCGCCGCCATCACGCCGCCCAGGCGCTCCGACGTGGCCAGAATGGCTTTGGCGATGGCACCATCGTAGAAGGCCTCGGGACCCTGGCCGGCGATCAATTCGAGCGCGCGAGCGTACTGAGGATTGCGGAAGACCCCGCCCGGTCCAGGCGTCCGTCCGTCCGGCATGAAGACGCGCTTGCCGTTCGGATCGGCCTTGAGTTTTTCCTGCTCGGCCCTCCAATAGACGGCGTCCCATTCGGCCACCGGGAATCCGGTCTTGGCGAAGTAGATGGCAGGCTGAAAAAGGTCGGCCCAAGGCAAGCGGCCGAACTTCTGGTGCAATGCTTCCCAGCCCCTGACGCAGCCGGGAACCGTCACCGAGTAAATGCCCGCTTGGGGCATGCGCGTGATCCCCTTCCCATTCAGGAACGCGGGCGTCAGCTTCTCGGGAGCCCAGCCGCTCGCATTGAGCCCCGTGAGCTTGCCGGTTTTCGCGTCCCACTCCATGGCGAAGAGGTCGCCGCCCATGCCGTTCATCATGGGCTCCATCACACCCATCACCGCGTTGGCCGCAATCGCCGCGTCGGCCGCCGATCCGCCGCGCGCCAGGATCTGCGCTCCGGCCTGTGAGGCCAGGGTCTGCTCCGTAGCGACAATCCCCTCGCGGCTGATCACCATCGAGCGCGCCTGAGACCGGTCGGCGGGATTGGTCGGATTGGGCCCGTATGGATTGTGTGCGGATGGATTGCGTTGGGTCGGCATGGTGGTTTGAAGCAAAAGAACAACGCTGGGAACGATAGTAAGCCACCTCACTTGTTTCATAACCCAGCCAGTCTAACCGGCAAACGGCGCCACGGCAAGGCAGACCGCTGGCTGTCCGTCGTCCCTGGTCCGTCGTCAGTTGCAGAAGGCGACGGATCCAACGGCGCGGCTTCACTGCCCCGACTGCCTTCCTACTGCCTTCGTCCTTCCGCCCTCTCCGCACCCCAGGGCAAATCTCTGGTGGCCACTTTTGTTGAGATGTCTCTAGCCTAAACTGTCTCCTTAATCGGCTGAAACAGGTGGATTTCCATAAATCCTACCCTTCGCCATAGGCCAGCTAGCCAATGGTCGGCTCGCGGAAGCCGGACGGCTCCCAAAGCTTAAGCTCCCACCTCGGGGCTCTCACGGCAATGGCAGCGACGTAGCCGACGGCCGGCTTCAGTTCTCGGATGGACCAGTGCAGGGCTTCCTGCGGACCGGCCGTCGTGCGGAGGAGGCGGGCAGGCGAGCCGGGAGCGAGCGACACCTCGAACTGATCGAGAGGAAGCGAAAGGCCCTCACCTTGGGCCTTCACAAAGGCTTCCTTGCGAGTCCAGCAATTGAAGAAGGCTTCGGCTCGCGAGGGGGCAGGAACCAACCGCAGCGCTTCGACTTCTCGGGGCGCGAAGAATCGACTGGCGACTTCCTCCCAAGCAAAGTCGGTTCGCACGCCTTCGAGATCAACGCCGACCTGGTGATAGCGGGTGATGGCATACAGCGCCAGTCCTTGGGAGTGAGACAAATTGAAGCGAAGTCCATCGGCGTAGCCGGGCGCGAGTTCTGGCTTCCCGGACGGGCCGTAGCGGAACTCGAGTTGAACGGGCGCGCAGTCGACGTATAGAGCCAAGATCGCTCTGAGGGTCCCGCGTGCCACAACAAAGCGCTGTTGGTCCTTTGGGAAGCGAAACCGTGCGGCGCGGGCTCGCTCGTCCGAAGTCAAGGTTGCTTGCGCGCGCTCTAAGTCGGCAGGGTCCAAGTCGAGGGCGGCCCGCCACGCATGCACTTCCCTCTGCGGCAATGCCAACGAGCGAGGCGGACGGCGCCACGAGAATCGAGAGGCCATTGGCTTCTTACGAGAGGGCGGCCGGGCGGCTTGTGGTGAAAGTCGCCTGGGCTTCGACGAGATAAGCGCCCAGCTTGTCGGCTAGAGTATCCACATGCGGCTCCATGAACATGCCCTGGTGGCCGCCGGGAGCGGAATAGATTTCCAAGCCTCCAGGCACGACATCGCCCCAACCCATTTCGGGATCCATAGAGAGCGCTTCGAGAGGCGTGTTAGCCTGAATTAACAGTACTCGGCCCGCGTAGATCCTCGGGCGGTAATGGCGGACAGCGAAATACTCCATGCTGTTAAAGACCCGGGGTAGCCCGTTGATATTTCCAGTGGCGTACAATCGGAGCTTGTAGGAGACCTCCCAACTCGTATGTTTCAGTATCGTCATTCTGGTTCGAAGCTTGTGTCGAAGATAGTCCAGCCGTTCCGGCATTGTCACCCGGCGGAGATTCTTGAAATGATGATGCCTTATCCTCCTAAAGAGCCGACGCCATTCGGAGCCTTTTGAGTTCGAACCGTCTGCCGAGGGATTGGGATTCGGAGCATCGAACAGAACCAGGAGAGCGAGTGCCTCACCCTGAATCAGGAGTTGCCGGGCAGTCTCATAGGCAAGCACTCCGTCTGCGCACCAACCTCCAAGGAAGTACGGGCCTGCGGGCTGAATCTCTCGCACCTTTCTTACCAAGACCGCAGCCATGTCTTCCAGCCTAAAGGGCGCCGGCAGGCTCTGGATGTCTTCCTCCCCCAGGCCGAGCCCCAGGAACGGCTGGTCAGGGCCGAGGCGTTGAGCCAGAGGCCGGAATAAAGGTCCGGCGCCAACGCAAAAGAACGGAGCCCTCCAACCGGCAGGCTGAATCGGCACGATGCCAGGAATCGCTTCCAGTTTGCGCTTCTCGGAAAGGAGAGCAGCCAGATGCTGAATCGTGGGCGCTTGAAAAAGCGCGGCGAGCGGCAGAGTCTTGCCGAATGCTTTCTCGACTCGCGCCATCAGCCTAGTGGCCAGAAGCGAGTGCCCGCCCAAATCGAAAAAGTTGTCGTGAATGCCCACTTCATCGAGGCGCAGCACACCGCACCAGATTCGCGCCAACTCCTCCTCTAGCTCCGTCCGTGGCGCTACGAACGCCTGGCCCACTTCCGGTCTCGACTCACCGGGCTCCGGCAGCGCCCCGCGGTTTGCTTTGCCACTCGGTGTCAGTGGCAAGGCTTGAAGGAACTCGATTCGCGATGGCAGCATGAATTCCGGCAATCTTCGACCCAGAAAGCTGCGTAGCTCCTCAGTGGTAGGAGACTCACCCTGCTTCAGAACAACGTACGCCACCAGCCGCCTGTCTCCCGGCGCATCTTCGCGCAAAACTACCGCCGTCGTCTTGACCGCCGGGTACTGACCCAGAACCGCCTCAATCTCGCCTAACTCGACCCGATAGCCGCGGATCTTCACCTGGTGGTCGAGCCTTCCCAGAAACTCGATATTCCCGTCGGGCCAGTATCGGGCCAGATCGCCAGTCTTATACAGGCGCGCCTCAGCCTCGCCGCGGAAGGGGTCGTGGATGAACTTCTCGGCTGTGAGTTCACTTTGGTTCAGGTATCCTCGCGCCAGCCCGTCGCCACCGACGTGCAGTTCGCCCGCGACTCCAATCGGGACCGGCTGCAAATGACTGTCCAGAATATGAACCTGCGTGTTGGCGATGGGTCGACCGATCGGAATTGGAGAATCATGGGTATCCAGCGCCGGGGGAATCTTATAGCAGCAGGTGAACGTAGTGCTCTCCGTTGGGCCGTATCCATTCACCAATTGTGTGGCCGGCAGCAACTCCAAAGCGCGCCGAACGTGGGGCACAGAAAGGGCCTCGCCGCCCACAAGCAATTGTCGAACACCTGACAAGGCCAGCGGGGCTTCATCCATCACGGCATTGAACAGCGAAGCCGTCAGCCAGACGGTGTTCACGCCCTGCTTCTTCAGTTCGCTTCCCAGCTCTTCAGCCGTCGGCGTCCTCTTCGGAAACAGAACACAGCGCCCTCCATGCAGGAGTGCGCCCCAGATTTCGAACGTGGACGCATCGAACGAAATCGGCGCCCGCTGGAGAATCACCTCGCTTTCTCCCAATCGGGCAAAGTCCGTACCGAACAAGAGCCGCACGATCCCCCGATGGACAACTTCGACGCCTTTGGGCCTGCCGGTGGAACCCGACGTGTACATGATGTAAACCAGGTTCTCCGGTGTCACGCCACTCGAAGGATTGGGCTCGTCTTCATTGCCTGTCGACTCGAGAAACTCGTCCAGAACAAAGACTCGTGCCCTCGAGGCCGGCAGTTGAGCTTTCAACGAATTTTGGCTCAACAACACCTGCGCTTCGGTATCCTCGATCATGAAGGCCAGTCGTTCTTTTGGATATGCGGGGTCCAAGGGTACATACGCTCCGCCTGCTTTGAGAATGCCCAGCAGCCCCACTACCAGCTCAGGAGAACGTTCGGCGCAAATCCCCACTCGCGTTTCGCGGTCCACGCCCAGCCGGCGGAGCCGACGTGCGAGCCGGTTAGCCCGCTGGTTCAATTCGTGGTAGGTGAGACCCTGGTCCCCCAACGTCACGGCCATAGCATTGGGCGTTCGCTCCGCTTGCTCCTCGAACAACTCATGGACGCACCGCCGGGGATATTCCCGCCGGGTGTTGTTCCACTCCACCAGGAGATGCTGGCGTTCCGGTTGGGTAAGCATCCGCAGGGCAGAAATCCGTTGATCGGGATCTTGTACTGCTGATGCCAGCAAGGTTTTGAAATGCCCCACCATCCGGCGGATGGTCTCCGCCTCGAACAGGTCAGTGCTGTACTCGACCCAGCCTGTGATGCACCCACTCGACTCCTCCAGGGAAACCGTCAAGTCGAGTTTGGCTGTGCCCGTGTCTATCTCCGACGCTCGTGCGCTCACGCCTGCCAGTGGAAGGCTCTCCGACGGAGCGTTTTGGAGCACGAACATCACTTGAAACAGCGGAGAGTGGCTCAAGCTCCGCTCGGGTTCGAGCTCCTCCGCCAGCTTCTGGAAGGGCAAGTCCTGGTGCGCATAGGCTTCCAGGGCGTCCTCCCGCACCCTCCTCAACACCTCCCTAAAACTGGGGTCGCCCGAGAGGTCCGCGCGCATCACCAGCGTGTTGACGAAGAACCCGATCAACCCGTGCGTGTCCACCTTACTTCGATTGGCAATCAGTGAACCGACGCACAGGTCCGTCTGCCCCGTGTAGCGGTGCAGCAGCACCTGCAAGGCGGCCAGCAAGGTCATGAACAGGGTGGTCCCCTCCCGCCTGTTCAGAGCCGCCAGCGACGTGGTCAAAACCTCAGTCAAGACGACTGCTTCGCGCGCCCCCCCGTGCGTGGGTTGGGTCGGCCGAGGGTGGTCGGTCCAGAGTTGCAGCGCAGCCGGTGCACCAACCAGACGTTCCCGCCAGTAGGAGAGTTGTTTCTCCAGAACTTCCCCTTGCAGCCATTCCCGTTGCCATTGGGCGAAGTCGCGGTACTGAATAGGCAGTTCCGGCAGGCGAGCGGGCTGCCCGCTGCGAAAGGACTCGTACAAGATCCCCAGTTCGCGCCGCAGCACGCCCATCGACCAGCCATCGGCGGCGATATGGTGGATGACCAGCAGCAGCCAATACTCATCTTCACCCACTTGGAGCAGAGTAGCACGCAGCATCAGGTCCCGGCTCAGGTCGAACGGTTGCCGCGATCTTTCCTTCAGTCGCCGCCGCACCTCTTCTTCATCAGACGAGTGGCCAC
>JGI26339J46600_10000158_pt1 | contig 23527 bp, 18 predicted proteins | sample BogFormECP12_OM1_FD_46600 | JGI IMG/M metagenome (IMG submission 46600) | reverse complement strand
AGGTCAACATGACTCGGACGATCGAGCAAATCCTCGGTCTGCCGCCCATGAACCAGTTCGACCTCGTGGCGTCGCCGATGAGGACGGCTTTCGTCAAGGGCCAGCCGCCCGCGGATAACTTCCAGCCGTGGACGCACGTGCCGAACCAGGTCCCGCTGGACGAGGGTGTTACAGCGAGCGCAGACAAACCAATGGGCGGCGCTAGGATCAAGGCCCTGAGGACGGCTTGGCTCCGGAAGAAGGCGGAGATCTTCGCCGGCAAACTGACCAAGCCCGACTCCGAAGACCCGGACACCGTCAACCATCTGAACTGGTACCTGTCCACCGGGTTTACGCGGCCCTATCCCGGCGAGCGCACAGTTCGCCCGCCGAGCGACTTCAACAACCCGGCACCCACCACCGCTGACCTGGACGACTAAAACACGTTCCGGCTGCAACGGCCCTCTCCCCGATCACCGGGGAGAGGGTTCCTCACAGACACCAACTCCTTCAACCCACGGGATGAAGGTCAGTCCCAGTTGATACTCGCGCTTTGGTCGGGCTGGCTTCCCAAAGCTGGCCCGAGTCAAGGCTTAGGGGATTCCAGTATCCCTCATCTAAGCTGGCAAATAACGCGGCACGGAACCGCAACTTGCGTACAGCCCGCGTAGGTTAAGCAGGCTCGGAGTTCGGCAGTGGAAATCGTTGGAGGAACCACGTTGAGGCAATCCGTCATTCGATTCAGCGGGAGAATGACAGTGGCCAATCGTCTGGCTGTGTGCAGCGTTTTGGGGGTATTGGCGAGCTGCGTAATGCTGGCCGCTCAGAATGTGGTTTTGACGGGCGCGCTCAGCGGAAGGGTCACGGACCCGAGCGGAGCGGTAGTACGGGGAGCGTCGGTGGTCGTGCAGAGTCTTGCGACCGGCGTGCAGCAATTTGCCGAGACAAACCACTCCGGGCTCTACCGACTTCCGGTGGTCATGCCGGGCACCTATTCGATCACCGCAGGTGGCAAAGGTTTTCGTGATGTTCAGGTCCTGGTGCGGGTGCTGGTCGGAAATACCACGTCGCAGGATATCAAGCTGCAGGTGGGATCCAGCCAGGACACGGTTAAAGTAATCGGCACCACGCCGTTTCTGCGACCGGAGGAATCCTCCGCCACCACCGTGTTGGAGCGGTCTCTTATCGAGGAATTGCCGCTCAACGGACGAAGATACACCGACTTTACTACCCTGTCGCCGAATACCAGCTACGACGGCGACACCGATACGGTAAGCATCGCCGGACAGCAGGGCGCAGAGGATTCGGGATACGCCAACGGAAATGGCTCGAACGCCTTCACCGTGGACGGCTCCAATGCGACGAACAACTTCTTCGCCGACATTATCGGCCGTTACCGCATTCCGTACCTGTATGGCGAGGACGCAGTCGAGGAGTTCCAAGTTTCGGCCAGTCCCTACTCGGCGGTCTATGGCGGCGGAGCGGCATTCGTCAATACTGTGACCCGCTCAGGAGGCAACGCGTTCCACGGCAGTGCGTTCTACTACAACCGCGACTCCGCGACTGGGGCCAACGACGCCCTCGACAAGGCCGCCGGCTATCCGAAGCCAGAAGATGCTTTGCAGCAATTCGGCGCCGGGCTGGGCGGACCTATCCTGCGAAACCGCTTATGGTTCTTCGTGGATTATGAGCAGCAACTGCGGAACAATCCGATTTCCGTCATCAACGCTGCCTTGGCGACGAATCCTTCGAACCTGGACGCTTTTGTGCTCGCTAATTTTTTCCCGTCCTCGGTAACCACAGCCCCAGTTCTGCCTCCGCCGAACGGACCTTTGCCGGTACCGAATCTCGATACGCAGGCGCAGCTCCCGGGCGATCCGTACTACCAGATTTACCTCCAGCAGGTGTCGAACACTGTGAACGCGCTCAACTCCAATCTCGGCAGCCAGGCGAGGAAACGCAACGATTTGGTGGTTACGCCGCGGCTCGATTATCAAGCCAGCCCCCGCGATGGCTTGTTCCTCAGCATCAACGTGAACCGGTTCAGCTCGCCCGGAGGCGTCATCACCGACCCTACGACGGGCAACTATGGAACGCAAACGCTGGCTAACGCCACTGTGCACACCTTCCAGGCCACCCTGGGCTGGACGCACACGTTCTCCTCCCGCCTGCTCAACGAATTTCACGCCGGCACTTCGCAAGACAACGAGATCTCGACCCCCACCGGCCTGGCTCCAAACATCCCCACCTTGATTCTGGACAGTCCAGCCTCTTTCGTTCTAGGCAACGCCCCTTTTTCGATTGGAAGGGTGTTTGAAAGGCAGTACTCTCTGGCCGACCGGGTCGATTACGTAATCGGCAAACACACGCTGCAATTCGGTTTCGATATGAACCGCACCTGGGATGCGGACAACAATGATGGCGGCGCGGACCCAAACGCTGCGGTCCAGTTCGGATCGCCCCTTGGCAGTTACGAATTTTCCAACCTCGAAGCGTTTGCTCTCGGTGAGTACAACATCTTCAGCCAGACAGCGGGCAACCCTACATTCTCTTTTCATGTGCCGTACTACGGATTCTACGTGCAGGATACCTTCCGCGCCTTGCCGAAGTTGACGCTCGAAATGGGCTTGCGCGAGGACTTCCAGGTGTACCCACAGCCGGCAAGAAATCCGGCGTTCCCGCTCACCGGGCAGTATCCGAACCAGTACCTGCGCCTCGCGCCGCGCTTCGGATTTGCTTGGCAACCTGAGTCGAAGACGGTAGTGCGTGGCGGATTCGGGCAGTTCTACACCAACATGAACGGCCTGAATTACCGCAACGCAGTGGCCTCGAACGGCCTGCCGTCACAGCAGTCTTCGGCTAGTGTCAGCTACGGCGCCCGCGCCCCAAACCAGCAGACGCCAACGTTCCCGAACATCCTCCCCGCCAATTCCCCCCTCTTCTCCGCTTCTCAGGACATTTCCCTGGTTTCTCCGCAGTTTCACGTGCCTTACATCCTGCAGGCGAGCTTGCAGATTCAGCGCGAGATTTTCGAGAACACAACGCTAACCATCGGCACCATGTGGAATCACGGTGTGCATCTGTTTTCGGGCAGCGCCTACGACTTGAATCTGCAACCCTTGCAAGGCACGACGACCTACACCGTCTGTCCTCCCGGCACGACGACCGCGCCCTGCACAGGACGGACGATCACCCTACCGAACATGGACAACGGACTGCTCACCGAAGGCCGCATCAACCCCAGCTTCAACGGGATCAACGAACTGATCAGCCCCGCGCAAAACCACTACGACTCTTTGTTCGTGCAGTTGCAGCGCCGCATGTCGCAAGGTGTTTCGCTGCAATTTTCGTACACGTTTGCCAAGAGCATCATGCTCGATGGAATGGATTTCAACAATCAGTTCGACTTCAGCAATACCCATGCTCCCTCGCTGCTCGACCAGCGGCACAACATTAGTTTTGCCGCGGTCTATCGGCCCGACATGGAACGGCTGACTACTTCCGATGCGGGCCGGAAGCTCCTCTCCGGCTGGACTCTGAGCAGCGTCATGCAGTTCTCCTCGGGCCGTCCCTACGCGGCGTTGTTGAGCCCTGCCTGCACCAGTCCTGCTCCCCTGTCCTTTAACACATGCAACGGCATCGTCATCAACGGCGTTCTGACGGGCAATGACAACCTGAACGACAGCGCTTTTAATCAGGCTACGGCGAACACCGCCGCAGGCATCAATGGCGCTGGCCCCACGCCCGGCATCGGTCTGAATTCTTTCTATGGCCCCTGGCTGGAGAGGATTGACGTTGGGCTGGCGCGCAGTTTTGAAGTCAAGGAAGGCAAGGAACTGGAATTTCAGGTGCAGGCGTTCAATTTGTTCAACCACGCCAACTACTACGTGCAGAACGGCAACGGCATCAATCAGCTGCAATACAACCCCATTGGGAGCAACTGCGGCGATGGGGCATCGCTCAACCAGATCTGCTATCTGGTGCCAAATTCGGGCCCGGGCAATTTCGGAAGCTTGCAGGAGATCAGCCCTAACGGCCTTCCGCGCGTTTTGCAGTTTTCTGCACGATTCACGTTCTAGGGGCGCGTGAATCTCCCGAAGACTTTAGCCAGAGCAGGGATGGGGGTCCCGTTGCAGAGGCGCTTCCATTAAGGTCCCCATAATAGGACAGCCACCTTGGACAGGTGTGCCGGGAGTGAATCCCGACTTGCTGCCCATCGTCATCGCCAATTACCGCCTTGCGCACTTGCCCGGCACCGACATAAGTGCCGATATTTAAGGGCGTACCCTGTTTTTCGAGCCTGCGGAAATAACCATCGAAAGTGGTCCAATCGACGGTGAATTTGTAGTAATCCAGAAGCGGTTTCATCGGGGCAAGCGTTTTTGCATTTTGCGGAGCGATGGAGTTGCCTTCTCCGGCGATTTCCGTCGTGACGCCCTGGGAAAGCTTGCTGAGAGAACGATTGTCGACGAGAAGAGACCATTCCGATTGCCCGAGCATGTCGATGAAGCCTGGCGCAACGATGCGCCCCTTGGCATCGATTACGCGTTTTGCATGTGCGTCGTGCAGGTCACCGATAGCCGCGATGCGGTCTCCGCTGATCGCCAGGTCGGCCGCGTACCAAGGATTTCCGGTGCCGTCGATGATGTGGCCGTTGACGATCAGGATGTCGTATTGCGGCTGCTCATGAATCTGAGCGCAAGCCGTGGGTGGGAAGAAAGCAGTCGCCGCAAATAGAAGTGTGACTAGGACCTGACAATTCAGATTGCTGTGGACCTCCTGAAAACGGGAAGGGTAGCCGCAAAGTGTTGCTCTCAGGTGGTACAAGGGGTTGTGTAGCACATTCACCGACAGTGCGCGTGGTTCTCGCAGACTCCATGGGCTCCCTTTGGGCGAGTATGAAGCTCCGTCCGAAGCCTGGCGCAGATCGCGGGCGAGTAACGGGCGACTCTGAAGTTATGGGACAGTTCGCGTCAACGCGGTCCAGAAGTCGGCTTGGAGGAAATTGGCCTTCGCCGCGGACCAAATTCGGAGACATTGTCCCAGGCGCGTTCACCCCCGTGCTCGCGAAACACTCGAAGTCGTTCTCGCTCATCGACTGCATCTCGGTTGGCATCGATCGCATGCAGCGCAACTTTGAGCCGAAAGCAGGTTGAAGCATGGCAGAAAAGTGAATTGACGGACGTCACGGCGAAGGTGGTCAACTACGAGGCGTTTGTCGAGGGCAGACTCGAAGTGCCCGTATTGTGCACGGCCTGTACTTCGAGCCGAAATACGAGGAATTCCAGGACCATTCGATAGAATTAGGGCGTGGCCCCCTTAATTTTTATGGGAAAGATAAATATCCGATTTGGACATGCACTAATAGATAACGATCATTGGTTTATTCGTCCCCGAAAGGTCGCCGTTAATACCAGCCTCCGCCGCATGCTCGGATTGCTCTGCTAAAGTTCTTCCCCGGCCGGAGTTTTCTGGGCCAGAGGTTGGGCAAACTTCTAGGCCTTCACTCAGCTTGCATCGCATGAGTCAGCAAAAGCAATGCGGGAAGACGACTCCACAACGGTAACGGGAGGCACAACCTGAAAGCCACGAGCAGCTCAACTTCCAAGAAAACTGTCAGCGTGACCAGCTTCCTTCTTCTGGTGTTCACTTTCCTCCCGCATCGACCTGCTGCGCAAGAACTAGCCGTCGACCCCGACATTGATCGCTACGTCTGGGATCTGTCGTCGCTCTACGCATCTGACGCCGAGTGGGAAAAGGAGCGCAGCACAATCGTTGAAGAACTTCAAACGATCGGCCATTTGAAAGGCACGGTCGGCAAGAACGCCGACAGCTTTGCTCATGCATTGGACCAGGTTGCCGACCTGCGGCGTCGCGCCGGCAAGATGGCCGAGTACGGCATCCTGGTCTCGATGGCCGACACGCATTCCGAAAAGGCTCAAACACAGTACAGCGTCGGGATATCGCTCGAATCGCAGGTCGAGGGAGCGGTAAGTTTTGTCGAGGATGAGATACGAGGTGTCGGTGCCGAGCGCATTGCTCAATACATGAGAATACAGCCCGGCCTGGACGTGCACCGTCGCCGAATTCACGAAATACTTCGTCAAGCGCCCCATCGACTTACCTCCGATGCCGAAGAGGTGGTTGGTAGTTTGAACCGATGGCCACAAGTTTCGTGGGACACTTACTGGGCCCTGTCGGAAGCCGATCTGGGATGGCCGACCGTCGAAAGTCCGTCGGGTGAGAAGATCATCGCCAACCGCGCTGGATATCTCCGGCTGCGTTTATCGCCCGACGCGAAACTTCGCGAGGAAGTCGGCCGCGCATATCTCAAGCAACTGAAGTCGGTAGAGAATCCCTTCGGAGTTCTTCTAACCCGGCGCATCGAAGCGGATCTGACAATTGCCCGTCATCGCAAGTTTCGGGATGGCATAGAGGCGCAACTGTTCCGCGAGGGACTGCCGCGAAGCGCGCAAAACACCATGATGCAAGTCGCACACGACAATCTTGCAACCTTTCACAGGTATCTGGCACTTCGAGAGCGCGCCTTGAAGGTGGTCCACACTTCCTATCTTGATGTTTACTCCGATCTCCCCGGGAGCAACCGTCGCTTCTCCGTCCAAGAAACCATAACGACTATGCTTGCCGCCGCCGCGCCGCTCGGCGCAGATTACCAGGCAAAGCTCCGCGAACGAGTGGAAACGCAGTGGGCACATCTTCCGCCATGGCCGCAGAAGCGGGAAGAATACGGCATCTGGTATTCCGTCGGCGGCGCCCAACCCTACGGCTTTATGAAATACAGAGGGACATTCAACGATTCCAGCGGGCTTGCCGGTCTCGCGACCCTATTGATGGCTTACGAAAACATTCCGCGCAACCATCCGACCGACACGCGCAACGATCCTGGCGTCTACAGCAACGCGATCTTGTACAGTGGCATGATTTTGCACGCCGATTATCTGAAAGACCATGCCCGTAGTCGCCAAGAGCGCCTGGCGTTTCTATTGTGGGCGCTGGATAGGACCGCGCAAACCGTATTCCGCCATACCATGACCACTGAGTTCGAGTCGGCGATCCAGGAGCAAATCATGAACGGGCAAACGCCCTCCGGAGAGCAGGTTTCGGAGCTGTACCTAAAGTTGCTGCGGCAATACTACGGTGGTGACAGCGGCATGGATATCGACGACTCTTTCGCGACAGAATGGATGTCCGTAAGACTTCCGTTCGGATCCTTTGAGACGCTCAACTGGCCATTCGCGATGGCAGCGGCCTGCTCGTTGGTTGAGAAAGTTCGATCCGGTGACAAGACGGCGCGAAAGGGGTTCGATGAAGTCCTTGGCCGTGGGGAGAGCGACTTGTCTTACGATCTGCTGAAAGCGGCCGGTGTGGACCTCAATACCCCTGAACCGTATGATGCTGTTATCCGCCGAATGAACGGCCTGTTGGATGAGTTCCAGGACTTGCTCAGGAAGGCGGATTGAGGGGAGGCCGCCGCCAGGCGCCATCAAACCAACGGTGAGGAACAGACACTTGCGTAGATGGCCATCATTGGCTTATTGGTCCCTCAAAGGTCGCCGTTGGTACCAACCGCCGCCGCATACTCGCATTGCTCTGCTAAAGTTGTCCACCGGGTACCTCGCTTTCACCCTGACTTAGAGGGAGACCGCCAGTGATCAAAGTACAGTTGATGTATCTTGCGGCTGTGGCCTTTCTATGTTTGCCTGCGGCGCAGGCCGACCGGGTTCGCGAACAGTTCGCACACGCCACGGTGATCTACGACTGGGTCACCAATCACCGTGGTGAGAAGCTGCGCACTTTTGTAACGCAGCCCACTAATACGGAGGGCAAAGTGCCCGTAATCTTCTTTGTTGGCTGGCTGAGTTGCGACAGCATGGAATATCCTGATGCGAATACACGCAACGGCATCGGCATTCTCATGCGGCGCCTCATTGACCAATCAGGATACGCGACCGTCCGCATGGACAAGCCTGGTGTGGGCGAGAGCCAGGGCGAGTGTGCCAAGGCAGACTTCCAAAGCGAGATGGAAGGCTGGCAGGCCGCGTTTGACGCGCTGTCGAGATACGACTTCATCGATCTGGACCGTGTCGTGGTAGTGGGTTTGAGCAACGGAGGAGGATTTTCGCCTATGGTGCCCGGCGACCACCGGGTCCGCGGTTTCATCTCATTTGGCTCGTGGGGCCGGACTTGGTATGAACACATGCTGGAACTGGAACGTCGCCGCCTCATAGAAGGGGGAAAGTCACCCGCCGAGGTCAATGCTGCGGTCAAGGCATTTGTCGAGTTCTACACTCTGTACCTCATGAAGGGGATGACTCCGGGCCAGATCATCGCCCAGCATCCCGAATGGAAGGAGTTGTGGTACGACTCGCCGGACGGCCAGTACGGTCGACCTGCGGCCTTCTATCAGCAATTGCAGGTTTTGAACCTCGGCGAAGTTTGGCAAAGAGTGAATGCACCTGTGTTGGTGATCCGCGGTACCAGCGACAACATCATGAGCCGTGCTGACAGCGAAAGTATCGTCCAAATCGTCAACCAGATCCATCCTGGACGCGCCCAATATGTCGAGATTGCGGGCATGACACATGGCGCCACCGTGAACGGTGAGTTTCGGGAAGAGTTGCTGCAAACCATCCTGACCTGGATGAAAGAAAGGCTAGCAGGCCGTGTCTAAAATCATTTCACGGCTGATCTTCAAAATGTCCGTGCTCACCAGGGGTCGGAGGTTTTTCGGGCCACTATTCCGATCTCCGAAGGACTCCGCGCTTTGGTCGCTCGCTACTTTTTACCTACCCGGACAATCAGGTCGAGATCGGGGGCAACAGTAGCTTTCAAATACTTGGCAAGAAATTCTTCGACCAGAGATCGGGTTAAGGTGCTCGTGAGCAAGGCCCGTTCAAATGTGCTGTCGTCTGGTTTCGAGTCTCGCGTGAACCTGCTCGAAACCAGGTCCGCATCGGTAAAACTCATGTGATCGGCCCCGGCCACCACCACGTAGTAGGTATTCGATTCGCTGCCGACGTACTCACGAGCTCCGTCCTCACCCGACGCGTGCTCTTCGGTAGCCAGAAACAGAAACGGCTTGTGCACTGGAACGGGCCGAACATCCCCGTTCATACCGGGATAGGTGGAGCCGTCCAGGTTGGCGCCCGCTAGAATGCGGGGCTCCTCCTGTGTCGCCAGTGCTGCGGTTGTTCCACCCATCGAGTGACCTACGATTCCAATCTTGGACAAATCCAGGCGGTCATGCCAGAAATGATCATGCGAATTCATTTCCTGGAGCTGGTCGAGAACGAATCGCACATCTGCCACCAAAACCTCGTCCGCAAATTTGCCAATGGCCACGCCTTGAGTTCGTCGATCGGCCTCAGCGGGCCAGTAGGGCGTGAATTTGAGTTCATGCCCGTCCGGGAACACCGCAATCAGGGAGTCAGGAGGATGATTGGTGGCGACCACGATGAAGCCGCTACTTGCCAGACCCTCAGCCAGAACTGTGTAGATGGCCGGTACGACACCTGAACCGTGTTCCAGAAGAACAACTGGGAAAGGGCCGCCCTCAGCGATGGGGGCCAGGAGTCTGGCGTGCGTGCGTACGAGTCGTTGGAAATCCGGTTGCAGTTTCCACTCTTCGGCCAGCGCATCCGCGGTCTTCTTGTCCATGTAGGGCGCGAGTGCGGACGTACCCTCCACTGCCGGATACCACATCGTGACCAGCAGATCCCGGCTGCGGTGCGGGTCTCTCAACACAACCGTTCCAGTGCCTACGGGGTGGCAGCCATTGGGTTGGGGAAGATCAAACCCTGCCCGGCCTGCATTAGAGGCCTGAGAGGGCAAAGTGAGTACAACCAGCACGAAAATGGGAAAGGCAAATAATGCAGCTTTACTGATCATTAGCTTCTTACTCCGACCGCGACGATGGTGACCCTTTTATAAGACGCAGAGGGGCCAAGTTCGTGAGCACTACCCCGAACCGTTACACCCCGTGCCCAACCTGCGTATTCCATCCCGATTACCATGACATTCCTTCACATCCATGAGCTACTAATTACTTTGCGCCGAAAATGATTCAGGGTACTGTGTGGACATGGCGATGGGAACGCGTAAACAGCGTCAGCGGCAAGAAGAGCTTTGGTACCGCCGGGATCTAGCGGAAGCCCCGGGGCATCCTTTCTATCGGCGGCTGAAGCAAGTGCTGGAGCAGGCAGGCTTCGATGAGTTTTGCGAAGCGCGCTGCCGGAAGTTCTATCACGAGAAGTTGGGGCGTCCGTCATTGGCGCCAGGGATGTATTTTAGGGCGATGCTGATCGGGTTTTTCGAAGGGATCGAGAGCGAACGTGGCATTGCGTGGCGATTGGCCAATTCGTTGTGTTTGCGGGAGTTTCTGCTGATCGGATGAGCGGACGCCGGATCATGTCACCATCTCACGGACGCGGCGGCTGATGGACGAGGCTACGCACCAAGAAGTGTTCGGCTGGGTGCTGCGCCAAGTGACGCGAGCGGGATTGCTGAGAGGCAAGACGATCGGGATTGACGCGACGACGCTGGAGGCGAATGCGGCGATGAAGTCGATCACGCGGCGGGACACGGAGGAAAGCTACCCCGAGTACCTGAAACGTTTGTCGAAGGCCGCAGGAGTGGAAGCCAGCGACGAAGCGGTGCTGCGGCGCATGGACCGGCGGCGCAAGAAGAAGGGGAGCAAAGCGGAGTGGGTGAACCCGCACGATCCAGAGGCCGAGATCACGCGTATGAAGGATGGCCGTACTGCTCTGGCCTACAAAGCCGAGCATGCCGTGGACATGGAGACGGGCGCGATTGTGGCGGTGACGACGCACGGTGGAGCAGTGGGCGATACTAACTCGTTGGGCCAGACGCTTCCGGCGGCGGGAAAAGCGGTTGCGGAACAGATCGCAGAGCCAACGGCAGACGGTAAGTTCAAAGTAAATGCCCAGGGCGTGGAAGAGTTGGTGGCGGACAAGGGCTACCACTCCGGAGATGTGCTGGTATCGGCGCGGGAAGCCGGAGTACGGTCCTACATTGCCGAACCGGATCGAGGGCGAGCAAGTGGGCGGACAAGCGAGAGCAGCAGACGGCGGTTTACGGCAATCGGCAACGGATCAAGGGGAATCGAGGCAAGCAGTTATTGCGACGGCGAGGCGAACGGGTAGAGCGGAGTTTTGCCCATGCCTATGAGACCGGTGCTCTGCGGCGATTGTACGTGCGCGGAAAAGAGAACGTGCAGAAGAAGCTCCTGCTCCAAGCGGCGGCCTGCGATCTGGCGCTGCTGCTCAGGAAGGTGATCGGCGCGGGGACGCCACGGGCGCTCCAGGACGTGGTGGCACGCCTATCTTTCGGTTTATTGCAGCTTTTCTCGGCTACCAAAGCAGTTTGCGCATCTCAGCGCTCGTTATCGGTTGCCATCTCGGGCCGGATGTCGCATCGGGGCCGATGCGCTCAATAGGAAGCTGCCGACCGATAAAGCCCGGTTTAGACACGGGCTGCTAGCCACGAACTAGCGGCGTGGGCCCGTCACCACCCTTACAGCACGGCGTGCGCGAACCGAGAGCGCTGATCTACTACATCAACGCGTAGAGATTTCCGTCGCTGCTGCCCACGTAGATGACCTGGTCGACCACGACCGGCGAAGAGAGAATCGCACCTATACTCATCATTCTGTCCACACCGACAACCATGTCGTCGTAGAAGTCAGATGTAAACGCGGCTTCATATTTGGGCGTGCCATCGTTTTTAGTGTAGGTGGGACCGTTCTGCTCGGACGCATCCGTCTGGAATGTCCAGACCTGCTTCTGGCCGGTCCGATCGATGGCAAAGAGCTTTCCGCTATGCGAACCGATGTACACCATGTTCCCGGCGATGGCTGGAGATGAGAACATCGGCCATCCCTGAAATTTGATAGAAAACACGGGCGCGCCATTCCTGGCATCCAGAGCGTGGAACATGCCGGAGTCGGACGTACCAAAATACACCGTACCATCCGTGACGGCGGGCGAACTGATCACCCACGAGCCGTGGTTGGAAAATGACCATTTTTTCTGCCCGGTCTTGGCGTCCACAGCATAGAAGTTTGAGTCGCGGCAGCCGAAATACACGATGCCGTCTACTACCGAGGCCGAGGACTGAATGCCAATCTGATTGTGAATCTTGGGATCCTCGCCGGTCTTGAAGCGCCACTTTTCCTGGCCCGAAGCGACATCCAAAGCGTAGAAATAACCGTCCCAGCTGCCGATAAACAATGTGCCGTCGGCAATTGCTGGAGAGGCGTGTACCACGTCGCCAGTCTTGAACTTCCACTTCAGCGTGCCAGAGGCGGCCCTCAAGGCGTAGATGTTGCCGTCGCCACTCCCGAAAAAGACCGCGTCATTCCACACCACCGGAGAAGAAAGATAGAAGTCGAACGGATCGGGCATCGTTTCAGCGGCCGGCTGTGAACCATGGAGGTGCGTGCCTGCGTACCGCCGCTCTCCTGCGGTCGGAAACTTCCACCTCAGCTGTCCGTCGGTAGCATTGACGGCGTAGAGGTCGCCGTCGAAGGCACCGAAGTAGACAAGCCCGCCCGCCACAGCAGGAGATGAACTGATACGGCTATGCGCTTCAAACCTCCACTTCTGCGTACCGGAGGCGAGATCCACAGCGTAGAGATCCCCATCGCTACTGCCGACATAAACCATGCCGGCGGCAACTGCGGGTGAGGAGAACACCTTTCCGCCAGTGTGAAACTTCCATTTCACTCGACTGAACTTCGCGATCGGAAAAGACTGATAGACGCCCGTGTGTTGCGGGTTCGCGCGGAACATCAAAGCATCCGTGCCAAACAGCTGTATGGCGAAAAGAAGAGCAACTGGCAGCGTCCTGAGAGTCCTGAATCGCATAGTCGTCAACCCCGTTTCCCAGTTAAATCTCGCGGCAAGCGATCGGCGCAGACATGCCGGGCGCCACCCCTGACAAGGCAGAGGAGCCTTGCGGCTCCTATATCTCTGCCTAAGTATCTTCCGATCAGAAGTTCAATCGCAGGGAGAACTGACCGAAACGACGCTCGTCGTGGTTACCGCCAAGGGCAATCGTGTTGAGGCCGCCCTTCAGCGCGACGATGGGCAAAGGTGCGCCAATCGTGCCCGGAGTATTAAACACGGCAAGAGCAGATTCGTTTACGTACAGATTGTGATGGTTGAAGATGTTGAACCCTTCGGCGCGGAAGTCAAGCCCAAAGCGCTCGGTGAGTTTGAACTTCTTGGTCAGCGACATATCGGTGTTCCACGCCCCCGGTCCGCGAAATGCGTTTCTACCAGTCATGTTGGATGGAAACGGCCCGAAGTCGTCGATGCCCAAGGTCGTATTGAAAGGCGCGAGGTCGTTCGCCCCGGGAATGGTGTTGAGCAGGAACGCGTTCGGACCTATCTGCTTCCCGGAACCAGAACTGTAGCTCGTGATCGGGGTGGAAGGCACGATTCTCGGGATGCCGGCGTATCCGTTTACATTGTAGGTATAATCGTATGCAGAGAAGGGCACGCCGGTGCGCGCCGTAAAGACGCCCACCAGAGACCAGCCTCCCAACGCCTGTTGTTCCACGCCCTTTCCGCTCTTGAACCACGGGAGTTCCCAAATCGGGGCTATGACAACACGCTTTTGGACGTCAAAGTCCGAGCTGCCCCAGTCGAGTTTCGGGTTCAAGGGATCCAAATACCCGAGGTTGCCGATGTAGCCGGAGCCGCCTTGGGCATCCTGGGAGAAGGTCGAACTCAAGTCATCTAAAGAGTGTGCCCAGGTGAAGTTCGCAACCATGCTGAGACCAGTATTGTGCAGGTTTTGCGTCTGGAACTTGAAGTTGATGGAACTGTAGCTGCTTGTCCCATTGCTCCCGCGCACGTTGACACCGGCAAATGCACTGTTTGGCCGCGTGTAGCACGCCGTAGGTCCTGTAGGCTGCGAGGGATTGGTATAGGGGCACGGCCCGTTCGCGGGGTCAGTGGGGTCAGTGCCAGTATAGAACGGCTGACCAAAGAATTCCTGACCGCCGGCGACGGGATTCCCCACGATAATGTCATATAGGTGAACTCCGTGCGCGCCGCTATACTCTACGGCGAAAAGAGTGTTGCGGGCTAACTTGCGTTCCAGAGCGAGGCTCCAGAATTGGGTCTGCGCTACGTTTATATTCTGGTTGACGTTACGTAGTTCGACGGGGGGTAGTGCAACCGGCGGACCGGCAACGCCAAGCGGACCAAGGTTGCTGTTGGTTACCGGGACATTGAAGGCTTGCAGCACGCCGTAATTGGGGACGTTCTGAATCATGTTGAAGGTCACGTTCCCGAAGTTGCGCTCGTAGCTGATGCCAAAGCCGCCCCGCAGGCTTGTGTCGCCGTTCCCAAAAAGGTCGTAAGCAAAACCGACACGCGGCGCAGCCGTACCCCATCTGGGAGCCCACAACTGCCCGACGGAACTCTGTTGAGCAAGTTCGACCTTCCCGGTGTTTATGTTCTGATAAATGTTTGCACCGGGGCCGTAGTACAAATTGGAGTCAAGGGATTGATTGTTGTTGTGCTGCACGCCGTAATGCTCGTAGCGTAAGCCGTAGTTGAGGGTCAGTCTTGGAGCAACCCGGAAGCTGTCTTGGGCGTAGAGAGCCCAGTCCTTGTACCGGTAGCTGCGCGAGAAGCTCGGCGGAGTTACAGGCGGGGTTACCGAGCAACTTGAGGGGTTTATTGGGGCGCCGTCGGGATACGTGGCGCAGGGAACCTTGCCCTGCGGGTTAACCGCCGCCTCGTAAAATTGCAATGTGCCGTCGCCACCGCCGTTGGCGGCGGAGACCATGGCCGTCAGCGCTGCCTGCGTGCCGGGCGGGAGAGCCTCGACCGCCTGCGCATAAGCGCCATACGCAATATTGAGTTGAATGTAAGTGCCCTGCGCGCCAAAGCGCATGGAGTGTTTGCCCTTGGTCCATGAAACGGCGTGCTCTAGTTGTACGGTGTTTTGGGGACCGCCGTAGGGCAGCCCGCCCGCACCACCGGAGGTCATAAAGTTCGCCAATCCGGGGAACGTAATTTGTTGTTGCGCCGCCGTCGCACCTGCAAACAAAAGCTCGGGCGTGTTTTGCCCGGCTGCGTTGTAGGACAAAGGGGCCACGAGCCGGGTAATGCTGAGTTTCGAGCTGTTGAGGAGGTTCGAGCTGAAGGTGTGGGTCAGGGAGAAGAGCCCACTGTCATTGTTTATCGCAGTACCCACGTCGTACTGAGGATATGGGCCGTAGAAATATTGCCCCGAGAAAAGGACCTGGTTCTCCTGGCCGAAGCGGGCGAACATCTGGGTTCTATCGCTCAGGTTGTAATCCACACGTCCAAGTATCCGGTACGCGTTTTGCGGATAATCGCCGCCCGCATCCGCATTTGCCTTGAAGTTGACTTGTCCCAGAATAGGCGTGGTCGCTGGAACCGCAGCCGGAAGCGTAATCCCAAGGTCCGACTGGGTAAAAGTCTTGGAGATGACGGGGGAAGGACTCCCAAAAGCCGCGAAGTAAGATTGGACGTTTGCAGCCGTGTACCCCAAGAACTGAGGTGTGGGGATCAATTCCGACTCACTAGCTGCGCTACGGACGCGGGTCCATTCCGTGGTCTCGGAAAAGAACAACTTGTTTTTGACGAGCGGGCCCCCAACATTGAACCCGAACATGTTCCGGGTGTACACACCCTTCGGAAGGTTGTTTGCCACGTTATTGTACGTGTTGGCTGTGTAGGCTGAAAGGCGGTTAAACTCCCAAGCCGAACCGTGGAAACTATTGCTGCCCGATTTCGTGGTTACATTGACCACCCCGCCCGATGCCCTCCCATACTCGGCCCCGAAGTTGCTGGTGACTATGCTGTATTCCTGCACCGCATCGACCGGGACCTGCTGGCCGACGGTGGCACTAAAAATTCCTGTGTTCTCCACGCCGTCCAACAGAATCTCGGTGCCCGCTTCGCGCTGGCCGTTGATGCTATAGCCCACGCCTTGGTTCGTCACATTCTGGCCGGAGTTGGTAGTGCTACTGGCGCTAGCGTTGCTGGTGGTATCCCCGCTACTGACGTTGCCGGAAAGCGCAACAAAATCGTAAACGTTGCGCGTCAGGCTGGGCAGTTGCGCGATTTGCTGCGTGTCGATGAGCTGCGAAAGTTCCTGCGTCTCCGTATTCACTTGGGCGCCTGTTCCACCGACGACGTCCACTACAACTGAACTCGAACCTACGATCAGTTGGGCATCAACTGTCGAAACGCCGCCGACAGTGACTTCCACGGTCGTCCGGAAGGTTTGAAACTTCTCGCTCGCGATCGTTACCTGATAATTTCCTGGAGTAAGGCTGGGGATCGAGTACTGACCGATGTCTCCTGTCGTCGTGGTTCGTTCGGCTCCCGTCGTAAAACTCTTTGCCTTTACCGTGGCGCCAGAGATGAACGCTCCTGACGCGTCACGAACACTGCCGGAAATCGACCCGGTCTCGGACTGCCCGAAGGCGAGGCTGGATAGAACAATCATGGTAAGTACCGCCGCAACACATACACCACATTTCGCTAACGGGCGCATACAAACTCCTCCTTAGCTCCTTCAAAAAGCAACTAGAGCGTGGTGGATGACTGCAGCGAAATGACCCTTTCGGTTGGGATGGGACTAGCACCGCGGGCAACGCAATGTGTGCATAGATTCACGGGACAGGTAACAGGGCAGATCGAACTGGCAAGATGTCAGGCTCGGCTGATGATCTATGGCTTTTGGTATAACGGCTTCTGCGAGTTTCAGAATTCGTAGATTGGACCCTCGCGCCGACGGGATCATTTGTCATCTACACAGTGTGGATGTGGTGTTAATCGTTGTGCGGAGTTATTGTGAGGTCTCCTCCCCGCGATAAGGCCTGGCATCTAGTGTAGTGCGTCTGAAATAATGTACTTTACCAGCCAGTAGCTATCGATCTCGATTTGTTGACGGCGAAGGACTTTTGGACCCGAAGCCATCGCACATAAACGTCAATCTGTTTGACGCACTACACTAGCACCGGTCGTCGGTCTCTAACTTGGTGCGGAGCTGTCGGTGTGCTCTGCGACTCAAGCGGGCGCGGTTACTAACACATTCCGTGCCACCAATCCCTATAGCAGGTGTATCCATACCGTGGCGCTAGTCTGATTCGAAAGACAAGAGCAAAATAGGCAGCGTTGTCCGCTATGGTGCAGCTCTTACCACCCAGTGTTTCGGATTATGAATGCGCAGCGCCCCCCGCTGTGGAGGAGGTGAGCGCTGCGACCGCAACATTGAATAGGCTGTTGTTACAACGTGTGAAGCTGAGCAATGACATTGCACGAATGCGCAAGCTCGTAACTTGCCTTGGGCAAAAGGCGGATCCTCATCGATTGGTAGGGCAATCATACAAGGAAAGCTGTTCGACCAGAGCTTCAAGTTCACCTGACCATCGGTCGCGCCCGATTGCAAAGGGCGCTCTCCGCCGAACACCTGCAAGTGCCAGTACACGCTCGAGGCGGCCAAAGTTAGACCGAGCCTGCCGCATCGCATTAATGGAAACAAGCGAGCCCGCGTCCGTTGAAGAAATCTGCAATCGGATCGAGCGACGTGGGTCTATTGCTATCGCTGGTTACAAACATCCCTTTCGAGAGATAATGCTCGCCATGAATGTCCTCGTGAAACGGGGTGAGGCCATCCTGTTAAACGAAGCGGGCCGTAGCCGCTGGCGTTGGGAGACGGAGCGAGTTCCGATTGAACAGGCGAGTCCTTTCACTCTAGCCTGACTTCGCGCTGGCCCGCTCACCGTTGTAGTTGTCTCCTTGCCCATTTCGTGGGACGAATAATGCCTCTGCAGGGACGAACTGCAGACAATACGGGGCATAAGTGTGATTGAATGTCAGTGTTTGCGCTTCACGGCTCGCAACACAATAACTCAAACCCCGGGTTGGCACCGGAGAGGATCGATTGTTGGCGGCACGGCATGCCACTTCAAATAAAAACTCGTTGTGAAAAATGCGCGGCGCCTCTCCCGGCGGACGGAACAGCCTACATATGTTCCTACGAGTGCACGTTTTGTTCCGTGTGCAGCTCTGAGTTGCAGGGTAAGTGTCCGAATTGCACCGGCGAACTCGTGCGTCGTCCCCGTCGGATTTTGACAGTTGCGGGCGGGGAGAACGCTGACACTGGAGGAGCGTGGGGCGGCAGCAGCCCGTGGCTGATTTGGGCAGTGAGTTTCGGTGTCTGGATGCTCGTGGCCGTGGCTGCGAGCGGCGAGAGTTACGAGTATTGGCTGTCGCGAGGGTATCCCATGAGCTTCGCGACGGTTTTCGGTTCGGAGCTCAGCCAAATACTTACCTATGCGCCCCTGACTCCTCTTGCCTTTGCCCTGGCAATGCGGTTCTCTCTTAAGACGGGGAATTGGGGACGGCGGTCGTTGGTTCACGTCGTGTTTGCTGTCGCCTTCTCGGTCGTCCACATCACTTTGAGAGGTGTGACGCCGTTTGCGGCTTGGGACCCCAAGCTTGGAAGCTTCGTATCCGGCATTTGGGATTCGCAGGCGCACATATTTGAGTTCAAATGGCACATTTTCGAGAATCTGTTCTTATCGAACGTGGTCGAAGACATAACAGGTGCCTACGTGCCGATTGTGTTAGTCGCGCATGCTCTTTCGTATTATCGGAGACTGCGGGATCGAGAACTACATTTCACGAAGCTTGAGATGCAGCTGGCTAAATCACATCTGCAAGCCTTGAAAAGCCATCTGCAACCGCACTTTCTGTTCAACACTATGCACTCGATTTCTGCGCTCATGTTAACAGACGTGGGAGCAGCCGATAAGATGATGACACGCCTCAGCGACCTTCTCAGGATGAGCCTGGAGAGTAGCGGAATTCAGATCACCAGCCTGAACCGGGAACTTGAATTCGTGGCTAGCTATCTTGAAATCGAAAAAGTAAGGTTTGCGGAGCGGCTGAATGTTGTTCTTGACATCGCGGAGGATACCTTAGATGCGCAGGTTCCGTCCTTGTTACTGCAGCCCCTGGTAGAGAATGCAATACGGCACGGCATTTCCAGGCTCTCCTCAAGCGGCAATGTTTGGATTACCGCCAATCGTGATGGAAGCGATCTTTGTCTGCGCGTGAGGGACAACGGGCCGGGCCTGGTCACAGCTGCCAACGCCCCATCCGGGACCGGCCTGGGCCTTCATACAACGCGGGAACGCCTCCAGACGCTATACGGCAACGAGCAGAGCTTCGAGATTCATAACGCCCCGGGCGGCGGAGTGGAGGTCTGCGTGAGGATCCCTTTTCGAACTGAACCTCAGTTGTCGATAGACGAAGTGGTCTTCGAAAGAACTACCAACTCGAGCCAGGACACTGCGATTGCCCCAAACAGCGGAGGCGCCAAACCGGCACATTGGAGTATTTCAAAGGGCTTGTCCTAGATGCATGGGAACAAACCTGATGCGCGGACGTTTCAGGCGGATAACGTCTTGAGGAGATATGCGTCTAAGGTAGGGGGACCAACGACCTTGGAATGAAGTCGGCGAAACAATCCTAATGATCATCCCTGCCATGCGTACGATCATTGCCGATGATGAGCACCTGGCGCGCAAGAAACTGCGGCTGCTACTCGGCTCAGAACCCGGCGTGCACGTGATTGCTGAGTGCCAGGACGGCCAACAGACCATCGATGCGGTAAAAGCTCACAAACCCGACCTTCTGCTGATCGACATCAGGATGCCTGACCTAGATGGGTTCCATGTACTCGAAAAGATCGCCCCCGACGAGATGCCCGTCGTTGTCTTCACCACGGCATACGATCAATTTGCGATTCGAGCATTCGAGGCACATGCGTTGGATTACCTGCTGAAGCCTTTTGACGGGGAGCGCCTCCATCATGCCATTGAGCGAGCCCGGGCCGAGCTCTTGAAGTCCCACAATCGCGATTTGACCAGCCGGATTCTTGACCTGCTCGCTAAGAGCGCAGAACCAAAGATCGAGTCAAGGCAGGCTGATGACCGCATGGTCATCCGAGCGGGAGGGAAGGTGGTCTTCCTGGATGTGAAGGAGATTGACTGGATCGAAGCGGCTGCCAACTACGTGAAACTGAACGTCGGCAAGGACTCGTACCTTCTGCGGGAAGGTATTGGCAGCATCTCAGAGAGACTCGATCCGGACCGCTTTGTCCGTATCCACCGCTCGGTTATTGTGAATGTCCGCAAGATCAAAGAATTGCAGCCGTGCGAGAGCGGCGAATACATTGCAGTTCTAAAGAATGGTAAAGAGCTTTCCTGCAGTCGGGGCTATCGTACCCAGGTGCAGCGCTTGATCGGCAAGAATCCTTGAAGCGGCGGGCTTTCGTCACTCGCCCTGACTTTTGTCCCAAGCATGGGGTTATATACCTGGAGAGAAATGACTAGGTAGGGAGTACCGTCTCGATTTCGGCCCGGGTTGTAGTGGTGCTTATGATTTGGAGTCCTGGAAAAGTGCGTCGATACAGCCCATTCCCGGAGTTATGGTCTGGGTGCCAGTGGGTGTTTACCAGGAACCGGACGGGATTATCGGTCCATTGTCTGATCTGCTCGATCATGCGTGCAGTCAACGAAGGAAAGTGACCCGAGTCAACAACAAGAACGCCGTCATCGCCAATGATAGCGACGGAATTTCCCGTGACGATTGCGCCGTTCGACTCAGGGGATATGAAAGCGTAAATTCCGTCGGCCACCTTTACAGTTTCATAGCCCTTCATGGCCGCCGGCACGTCGGAACCTGCGGCTTGCGCCCAAGCGAGCGCACAAGACAAGACGACTGCCCCAGCTGCCTCCAAGGCCCACAGAGATTTTCTCAAGTCTCCTTTCATCTAGTGGGTAGACCATTTGCTCGATCAAGCGGTTAGCACCGCAGGGATGGACGTATCCCCGTCAGGGACAAGTACCCTGTGCGAAGCTTCGTGCTGCTCCGATGTCAGGCCGGGGAAACTGAGCTGAGGCTGGGTTCCTACGGAGCGCTGTGACCAGCACACCGCAGAACGCCCAGATAGGCGTTCCACGGGCCCACCGCGGCGCGATACTGGTGGGCCATCACACGGGACAGTTAATGCACATGGGTGAGGTCGTGAACGGCCCATGTCGCCAGAAGTTGTGATAGCGTCACCACTCCCAGCGCTGGATGCTTTCCTCTCCCCTTCAGGTCCTCTGGCTGCAAGTTCAGTGCCTGTAACGCGGCCAGATTCTCCCTTCGCAAGCGGGCGAAAACGTCCAAGAGCCGCTCCAACGACTTGCCTTGACTCTCTTTCACCTGCGCAAAACGGTCAAAGGGATCGACTGGCCGCCCTTCTCCGCTCTCCAGCATGATCCGCGCCCGTGGCATCGTGCGCTCCCCGACGATCAGGTGGCCCACGACGTCGAAGGCACTCCAGGTATCTTTTCCTTCGTTGCGGTGCACCCAGATGTCGGGCAACCCGCGCAACAGCGCATTCAAGGTTGCAGGAGTGCGGCTAAGAACTGCGATAGTCTCGGCAAGGTTGAATTCCGTCGGGTTTGCCATGCGTGCGCAGATGCATCACGGGCGCTTTGGATTCAAACGACGAAGCGATTAGTACGCCGCGTTATCGCTGAGTCTTAAGACCGGTGACAACTGTTAAACAACGGCCTACAGCGCTCAAGAGTTTAATGCGCTTCCGTATCTGTCAAGCCGCTCTTAGTAACGTGGATTCTGACGTTGGTCCCAGCTGCCGTGACATGGCTCAGTCGCTTTGCTAACGTTGCTGGCGGATGTCCAAGGTCGCGTTTGGAAGGTGATTCCGTCTTGCTGAAACAGTTTCAGCCGTCTATCTGAGCCGAGGTCGAGCTTGGGCCGAAGTCGAAGATGTGGTACGGAGGAAAGTCATGTGGAGAACGCTTATAAGCAATCTTCTCTTGGGAACAAGCGTGTTGGCGCTTGCCCAATCCGACACGCCAAAGCCGACCTATGATTTTTCTTTGCCGCGGGAGGAGCGCATCAAGCTGGCGGAGAGCGCGGCCCCGCCTGAGATCTCAGGAAAAGCCACGGTTTATCTCTTAGAGCGTACAGGCTATGTGAAGGTCCGCGATGGAATCAATGGATTCTCGTGCCTCGTGGACCGCCAAACCCCTTGGAACTGCGAACCGACCTGTTTTGACGCGGAAGGAACCGCAACCACGCTCCCGACGCGACTCCTTGTGGAAGAAGAGCGGGGCAAGGGCAGGAGTGAAGAACAGATCCAGTCGGAAATTAACGCGGGGTACAAGAGCGGCAAATTCAAAGCACCGAGTAAACCAGGAATTGTGTACATGTTGTCCGATAGTGGCTTCCTCCTGGCTCCCGGGAAGAATCAGATGGTGCATATCCCGCCACACCTGATGTTCTATGCGCCATATGCCACTGACAAGGACATCGGTTCACCGCCGCCCGGCGTCAATATGCCGCACCTGATTAGGCCTGGGCAGCCAGATGCGTACATTATCGTCATATCCACACACGGGGACAACGCAGGGCATTAACGACGCAGGACCTGAATCAGACGAAACCCAGCGTCGCGACCAAAAATGAAAATCCAGAGCGCGAATCCCGCGATCACGCTCCGGCACCACAGCCAGGAGACCTGCTGCGGTGAAATTGCGCCTTGCGATCGGCCTAGTTCATACCGCAACGAATCGGAAGAGCCAGTGCCGCTTGCCGAATCGGCTTCTACTTGCCGGTTCCGCTGAGCTGTACGGTTTGCGTGCCCACCGCGTCTTTGACGTTCAGAGTCGCGGTACGCGCGCCGGTCGCAGTGGGTGTGAACGTCACCGTTATGGTACAGTCCCAGCCCGCCTTGCGGCTCGTTCCGCAGGCTGACTTCGCGCTGAAGTCGCCCGCGTCCGTGCCGCTCAGCGTGACGCTGTTGATCGCCAGCGACGTGCTCTGGTCATTGGTCAGAATCACAGTCGCGGCCAATCGGTCCTGTTGCCGTTACGCTCTCGATCTGCTTCTGCCATTTTGGCCAAGAGGGCGCATCGATCAGGAGCGCCCACACCTTTGCGGGTGGAGCGACGATCTGGATTTGCACGTGTGTTGTGACGGGTGCGTCCTCATGAATGGAGCCGACAGCCGCGACACGTATTCCCTTTGCGTGGCCGCAACCCACGACGGCGACGGGACGTGGATCAACCTGATCGGGTGGCTTGAGGAGCAATGAGAGGCATCAGTACGGAAGAGCGCGCATGAGGAACATCAGGACCTCAGAGTCGCCTATCAGTGGGTGAGGAATCGCTACCCGAAGAAGTTCGCCTTTCCTTACACTTTGGTAAGTGACGGGCAACGGGAAATTACTCCGGGGAAGTTGGAAACTAACGATATCCAGAATTCGGAGACATTGTCCCTAGCGTGTTCACTCCCGTGCTGGCGAAACATTCGAAGTCATTTTCGCTCGTCGATACGATCTCGGTTGGCGTTGATCGAATGCAGCGGAACTTCGAGCCTATGCGAAAGCAAGTGGAGACCTGGCAGAGAAGTGAATTGACGGANGTCACCGC
>JGI26339J46600_10000157_pt1 | contig 23579 bp, 12 predicted proteins | sample BogFormECP12_OM1_FD_46600 | JGI IMG/M metagenome (IMG submission 46600) | reverse complement strand
CGTGGAGAGAGGGAGGGGGCCCCGGCCTTGCTTGGGGACCGCTGCCGGCGCTTTCACCAGCCGGAGCGGGCCGGGTGAGGGGTCCCTCCCCGCCGCGGCGGCGAAATGGTGCCGCACACGGAGCACCACCGCAGTAGGTAGCATCGGCGGACAGAAGTAACCCCTCACCCCCGGCTTCGCCGTACCCTCTCTCCCGCGGAAGGGCTGTTATCACCGTTTTGGTCGCTTCCCAAACACAAATGAGTATTCCAACGATGTACAAGATTCAGACCGTCCCAACGTGCGTGTAACTCTCGTCGCGATGAGCCTACGCTCCTTTTCCAATCGTCACCCTCCGACCTGCAATCATCAGTTTTCCGCCAGTCGGCTAGCCGTAAGCTAGGATCCACGATCTACACCCGTTTTTCTTGACTTGCTTATTACCTCCGCCTATACTTAATCCGATCGATAACCGGAGAGGGCGGAGAAAGGTGACACAACGATGATTGACGGACTCGCGGACCTCTTTGCAGTTAGTCCTGGCGTCTCCAGACCGTCAGAAGGCACGGAAACGCCGGAGGCTTCCACAGATCGCGTCGAGCGGTCGGCGGAATGGAAGGCGCGGCGGCGTCGCGCTCGAGGATACGGGCGCCGTCTGCCGTATAAGGGTCAGACCGGTCCGCGCAGCACACGGGGCAAGAGGCGGGCGTCCCTCAATCGCGTCACTCGCTTCCTTGTGCCCTTCTGGGTTGCAAAGGACCTTCGGGCGCTAGGCGAAAACCCGCAGGAGTTTCGCCGACTGCATCGGGATCTGATCGGCTGGCACCAAGACGCCCGGGAACGGAGATCGGGAAGCCAATTCCAGCCCGGCCCGCAAGTAGCGACCGGCACCCTACACGGGCTCGTTCCGCAGGTTCCTGGGGTCCCCATAGCATGACCGCCATCGACTCGGGGAGACTCGCCCGCTTCATGGTTAAAGCTATGGTACAACCGAGAAAATTAAGAGGGGCTGTTAGTCGCAATTTCCCCCGCCCCTTTTGCCACTTTTGCGCGAAGCCGTTATTGCAAAAAAATGGCTTATTGGTTTCTCTGCCCGTTTTCGGACACCTTTTTGCCTACCAAATCTTACCAAATTTTACCAATTTCGACCAAAAGTGTGCAGCGAGGGGCCTCAAACAGGCACTTTAAGGGGGGTATTGGGGGAGCGATCTATTTAAATCGTGTCAAGTGCCGCGGATCATGTCAAGCGGTAACCCGTGCTGACCGGCTCCAAAAACGTCGGGAAAATCCTGGGAGCGCGGGCATCTTGCCCGCTCTTAGCCTCTGGATCAGAGCCCTTAGCTGTTAGAGGATTCAGGGCGGGCAAGATGCCGGCGCTCCCAGGATTTCGTGGAGCGGATGCAAGGGGGAGGGACTGATCTATTGATTCTACGAGGGTTGTTGTCCCAATTGCCGCGGAAAACCGGGCAAGTCTTGCTGAATCTAAAGGACTTGCTAACCATGCCTCTGCCGAGCTGTCGGGCGACCTATTTCGGGCGTGGGTGGAACGGTTAAATCTGGGGGCAGATCTATTGATTCGACAAGGGTTGCTATCGAAATTGCTGGCGAGAGAAGACTAATGCTCGCTCAATCTAAAAGACTTGCTAGCGATGTTTCCGTCGAGCTGTCGGGCGACTTCTTCGGTTTTGGTCGGGCGCGTGAAACTAGCGAGGCCGATCTATTGATTCAACAAGGGTTGTTGGCCGGTTGGGGTGAAAGGACGGATCAAGGTTTGCTCAATCTAAAGGACTTGCTAGCCGTCGTTGCGCCGCGCCGCTCAAAGGGAGCCGGTGTTGAGGGCCCCGCTTTTCGTGCAGAATCGCGCCAAATTACGCCGTTTGCGAGCAAAAACGTGCAGGCAACCGCACAAAATGGGGGTTTCTCGGCACGTTTTTTTGAGGTGGCGTCAGGCGCTGCCGGGGTGTCGGATTGGAATGGGCGGACCGCTAGATCGGCCTTGCCCACTTTCAGCGGAGTCGAAGCGTCTTCTCTTTATGAATTCCTTACGCCTTTCTTATGCCTTCCTTACCGGCGGTCGGATAAGGTTAAGGTCTGATGTTGCCTGGGCACCAGCCGTCAGCTTTCGGCAAAAAGAAGTACTGTTCTTGCTGATGGCTGGTAGCTGACCGCTGAAGGCTGTTGGGATGAGGTGAGGGCAATGCTCGACTTATTTTACGTTGGGATTGTGGTGCTGTTCTTCGTGGGTTGCTACGCCTTCGTTAGAGCTTGCGAGCGACTTTAGGAGGCCTGCTGTGGACTATGTGATTGCCGGAATTACGGCCTTGTTTCTGTTTGCCTATCTGCTATACGCCTTGTTGCGTCCGGAACGTTTCTAAAGCAGTCGAAAGTCAAAAGTCGAAAGCAAAAGCAACGCGCCTCGGACGCAACCTGAATCGGCGGTTCTTGACTATTGACTTTCGACTCTCGACGTTCGATTCTTCGGAGTTAATATGACTGCGCATGGAATCTTGCTAATCGCCGTCTACCTTGGCGTGCTGATCGCCGTCACCAAGCCGCTGGGCCTGTTCATGGCCAAGGTGTTCGAAGGTGAGCGGACCTTCCTGCATCCCGTGCTGCGCCCGGTAGAAACTCTCATCTACCGGCTGAGCGGCGTGCGGGAGGACGAGGAGCAACACTGGACGCGGTACTCGATTTCGCTCATCGCCTTCAGCCTGGTCAGCTTTCTCTTCGTCTACGTCATCCAGCGCCTGCAAGGAATCCTGCCATTCAACCCGATGCATTTCGGCACCAGCCATGCCCCCTCGTGGGCGACGCCGATGACGCCCGACTTGGCGTTCAACACCGCCACTAGTTTCTTGACCAACACCAATTGGCAAGCGTACAGCGGTGAGAATACCCTCAGCTACTTCGTGCAGATGGCGGCCCTGACGGTGCAGAACTTCGTGTCCCCCGCCGTCGGGGTCGCGGCCGCCATGGCAATGGTGCGCGGCTTCGCCCGGCACGAAGCCAAGACTGTGGGTAATTTCTGGGTCGACCTCACGCGTGGCGTCCTCTACGTGTTTCTGCCCTTGGCGCTCCTGGGCGCGCTCCTCCTGGCCTCACAGGGTGTGATCCAGAACTTCAGGGCATACGATGAGGTCAAAACGGTAGAAGGCGCCACGCAAACGATCGCGCAAGGGCCGGTCGCCTCGCAATTAGCTATCAAGATGCTGGGCGACAATGGAGGCGGCTTCTTTAACGCGAACTCGGCGCACCCCTACGAGAATCCTACACCCTTGTCCAATTTTCTTCAGATGCTCATGATCCTGGCGGTTCCGGCCGGCCTCACTTATACCTTTGGCCGGATGGTAAAGGATACGCGGCAGGGCTGGGCGATCTTCGCCGCCTGCAGCTTAATGTTTCTGGCCGGAGTGTTTGTGGCGTACTCGCGCGAGCAGTCCGGCAATCCTATCCTTACCAGGCTCGGTGTGCAAAATGCGGCTACCGCGACTCAGCCGGGCGGAAACATGGAGGGCAAGGAGGTGCGGTTTGGCAATTCGGCCTCCGCCCTGTTCGCAACGGTGACCACTAATGCCAGTTGTGGCGCCATCAACAGTTGGCACGACAGCTTTACCCCTCTCGCCGGCCTTGTCCCGATGTTGAATATCCAGACGGACGAGGTGATCTTTGGCGGAGCGGGCGCCGGACTCTACGGCATCTTGCTTTACGCGATTGTGGCCGTTTTCATTGCCGGCCTGATGGTGGGCCGCACACCGGAATACCTCGGCAAGAAAATCGAATCGAAAGAAGTCAAGATGTCGATGTTGGCCATCATCGCGACGTCCTTGTGCATCCTGGTGTTTGCCGCCCTCACGGCGGTGGTGAAGCTCGACTGGGACCATAGCAAGTACTGGAATCCTGCCGCTGGCAATCCCAATCCGGCTCCGACCGCCAGCGTGCCACCTGCAGCCAATGTCAACAACAACGGTCCCCATGGACTCAGCGAAATCCTCTATGCCTACTCGAGCGCCACGGAAAACAACGGCAGCGCGTTTGCCGGAATCAGCGTCAACACACCTTATTACAACCTGACGCTGGGGTTGGCCACGCTGATTGGGCGATTCTTGTTCATGATTCCACTGATCGCGGTGGGAGGGAGCCTGGTAGTGAAGAAGAAGATCCCCGAGACCAGCGGCACCTTCCCCACACATGGGCCGTTGTTCATCGGCCTGTTCGTGGGCACTGTCATCCTGATCGCCGTTCTGACTTTCTTCCCGGCGCTCGCGCTCGGTCCCATCGTCGAGCACTTTTTGATGCACCAGGGAAAGCTGTTCTCCATGGTGTTGCCCGTTTTGGGCTGACGCAGGAAGGGACTAAGATAAGAATTGCCGATTGCAGATTGACGATTGTAAGAGAAGACCCATGCCAAAGCCGGTTTTTCAATCGTCAATCTGCAATCGTCAACCGTCAATTCTTCCTATGTCCCAGCCGATTCTTGAGGAGTGATGTAATGTCCACTACGCCCGTCATGACGCCGCCCGCAGCTTCCGACGATCTCACGTCGCTGCTGCCCAAGAGGCTGGTGCGCGCTCGCCCGCTTTTCGATCGGGAGATCCTCGGCCGGGCCATCAAGGCCTCTTTTGGCAAACTGAACCCGAGGACATTAGTCAAGAACCCGGTGATGTTTGTGGTGGAGGTGGGGGCGGCGCTCACCACCATCTTCGTCGCTCGCGACACTTGGGTGGGGGCAGCGGGCCTTAGGTTCGGCATCCAGATCGCGCTCTGGCTGTGGTTCACCGTGCTCTTCGCCAACTTTGCCGAGGCGATGGCGGAGGCGCGGGGCAAAGCGCAGGCCGACACGCTGCGCAAGACCAAGACCGACGCGATGGCCAAGCGGATCCTCTCCGCGGGCAAGATCGAAACCGTGCCCGCCTCCAAACTGCGCTCCGGTGACATGGTGATGGTAGAAGCCGGCGATTTGATCCCCAGCGACGGCGAGGTGACGGAGGGCATCGCCACGGTGGACGAATCGGTGATCACCGGCGAGAGCGCGCCCGTCATTCGCGAGTCGGGCGGCGACCGCAGCGCCGTCACCGGCGGCACGCGGGTCCTGTCCGACTGGATCAAAGTGAAGATCACGGCCAATCCGGGCGAGACCTTCCTCGATCGCATGATCGCGCTGGTGGAAGGCGCGGAGCGGCAAAAGACGCCGAATGAGATTGCACTGAACATTCTGATCGCGGGGCTGACGCTGATTTTCCTTCTCGCGGTGGTCACGCTGCAACCCTTTGCCACCTACAGCGTCGCTTCCGCCGGCGCGGGAATGGTGCCGTCGGTGGCGGTTCTGGTATCGCTGCTGGTCTGCCTGATTCCCACCACCATCGGCGGGCTGCTCTCGGCCATCGGCATCGCCGGCATGGACCGCGTGATGCAGCACAACGTGCTGGCCATGAGCGGCAAGGCCGTGGAAGCGGCGGGCGATGTGAACACCCTGCTTCTCGACAAGACGGGAACCATCACCCTGGGGAACCGCCAGGCGGTGGAGTTCATCCCGGCGGCCGGGATCTCGGAGGCCGAATTGGCCGATGCCGCCCAGTTATCTAGCCTAGCCGATGAAACCCCGGAAGGCCGGTCCATCGTCGTCCTGGCCAAGCAGAAATTCCAGTTGCGCGGCCGCGAAGTTTCCGAGCAGGAGGCGAACTTCATCCCCTTCTCGGCCTACACCCGGATGAGCGGTGTCGATCTGGGCGGACGCCGGTTGCGCAAAGGGGCGACGGACGCCATCTCCAGATTCGTTCAGGAAGAGAACGGATTTGTACCCTCGGAGGTGACGGCTTCCTCAGACCGCATCTCGCGCCAGGGCGGGACGCCGCTGGCGGTGGCGGATGGTTCGAGACTTCTGGGCCTCGTCCACCTCAAAGACATCGTCAAAGGCGGCATGAAGGACCGCCTCGGGCAGTTGCGCTCCATGGGCATCCGGTCGGTGATGATCACCGGCGACAATCCGCTGACCGCGGCGGCGATCGCCAATGAAGCGGGCGTGGACGACTTCCTGGCTCAGGCGACGCCGAAAGACAAGCTCGAGTACATCAAGCACGAGCAGGGACAGGGCAGGCTGGTGGCGATGACCGGCGATGGCACCAACGACGCGCCGGCGCTGGCGCAGGCGGACGTCGGCGTTGCCATGAATACGGGCACCATGGCGGCCAAAGAAGCCGGGAACATGGTGGACCTGGACAGCAACCCCACCAAGCTTATCGAGGTCGTAGCCATTGGCAAACAGTTGCTCATCACGCGCGGCGCCCTCACCACTTTTTCCATCGCCAACGACGTGGCCAAGTACTTCGCCATCATTCCGGCGATGTTTATGGCCACCTATCCGGCGCTGGCCAAACTGAACATCATGCACCTGCACACGCCGCAGAGCGCCGTGCTGGCCGCCGTGATCTTCAACGCACTAATTATCATTGCCCTCGTCCCGCTGGCGCTGCGCGGCGTCAGGTATCGGCCCCAGGAGGCGGCAAGCCTGCTGCGCCGCAACCTGCTGATCTACGGGGTGGGCGGAATCATTGCACCATTTCCGGGCATCTGGTTAATCGATCAATTGCTGGTGTGGCTGAGGCTTGCTTAAGAAATGATGAATGATGAATGATGAACTGAAGAACTTCAGATCTTTCTTCCGTTCATCATTCCGCATTCATCGTTCATCATTCTGAGAGAAGGACGCAATGTTAAAACAACTAGGTCCTGCATTTCGCATGACGCTCGTGGTGACGGTGCTGACCGGGCTTCTTTACCCTGGGTTGGTGACCGGGCTTTGCCAGTTGCTCTTCCACCGCCGAGCGAACGGCAGCTTGGTCTACGTGAATGGCCAGGCGATTGGCTCGACGCTGCTCGCCCAGAACTTCACCAAGCCTGAGTACTTCCATCCCCGCCCCTCCGTGGCCGGCAACGGGTACGATCCCACCTCGTCAGGCGGCTCGAACTATGGTCCCACCAACCAGAAGCTGATCGATCGCGTGAAAGCGTCCATCGACGCCTTCCGCAAAGAGAACCCGGATTACCCGGGTCCGATTCCGGCCGATCTGCTCACTAGCTCCGCCAGTGGCCTGGACCCTGATATAAGTCCGGCGTCCGCGGACGCGCAGGCGGCGCGGGTGGCCAAGGCGAGAGGCGTCAGCCTGGAGCAGATCCGGCAACTAATTGAGCAAGGCACGGAGAGGCCGACGCTAGGCTTTATCGGGGAGCCGAGGGTCAACGTGCTGAAGCTGAATTTGGCCTTGGACCAGCAGTTCGCGCGGCGGTGATGATCGACTCGGTTTTCTCGATCCGTGGCACAGGCCGAGACAATATGATGTGGCGGAGAGGGTGGGATTCGAACCCACGTTGCGGTTTCCCGCAAACACGCTTTCCAAGCGTGCTCCTTCAGCCACTCGGACACCTCTCCGTGGGGCTCATCGGGTGACTATGCTTAGTATAGCATACGCCGCCTTTCAGCTACTCCGGCCAGTCAGCTTGCGTGGTGGTGGTCAGCTTCCAGCCTCGCAGGCCACGTGAGGAAATGGCGACGACCGATTCTTCTGCCTACCTCCTTCTGCCTACTGCCTTCTGCTTTCCGCCGTCTCTCAAATTGAGGACCGGCCACCCTCGCTCGACGGCAACCCGCTTCAACCTTCGATCAGGATTGACAGCGGTTGGGCTCCCCACCGCCTCGAGCATGGGCACGTCGGAGAAGCTGTCTGAGTATGCTTTGGCGCGGAATCGGTCAAAATGTGATGCCACGAGCGCGTCGGTCATTGCCGACACCTTCGCGTGCTCCGCGATTAAAGGCGCCACCACCTCACCCGTCGCGATACCGTTTTCATACACCAGCCGGTTCGAAACCAGGCTGTCGAATCCGAAGTAGCGCAACACGGGCCCCAAGGCAAAGTCAAGTTCACCGGTCACCAAGACCAGCCGGTAGCCCGCGGCGCGATCGGCCTCGATGAGATCCTTCGCGCCCGGGTGAATCGACGGCAGCACGACCTTGTGGAAGAGGTCTTCCGCCAATTCCAGCAGCCATTCCCGCCGCATGCCCCGGTACTCACGATAAAAGACCTCGTTGAACCGGCGCCGGGAATAGAAGTCGAGCGCGATCAGGAACGGGACGCTCGCCACCAGTTTGGTCACCTTCAGGGCGGCGCGGGCTCTCGAAGGCAGGTTCTTGGCGAAGAAGGCGTATCGCGTCACGACATTCGACGAGACCAGTGTCCCGTCGAGGTCAAAGAAAGCGATGCCCGCGTGGTCACTCATGGCTCGGCGACCCCTTTCGTGGCGGTCGGGGTTGCTGGGGCCACACGGGCCGGCGGGGCTGGGCTCAGCAAGCTCTGAAGGTTCTTGCTGTGCCTCCAGGTCAGAAAGAGAGTCATGCCGGCGGCACAAGCGGCTTCCAGTCGCCCCACGAAGAGGAGCATAAGCAAAGTGAACAGCACCCACGTAGTGAGCGAGGCGGTAGCCCCTGCCTCGCGCCACTTCCGCTTGCCGAAGACGATGCGGGCCACGGCAAAGTAGGCCAGCGCCAGCACCGCCCAAGGCCAATGAATCGCCAGCATGGCCCCGCCGGACGTGGCAATGCCCTTGCCCCCGTTGAACTTCAGGAAGGGCGAAAAGCAGTGGCCGAGCACCGCCACTAAACCGTAGAGCCAAGTCAGCGCGATGCTCACACCCACGTGTGGCAGGGGGGAAATCGACCACAAACGCACCACCAGCCAGACGGCCAGGAATCCCTTTCCCATGTCGCCGATTAACGCCGGCACGGCACGCGCTTTGCTCACGCGCAGCACGTTGTTGAATCCCGGGTTACCGGACCCGACCTGCCGGATGTCGATCCCGGAACCCGCCATGGCCAAGACCGCGAAGGGAATCGATCCAATCAGGAAACAGATGAAGCAACGAATGAGCACGGCGCCTGGCATCCCTTACCTCTCCCGGAGACTCGCTCTGGCGGGCTCAAAAGACTCCCCTCAAGCCTCGTCGCAAAGCCTGACGATTCTCTCCCGCACTTGCTGCCGGATCGCGGCGTGATCGTCACCCGCCCGCGGCCGGACCGGCTCACCCACGCACACTTCGGTCTGCTGCCGGCCAGCCAAGCCGTCGCCGTCCGATTCCTCATCCCGGTCATCACCGACGGAACCCACGGCGTGAAGGGACTTCCCACGTACTGCCACCGGATAGATCGGACTCGAAGTTTCGGCCGCGGCGCGAATGGCGTCCAGGCGAAATCGGCTTCGATGCGCCGCGGCGCCCGGAGCACTCTCAGGAAAGACCAGCACCGAGCAACCGTCTTCGAGCGCGCGGCGAATCACCTGTTGAAGCTCGCCTCCGCCGGGCGCATTGGGCGCATGGACTTGGCCGTTGATCTGGCCCTTGATGGGCGGCGCCACCAGAGGGCGAAGCAAGAATGCCGCCGAACGCGGTAGACCGGCAAGAGCCGCCAAGTCCGAAAACACAAAGCGTTGCGGCCATCCTGCGGCCAGCACCAGCGGGTCGAGTGGACCGGTGCGGCTGGCCATCAAGACGGCCGGCTTTGCGGGTGACTGCTCGCCGTTTCGCGCTGTCCAATGCTCGCCGCTTAGGCGCAGACCGAGTTGCGCCCAGGGCCGAATCACTCTCCAAGCCGTGTTGCCACTGGGCACCAAGCGGACCAACATACCCCCCATCGCTGCCGTAGCGGCAAACGCGGCCGAATTGCCACGACCCCGGAGACTCGCCACCGAGCGGCGGAGTCGCGCGGCTGCCCAGGCGTCCGCGTTGCGGAGCCACAAGCGCACGATCTGGAGCCAGGGAGGCCGCTTGCCGGCGGCGAGTTCGTTTCGCTCGTAGAGCGACCGCGTTTCGTTGCGCCGGATCTTACCGCTGCTGGTCTTGGGAATGCTTTGCGGCGGCAGCAACACCACCTTGTCCGGCGGCGTGCCGACTATCAGACCGACGTTGTGAATGATCCCGGCCTCGATGCGGGCGAGTTCGTCGGACGCCGTCGCGCGCGTTTCGGCAGCCACCACAAAGCGCTCGGTGCCGGTCTCCGGATCGACGACACCGAACGCGGCCACGCAGCCCTTGCGCACCCCGGCGGTTTCCGCGGCCGCTGCTTCCACTTCCTGCGGCGTGATATTGTGGCCGCCCTTGATGATGAGCTCTTTCACCCGCCCGGTGATATAAAGTTCACCCTCGGCCAAATAACCGAGGTCACCGGAATCCATCCAGCCGTCTTCGGTGGTTACGGCTTCGGTGGCCTCGGGGTTGCGGAAATAGCCGGAGGTCTTGGAAAGGCCGCGAAAGAGAACCCGCCCCGTCGTGCGCTCTGGCACCTCGCGGCCGTCGCCATCTACAAGCTTGATCTCGTGTTGCGGCATCGCCCTGCCATTGGCGACGTAGCGCAACACCTTGGAAACCGCGAGCGACTGCCCAGGCTCCCCGGCGATGGCGCGACCCTCGCGCTCAAACACGTCGCGCCGAATCGTGTCGATCACGGGGCGGCGGTCGATGGGCGGAAAGGCGAGCGCCACCGACGACTCCGCCAGACCATAGCAAGGTACGAACGCTTCCCGCCGGAAGCCGTACGGTTCAAAGCGGCGCGCGAAGCGCTCCAGCGTGTCGGGCAGCACCGCTTCGCCGGCGTTGATGGCGATGCGCCAGGCGCTGAGGTCGAGTCCTTGAAGGGCCCGGTCGGAAATCTTGCGGGCGCACATCTCATAGGAGAAGTTGGGAGCCGGGCACAGCGTGCCGTGCGAATCGTGTAGCGCCCACAGCCAACGCTCGGGCCGGCTGAGGAAAGCCAGCGGCGAAAGAACGGTGATGGGAGCGCCGAAGTACACGCTGAACAGCCACGAGCCGATCAGCCCCATATCGTGGTAGAGCGGCAGCCAGCTAACCACGATGTCGCTCGGCCTGAATTTCACGGCCCATCCGATGCCTCGCACGTTGGCGAGGATGTTGGCGTGGCTCAGGACGACGCCCTTGGGATCCCCCGTGCTTCCCGACGTGTACTGGATGAACGCCGTGTCGGCCGGAATCACGCCTGCGCTCGGCAGTCGCGCGCCACCGCCGCTCAACTCCTCGACGCTGGTCACCGCCAGGAGGCTGGGAATGTTCAGCCGCATAACCTCAGAGACGACGCGCGCCTGCTCGAAGCTGATCAGGAACCGCACGCCCGCATTGCGCAGGATCAGGACCTGGCGATGAACGTATTCCTCGATTTTGTCCGGACGCGCCGGCGGATAGATCGGCACCGCGATGCCGCCGGCCAGGATCACTCCGTAGAAGGCATAGAAGAAGTCGGCGCAGGTCGGCAGCATGATCGCCACCGTCTCCTTGCGCCGGAGGCCGCCGGCGCGCAGACTGGCCGCGACGCGCGACGCCCGTTCGAGAAGCTGGCCGTAGGTGATATCCTCGCCGCCGTCATCTTCAGGCAGGTGGATGTGGACCCGGCTGGGATCGATCTCGGCGTGGTGACGCAGAATGTCCACCAGGCTCTTCGCGGATTCCGGCGCGGGATTCGCCTCCCGGGACGGTTGGACGATCTGGTAGCGCTGCTTGGGAGCTTTCGCTGCCTGGCCGTCGCAAAGAGCCTGCACCCACTCGGCAGGCGTCTCCGCCTTCTGCGCGATCTCGTCCGGCAACTGTATCTTGAAGCGAGACTCCGCCCGCACCAGCAACTCCACCCGCTCCAGGCTGCCCAGCCCGAGGTCGCGCTCGAAAGACGAATGAAGCGTTGCCACGCGGGCCGCTTGGTGCGAACCGAGCTCGGTCAGCACCTCGCGAACGAGCTCCAGCACTTGTTCGTCAACCGCGTGGGTTCCGATTTGTCTAGCTGCGGTAGCCATGATGAATGAGGGAGATCAGAAATCAGAAAGTAGAAATCAGAACGAAGGCCGTCTTCCTTTCTGATTTCTACTTTCTGATTTCTGATTTAGATTTGAAACGTCCAATCCCGCGTCGCCTCGGGCCGGATCCACTTCTCGATACCCTCGATCTGATTCTTCTCCCAGTACTCTTTCCAGTCGATGCCCTCCGGATCCCACGGCAATAGCCGGCGATCGGCCTCCGTAATCAGCGAATAGCCGGCGCGAATATTCTCGCTTTCAAAAACATAGCGATTGTACAGGATGAAGGGTAGGTACTGCTCGAGAGTCTGCTCCCGGAACGAGGCCTGGCGGGCGAGTGTCCGCAGCGCGGTGGACCACTGCGACATTCTGCGGAGGGAGCCGTTACCTGAGAGTCGCGTGAATTCCAGCGTCTTCCGCAATCCCGCCACCACCGACTGCGCGCGATTGATCCTCCCTTCCAAACGCATTCGCGAAGCCCGCGCTTCCTCCAGCGACACAACGCGGGCCGCTCTCGGCGGATCAATCAGCGCACGTCCCGGAATGCCGTTGCGCCCCTGGCGTCCCATCCGTTGGGCTGCTTCGTCGAGGAGATGGACAAGCCGGCCTAAACTGATGGGATTGGTGTCCGCTGACCCCAATTGATAGACGGGTTTCTGGACGCCACCCAGGAGGAGAGCCCCCACCACCAGCACCGCCGAAGCGACCAAATCCACTGGAACCACTTCCAGCGGCGCCTCGGTTCGCATCGGCCAATCCTTCATTCCGCCCATGGCCATCAGCACCAGCGGCGCCGCGGTTCTTCCGCCCTCGATCCAGCCCGGAAACGGGAAGCGCAGCGCGCTCTCGACGATCGCCGGGCGGACGATCGCATAGTCGAGGCCGGGCTCACTGGCGACGATCTGCTCGCCCAGACTCTTTGAGTAGGTATACGTGTTCACCCAGCCCCAGTGCTCAGCACGCTGCCGTCCCAGCGCCCTGAGTCGCTCGGCGAGTTCTCGAGACCGCACCTGGGCGTTCCGAACCGCGATGTCGGTGCGATCTCGCCAATCTCGGTCGGTGCCCGGCCCTGCGGAGTCATAAATCTGCCAGACGCGCTCCCGGCACAAGGCGATCTCGTCCGCGTGATGGAAGTGAAGGTCGCCGGGGCCAGTGCGATGCGGGTAAAAGCCCACAATCGGATCCGTCTCCTCCACCAAACCATCGGCCTCGCCGCAGACGTAACAAGTAGAGACATGCAGCAACTTTGCCCCCAGGCGCTTCGCCACCGCGATCACGTTCTCGGCGCCATCCACGTTCGAGCCGAACGCAGCATCCACGGGGGGGAAGAATTCCACCAGGCCGGCGCAATTGATAATCAGCCCGACGCGGCCCGCCAGCCGATCAAGGTGCTCGGGCGCGAGCCCGCAATCCGGCTGGCTGATGTCCCCCACCCAGGTCGTGATCTTTCCCGCGACGAACTCCTTTCCGACCCTCTCCAGTGTCGGGCGGAGAGCCGCCGAACTAAGCGTCTCCGCCTGAAAACGCTCCTCGGCCGAGAGCCCTTTCCGTGGCCGCACCAAAACATGCATGTGCTTCACGTCTGGGAGGCGATCCAGAATGAGGCCAAGGATCACCTTGCCGACAAAGCCGTTTGCTCCGAGCAACAAGACCTCGTGCCGGCCGTAAGCTTCTCGAACGTCGATCAATGGCAGATCTCGCTTCATCGTGTCCGAAATGGCGGTCCAGCGGCCTGATCCCTTGCCATAGGCATTCTCGAGCGCCCTGCTTAAGGGCACAACACTTCACTCTGACGGGACAAAATCCGTCGCTGCACTCTTCGCTCTGTGAAGCTAGGCACTGGTACGGCGCGCCGACGACCGCAACGCACTGATACTATCGGCCATGACGCTGCGATGTCAAGCTGACTTGGGGAGAGCAGTGGCTAGTGACGAGTGGCTAGTGGCTAGCATGATCAGTTGAACGTCGAAGGTTGAAGGTTGAACGGTAAAGGGTCAAGGCACGGTCCCGTCTTCACTTCTTGGACCTTCAACCTTCGACTCTTCAACTTCATCTTTCTAGCCACTAACCACTCGCCACTAGCCACTGCGCTGGTTTAGAATGCTCGGTCGGCCACCGTTCCAACACAAGTGAGCTAACCCTTGAATTCACGCCCCAGCCCGATCCAGCCTCACCCTCCCGACGCAACAGAGGACACTCTTCGCAGCCAAGACGTCAAGGACCTCGAGCGGCTCGGTTACGCCCAGGAGTTGCTGCGCGATATCGGTGGCTTCTCGAACTTCGCCATTTCGTTCTCCATCATTTCCATCCTCACCGGCGCGGTGACGTTGTTCGATTACGGCCTCAGCATGGGCGGCCCGCGCGAGATGACGCTGGGCTGGCCCATCGCCACCGTCGGCACGCTCCTCGTCACGCTCAGCATGGCGGAACTCTGCTCGGCGCTGCCCACTTCCGGCGGGATGTATCACTGGTCGGCGGAGCTGGGCGGCCCAACGTGGGCGTGGTTCACCGCTTGGCTCAACATCCTGGGCTTGGTGACGGCCATCGCCGGCATCGATTACGGCTGCGCCTTGTTCCTGGTTCCGATGCTGGGTCTGGAGTCGAAGCCTGCCACCATTCTACTGGTCTACAGTGTCCTTCTGCTCTCCCAGGGGTTGATCAACCACACCAACATACACTGGGTGGCCTGGCTTAACGACTTCAGCGTAGCGGTTCACATCCTGGGCGTCGCCGTGCTGATTGGCGCGCTGTGGATCTTCGCCCCCAAGCAGCCGCTGAGCTTCTTGCTGAAGGGGGTTTCCACGAGCCCGCCCATTCATGCGCCGTATTTCCTGCTCTTCTTGATGGGACTGTTGCAGGCGCAGTGGACCTATACCGGCTTCGACGCCTCGGCCCACGTGGCCGAAGAGACCGTAGACCCACGGCGTCGGGCTCCTTGGGGCATGGTGATGTCGATGGTGGTCTCCGGCTTGTTCGGCTATTTGCTCATTCTTTCGCTGACCTGGGTCATTCCCGATCTCGGCCGTGTGCTGAGCACCAAGGACGCGGGAGGGAATACCGTCCCCGCCGTTCTCGCGATTGTTCAGTTGGCGCTGGGTGCGCGCACGGGCGTCGCGGTGTTGGGGCTGACGGCCCTCGCCATGTGGTTCTGCGGGCTCGCCGCCGTCACCAGTGTGTCGCGTACCTTCTACGCCTTCGCCCGCGATCAAGGCTTGCCGCTTTCCGGCCTCTGGAGCCGAATCAGTGAGCGTCACCAGACGCCGGCAGCCGCCATCTGGCTCTCGGTGGCGCTGGCTTTCGCCGCCATGGTCTACAGCGGCGCCTACGCCGTGGTGACGGCCATCAGCGTCGTCGGCTTCTATCTTTCCTATATCATTCCGGTGTACCTCGGCTGGCGCAAGAAACCCTTCTGGATTCGCAAGCGCGGCCCGTGGCACCTCGGCGATTCGAGCAACACCATCAATCTGGTGGCCGTGGTCTGGACTGTCTTCATCTGCACTATAATGGTCCTGCCCCCGAATACGCGCGCCGGACTCGGGATCGCGGTAGTTATCCTGGTTCTGTTTGCGCTCCACCGGCTGAGCGGGGAGCACAAGATTCGGAAACCGGTCTGGGATCTGGACGAAGGAAACCCAGGGCGCACGCAAGGTGACTGAGAGGCAGAAACATTTTCGTGCCAGCACGATGGTCGGAAAAATCACTTGGGGTGAACTCGCCATGTTCCGTCGCGTAACCCAATTCTATGCGCTGCTCTTGCTTCCCATGTTCACCGCCTTCCCCACACTCGGTGCGGAAGATCCGCCCATCCCGGTTCAGGTCCACTGGAATCAAGTTACCCGTGTTTCGCAAACCACGCCGACGTTCTTGCTGGGTGCGGGACCATCCTTATTTCGGGGATCCCCGCTTCACGATCGAATCTTCCGGACTATCAAGGAGCTGGGCGCTGATGATGTGCGCTACACGGGAGGCGGATACGTTCTCCCACATTACGGCGTCGCGGAAATGGAGCCTCCCACCGCCACCACGACATCGTGGAACTTCTCCGAGGTCGACGCCTTGACCGAGGACACGATGAACGCCCTCGATGGGCATCCGGTAGTCTTGAACTTCACCACCATCCCCGCCTGGATGTTCAAGTTGACGGAGCCCGTCCGCTACCCGGCGGATCCGGCCAAGGTGTGCTGGGACTGCTCGCGAGGCAAGGAGTTGCGTGATCCCACTTACCGCGAAGTTGCCGACTACTTTGCCCGCGTGGTGAGTTGGCACGTGAAAGGCGGCTTCACCGATGAGCTGGGAAAATGGCACGAATCCGGGCATCACTACAAGGTGGATTATTGGGAAGTGTTCAACGAACCCGATCTGGAACACGGGTTCAGCCCGCAGACCTACACGAAGCTTTACGATGCCGTGGTAGAAGCAATCCACAAGGTCTCCCCTCAGACCAAGTTCGTCGGCATCTCCGACTCCTACCCCGCCGGGCATCCGGAGTTCTACACGTACTTCCTCAACCCCAAGAATCACAAGCCGGGAATTCCGCTCGACATGATCTCCTACCACTTCTACGCTGTGCCCAGTTCGGACGAATCCCCTGAAGTTCAGCAGTTCACTTATTTCAACCAAGCCGACAGGTTCCTGGAGATCGTTGGTTACATTGAAGCCCTCCGAAAAATGCTGTCGCCTAAGACCGGTACCATGGTGAACGAGATCGGAACCATGCTTCCTGAAGATTGGGCACAGACGAGTCCCGACTACGTCTTCAAACCCATCAGGCCCTCCTATTGGAATCTCTCGGCGGCGACCTATGCTTATGTCTTCGCGGGACTGGCGCGGCTGGGGATCGATGCAGCCGGCGAATCGGGAATACCGGTGGCTCCCGGCATGTGGCCTAGCATCGCCATGCTCGATTGGGAGACCGGCCAACCGAACGCGCGATTCTGGGTGCTCAAGCTCATTCATGACAACTTCCGGCCCGGGGACAAGATGGTCGATACGCAAAACCCGTCAGGCTACGTGCTGACGCAAGCATTCGTCAGCCGCAGCGGAGAACGGAAGCTTCTGGTGGTGAACAAACGCGACCGCGAGTTTCGCCTGAGCACGCCCGAATCCGCGGGCGGAACGATCGAAGTCGTCGACCAGACAACCGGCTCGAACCCGCCCGCCTCAAGCAGAATTGAGGGCCAGAGCTTTGAATTGCGCGNGCTCGGCGTGGCGGTGGTGACGCTTCCCAAGTAGCGGCGAGTTTACCTCGCCAAATGGCGGCCGTAGCGGCGAGCCAGATGGCGGCGTCAAGCCGCCTCTACCTCAGTTTTGGCGCGAGGATGCGCAAAGTTAACGGTTCGTGAGGCTTCAGGTTCACTTCCACAGAGTGGCCATCAACCTTGAGTTCCTCCTGGTTTTCCTCGGCAGCATTGGCCAACCATACTCTCTCTATACGGAAGAGCGGCAGCGTCAAATGCGCTACAGTGGCGACGCCTCCGGTTTCGAGCAGGCGCACCACGGTTCCGTTACCGTCCTCAGCCACTTTCCAGTTCTCCACGGCCACATTGGCGGCGTCCACGTCGAGGAAGCTGGTGGGTGCAGTAGTGAGCGGTCGCTCGGGATCGCCAAATTTGTCGTTGCCGACGACTTGGCCAAGCTCCAGAGGAGTCATGGCCGAACGGCCGATCCTCGCCAAGTCCCCGGGCGCCAGTTCACGTCCACTGGTCAGCATGTAGCGAAAGACGAAATCGCCACTCTGCACGCGACGGAAATTGGTATGCCAGTAGTTGTTCAGGGCGTAGGAGAAGATCGTGCCGCTCTTCGGCTCTAACCGCTCCGGCCATGTGCCACGATTGATGTCGCCCAAGGTTACCAGCGGCGAATCCATGGGCACCAGGCCAACGCTCAAGTCAGGCGAAGCGACCTTCACCCAATGCTGCACGGTGAACCAAGCGGTATTTGCCCCTTGGAGCAGATCACGCGCCGGATCCACCCACCCGTTCTGGATTTCGTAACTGAAGTCCGGCGGGGCTGCTGCGACCGGGAAGGCAAAATAGACTGCCTCCTTGGTGTCGACCGCGTCCTTGTGCAAGCGGTTGATGAACTCGATCTTCTTCTCTTGATCGAAAAGGACGATTTCCGACTCGATGGATGGCGCGTGCAGCCCGCTCGTTTCATAGGCTAAGATCTCGCCATACGAAGTCTTCGATACGCCAGTCACCGCGCCTCCACTCGAGGCGCTAACGGTCAGGTTCGCGAGGGGGAGCGACTTGCGCAAGTAAACCAATTGCGTCCCGTCTCCGCCGGAGACATAGAGATACTGATTGAATCGGTAAGGACTCGAGGCGTCCACCAGTTCGCGGCTGAGCTGTTTGTCGTAGACGCTCTTCACTGCTCCCGCCGCCGGGTCTACCTCGACCCGGTAGTAATCATTTTCAATCATATTCGACATGGGCAACACCTTCTCGCCCGGCGGCGCATGCCCGTGCTCTTGCCGGGTCGCCACGTGATAGCAACGATAGCCTAGCGAGGGTACGTCACGAGCCAGGAACCTCACGTGATCATAGCTCCCGTGGTCAGTGAGGACTTCCACCGGGACCGGCGTGCGGCCTGGATACTCGAGAAGCACTTCGCCGGCATCGAGATCGGCTTCCACCAATTCGCTCCGCGTCCAGTTCAGCGAGTTGAAAACTACTATTGCCGTGGCCGGAACATGAATCTGGTCGGCCAGTTGGCTCAGCGATTGATCGAGAATGGCGTTGACCCGCTCCCGACCGTCGACCGCAAGCTGGTCTTTCGTGGCAAATTGGCGGATCGTTTCCTCGCTCTGCGGCCGTGAGTATCCGCCCCAGGAAGTGAAAGTATGCTCGGCGTATAGGACCAGATCGTCCCACATGCGGCGAACCTGCTCAGCGGGCCCCGACACGGTTGGGTGGAGCAAGGTGGCAATCGTCGCCAGTTTTTCGGCCGAGGGGGCTCGCTGCTGGCTCGAACGGTCTATGGCCAGGTAATGCGCGTCTGTGCCGTAGCCATCCTCCCAGTAGGGACCTCCGTCGCCGACGACAGTGGGGAGTTCGGAGCCGTAACGCTGGTCGATGTAGCGCATGTAATCCGGGAAAGTCGCCAGGATCATCTTGGGATAAGCATATTTGGAGTTCCACTTCTGGACAAACTCGGGCTCACCTGGAATGAGGTCCGTGTTTTCGACCTGGCTGCCATACATCAGGACCGCGTCCGGCTTGTACGATGAGGCCTCGTACTGTTGGAAGAACGTGGGAAGCGACTGCCGGCATGCCGCTTCTTGCGCCGGCACGCCGCATACAAATGAGAGCTGAAAGTATTGCCGGGAGTAAGACATCAGGACCTTGCTGCCATCAGGTCCCTGCCACCAGAAGGGAGATTTCTCATTCCACTGTCCATAGAGCAGAATCGGCGCTCGATCGTTATTGCTCGCGGCCAAAAAGTACTTGATACCGAGAGCGTGCAGGACAGAAGGATAAGACCAGGTGTAGCTCGGAACGTCCGNAATATTGACGTAATCGAAGGGGACCTTCTGCTCCCGGTGCAGTTCGCCGGAATAATCTGTCGAGCGGATCAGCTCTTCCAGCGTGGGATAGCCGGTCATCAGGTTCGCGAGCTGCGCCGGAACAGAAATCTTACCGTCGCGTACAAATCCGAGGAGGCGTGCGCGCGACTGAGCGTTGCGCGAAGCAAGATACTCGCGGACAATCCAAGATCCGTCGAGGCTGAAGCGCATCTCCGGATGAGCGTCAATCTCATCCAGCAGCTGATCGATGTTCCGATTGTGAATCTCCGCCACCTTTCCCTGGTAGTCGGTAAAGCCAATGTCAAGGTGCGCGTGCGGGACAACGTAGGCGGTCCACTTGCGCTGCGGAACCAGAGTCAGGTGGGATGTGTGCGTCTTGCCGTTCCCACGGATGGTAACCTCCGCGCCAGTCGGCCCGCTTAACTCGGGGATCGCCACCTCCTCCCGCCACTGGCCGAAATCGGCCTCCGTCGCGATCGAGCTTCGAAGTTGCTGACCCGCCATCGAAAGCACTATATCCCCGTTACGAACCGGCTCGTCGAGAGTGACCGAAACGACCGTCAGTTCCGCCAAGCTAGCGCCTTGATGGGTGTAGAAAATGGTTGGCTCCACGGTTACTGGAGGCCGGTCCGCAGGCTTGCCCGCCGAGTCTTGGATCAGTCGCAGCGCGTCGTAGGCAAGCCACGAATCACCCTCCCCCTCTTTGGGGTCGTCCACCGCGGTTAAGACCAGCTTGTTCTCCCCCAGCTTGAAGAGGTGCGTGGGAAGCTCGATCTCCACCCGATCGCCGCCGTAGACGGGGGAATCCGCGCCAAAATCACCGGGGTAGTAACTCACCTTTCGATGGAAATAGAACAACCCCGATTTGCCATTCAGCTCTACCCGAAGAGCTGGCACTCGCGAATGGGAAAGTATCACTGACACATCCAGCCGGTAAACGCCTTTTGGCGGCTCGTTTAGGTTGAACCGTATCGTGTACGGGTGCGGTCGTCCTCCTGCATCCTTATTCGCGGAACCGGGCTGCTCAGCCGGCCAGTCCGCGGTTGGATCACTCTTACCGACAGTAAAAACAGGGTTGTACTCGGGGTTCGAAGGATCACCGTGTATCTTGAATTCAAAGGATGATTGGTCGAACTTGCCGATCTCCCACACCGTGCGGTCCACCGCCGCGAGCGGTCGCGCCCCGGCCAGAGCAGAGACCAGTACGGAAACCAATACCGCTAAAGTGAGAATCCGAGCCTTGCAGTTACAGTGCATAACAGCCTCGCCTTCGGGCGATCAACAGACGACTCCAAGTAAATCGGACGCCTACGCCTTCGTCGCGCCGGTCCCTGACTCCTGGAACGCCATACCACCTATCGGGACGAGCAATCCGCCGTCCACCATGACGGCCGATCCGGTGACGAAGGAGGCAAGATCGCTGGCCAGAAAGACGATGACCCGCGCCACTTCCTCGGGGCGCCCCATTTTGCCCCGAACGTGGAGACGGTCGCACGCGGCCAACACCTGATCCGGTTGGGGGTCGAGCTCGGCAGACCAGTGCAACATCGGCGTGTCGACGGCTCCGGGCAACACACAATTAGCTCGGATGTTTTGCTTTCCGTAGTCCAGGGCCAGACATCGCGCAAGTCCCAGGAGTCCGTGCTTGCTGACGACGTAATGAACCGAGTTGCGCTGCGCGGCCACCGACTGCACCGATCCGGTAAGGACAATCGCGCCACCGCCGCGCTCAATCATGCGCGGAATAGCGTATTTCGACATCAGAAACGCACCTTTGAGATTCACACTCATCACCTCGTCCCACTCCTCCTCGGAGATGGTAGTCACCGTACCGTAACGCTGGATTCCGGCATTGCTCACCAGAACATCGATGCCCCCAAGTCTCGCCGCGATTTCGGGGACGACGGATTCCACCTGGGCGCGAACACTCGTATCGGCCGGGAAGAACTCAGCACGTTGGTTCTTGCCTCGCAGTTCGGACACTGTGTGCTCACCCGCCTTGGCATCGCGGTCCACAATCGCGACGGCAGCATGCCGGTCCGCGAACTCGTGGGCGCAAGCTTGGCCGATGCCCGAACCGGCTCCCGTGATCACCACTACCTTGCCGCTAAAATCCATTGGCTTCTCCCCTTGTGTGGGGTTCGGGATTCGCGGTTCGGGGTTCGCAGAACAAATGCCCGAACCCGAATCTTCCTCCGCGAATCCCCAGCCCCGAATCCCGAACCCCGCTTGGCGGCACGCATCAGACAACCTGCCGCACGGTATCCAGCAGAGTTCCATCCACCCATTTCACCACTGCGACCGGGCGATCGCCAAAGATGGGCTTTTCCGGCTTACCCCCGCAGATGCGCTCCACCTCCTGCTGGATTTCCTGGATCGGCCGGATGGGCAAGCCCGAACCGCGCGTGGCTTCGATCAGATCCTGCCGCCGCGGGTTGATGGCGATGCCGCGCTCGGTCACTACTACGTCGATTAGCTCGCCCGGCCCGGTTAGCGTGGTCACACGGTCCACGATCACGGGAATGCGGTCGCGAAAGGAAGGCACTGCCAGGATGGTGCAACCAGCAAAGAGGCAGTTCTGCCAGCCGCCAATGCCGTGCAGCAGCCGGCCGTCGGAGTGCGTCACTACGTTACCGTTGAACTCCGCATCGACCTCGGTGGCGCCCAGCACCACCGCGTCGACCATGGTAGCGAAGTTCCCCTTGCCGTGGAAATTGTAGGACGTAAAGGGGGAAGTCGGCACGTGGCGAGGGTCGGTAGCAATGGAGCGCACGGCGTCCAAGTCAAATGTCTGACCGTCGAGGATGTAGTCCGTGAGGCCTTCCTGAAGTAGTTCGACGAGATACTTCGTGGAGCCGCCGCGGACGAAGCGTGCCTTGACGTCGGCGTGTTTCATCATGTCCTTCAGGAAGGAAACAAACGCCAGAGCGATGCCACCGGCGCCCGCCTGGAAGGAGAATCCGTTGCGCATGATTCCGGCGTCACGAAGGAACTGGGCCACCAAGCGGGCGATCCGCAGCCGGTCGGGGCTGCGCGTGATCTCGGTGGTGCCGGAGACAATCTTGGTCGGGTCGCCGATGGAATCGACTTCCACCACATAATCCACGTTGTTGCCCTGAATCTGCGACGGAATGCAGGGGAACGGCACGAGGTTATCCGTCACCACGATCACGCGATCGGCGTAGATCGAGTCGGCCAGGGCAAAGCCCAGCGACCCGCAAGCGGACTTACCGCGCGCACCGTCGGCGTTGCCGAACGGGTCCGCCACGGGTGCCGCAATCACCGCGACGTCGATATGCACCTCGCCGTCCTGGATGGCCTGCCAGCGGCCGCCGTGCGAGCGTAGCACGCCCATGCCGCGCATTCTACCCTGCGTGCAGTAGTCGCCGAGCGGACCGTTCATGCTGCCTTCGATGTGGTGCACCACGCCGGACTCCATGAGGCCGATCACGGAAGCCTGGCTGGGGAAGGAAGCGCTGGGGAACCACATCAGATCGCGCACGCCCAAGCGAGCCGCGGCTTCGAGAGCCATAACGGCCACTCGGTCGCCGTCGCGAAGATGATGATGCGTGGAGATCACCATTCCGTCGCGCAGGCCGCATTTCTTCAGCGCGGTCTCGAGGTCCGGCACGCGCTTGTCACCATTGTCCGGACAATCGGCGCAGGAGCGAACCGGCGGCGCTTGCCTGCGGCCCTCTGGCGGGCGACCTTTGGGACCTTCATACGGGTGCTGGGGCCGGCCGTTGACGATTATCGGCACCAGCCGTCCGGCGGCGTTTCGAACTAGCTCCACAAGCTGGCCTCCAAAAGGCAGTAGGGAATCGGGAGTAGGGAGTCGGGACTCGCTTCCCTGCTTTCCCGGCTCCCTACTTCCTGTTCCCAACTTTCGACTCCCTGGTCGCGCTTTGCAAGGAACGAATCAGGGCTCTCAACATCTTTCCGAGGTTGTCACAGTTGTCTAGAACCGGCTCTACGAGGTTCGTTGATGACAGGCCCACCCTCTGGGCGAGCAAGAGGTGAGTTTCCAATTCCTTTAGCGATCCCTGCGCCACGCGGAGAAACTGGATGTATTCTCCGCGAGTATCGCGGCCGTGTCCCTCGGCAATGTTGGCCGGCACAGAAGCCGAGGCTCTCCGAATCTGCGACGTCATGCCGTAGAGTTCTTCCCTGGGAAACTGACGAGTCAGTCGATAGCATTCTTCGGCCACCGTCATTCCACCCTGCCAGACTCTCAG